>Ga0209282_1001180_pt1 | contig 14045 bp, 9 predicted proteins | sample Mtrugardesep15_FD_187529 | JGI IMG/M metagenome (GOLD analysis project Ga0209282, IMG submission 187529) | Root nodule microbial communities of legume samples collected from California, USA - M. trunc garden sep15 (SPAdes) (version 2) | ecosystem: Host-associated > Plants > Roots > Nodule...
TAATCCTGGATTAATTGCCAGATTCATCGTATTGATAAGTTGTACCCAAGGGAGCCGTTTCTTGTAAATACCCCTCCATCTTCTAATATTTTTGTTTCATTCTTGTCGTTTTCGAAAGTTTTTTTTTATTGAAACGAAAACAAGTGCACAATTACAAGAGATCTATGATGAAATACCGTGTGAAATAAAGGTTAGGCTTGTCATATTTGTAGCCTAAGCCTTTTGATTTTATGCACCAACAAGACATATAGGAAACTGATGCCAGCATGATACCGGTGATAATTTTAAAAAGATGAACTATTAGAATGTAATCACATGTGTTGGTGTCTGACAATCTTTGACTAAAGGTGTCGCTGCTACATAATTGTTCATCGCAATGCGTATATCATGAAGGAATTGATTTTTGAATTTTAGTGTGAGTTCTGCTGTTATATTGTTTCTGTTTTCACATATACACCGTGGTTGTTATTCGAGAAGGTGTTAAATTTTGGATTGTGTTTTTTATATAATAATTCTTTTGGAAGTTTATTTATTTACTCTTGTAGGTTGGGTTGATGATAGTTTCAACATGTACATTAAGAAGCTAACTGTGCTTTGAAGTGCTGTGATACAATTTTTTATTTTTTAATTAGCATTTACTTCTGCTGTAATATAACATTTGGTTAAATTATTTTTTCTGTATTTTTAAGGTTGTGATTGAAGGTTTCAAGAGTTACCGAGAGAAATTTGACCAGGAGGATTTCAGTCCTAAAGTTAATTGTGTTGGTAATAGTTTTATTGAAAAGCTTTTAGATGCTTTCATCTATTGATTTAGCATAATCCTTTGAATTGCACATTGTAGGCATGACATTGTAGATATTTCATTCAGGACATGTCATGATGGCAGCCAAATCCGTTTATGAGATTTTGGTCGCCTATAATTTTCTTGAAATGATAGTTTTTATCAGTAAAGAAATAATATAATAAAAACATTAAACTTCAGATAGAAAACATTGAATTTTTTATTTAATATCCAAATGTTCATACAACACAAATTTCAAGAGCATCTTTAAATGTGAAGTCACTAATAATTACAACACTTTCAATTCTGAAAAAGATAATTTGTATCAACATCCGACACCTCTTTTTAAAACTTAAATATTGTTTTTTGTTTTGAGCTTAACATACCCTTAATTTATTTATTTATTTTGGGACCCAAATTTAGACTTATTTTTTGGGGCGTAAGACAACCGCTCTCTTTGCCATGTCTCAAATACGGTCCTGATGGAAGCTCGATAAAGTATGAAGTTGATATAATGTGAAATGAATTTAGTCAAGTTTCATTCATGTACATCATAGCTTGTTGGAAGATGCAATGTAAAATGAAAGACGACTTCACTTTAGAACAACCTTTTATTCCACTTCCTAATTAAGGCCACTAAAAGGAATCCTATTTGGAAGATGAGTTGGAGAGTAGGTTTAAATAAAATAAGATTTAGTAATTAAACTATTTTGGGAGGGGATTTAGCGAAAATGATCCTATTTGGGAAGTACATTCTTTGTTCACTACATTCTTTTCATTTTCATTACCACTTTATACTCTGAAGATTCTTCCTTTTGTTCATTCCATCTAATTTAATGTGAAGTTGTTTCTTGAAGTCCTTTAACATCTTTCCTGTTTATGTCAAATTAATGCGCCATGATTGTATTTCTTAGCAACATCAATAGTATCTATTTGCTCATTCTTGATCTTTTTTGCAGTTGGTGCTAATGGATCTGGTAAAACTAATTTTTTCCATGGTAAGAAAATTGCCATTTCCTGTGTCACTGCACTTATTACTTGACCAGATTTTACTCTTTCTGAAGTAGCAGAAACTAAATTGCTACCCTTGAATTTGACACGTTTCCCCCCTTTTTCTTTTGTTTCCAGCCATTTGTTTTGTGTTGAGTGATCTCTTTCAGAACCTAGGCAGTGAGGATAAGCATGCACTACTCCATGTATGGCACAGTTCATACTTCCTTTTATACATTTATATTTTTGCTTCCTATTTTGGACTAATCAATAATAGTAGAATTTGATAGATCTTAAATGAATTTTTCTCTTTACAGGAAGGGGCCGGACACCGGGTCTTATCTGCATTCGTGGAGATTGTGTTTGATAATTCAGACAATCGTATACCGGTAATATTTTGAAAACAACAATTTCACATCATTTCTATTAATAGAAAAGGAAGATGATTTTCCACTTTTCTAAGTTCCTTTGCTTTAATTAATTACATTATAAAAAAATATCACTTATGCACGTTTTGTTTTAGGCTTGGAAAAAAAGAAATGTTATTTTCTTTTCTTGTTGTGCAATATACTACCACTCTAATTTGCCGAAAATGATACGATTGTCCTCCGTCAACTGAATGAAACAGTTGCATGGTTATGGTTGAAGGAACAAACCTTGCAGAAATGGAAAAGAAATGAAAAGGAAAGAATACTCTCCTATTAGGATACCTGACTACTGAGATGAGAATAACTCTTGAGGCTTAGTCACAATGTTTCCCACTACACTCTACGTACCTTCCCACTTCGTTACTCCCCACTATATGCATATTCTTTCTCCATCCTTCAATGGTTCCAACATCTTCCCTCTCCAATCCCAACCTGCTAACTGTCCTTTTTGTTATGCCTTCTAACTTCTCTCCTTTCTTTCCCTCCTTCACACTTTGTTGTCCCTGCCTCTATAGACTTACGCTCACAGTCTCGTTATCCTTCTTTATACCTTCGTAATCACATAATTATTTTCCAGGTGTCTCACCAGTTACACCATTTCTATTGTTTGGATTGACTTATTTGAATTTATCCGCTGGCCTAAACACTTAGGAGATTATTTGGGAGAGCTTAAGGAAACAGCACATGACATGTCGATAAGCTATTTTCAGTTTATTTTTTGTCACATATATAACTTATTCATAAGCATGCATGATAAACGTTTATGCTATATGTACTTACTTAGGTTGTTTATCCAAACAGTGTCTTTGGGGTCAAAGTGTCTCTTGTCCTTCCCTCAACTATCTAGAACAAGATCCTAAGTAAGTATACACAAGAAGACCCTCAAAATAACCACAATGGTTTGTTTCGAAAGAGGGAAAGCCAAGAGACACTTTGTCCACAAGATGGATCTGTGTCCCCGCGGGTAACTTAAACCAACCTATAAGCTTTCGTTCCTGTCTTCTTTTCTATTTCAAAAGGTCCATTAAATCTATATAGCAAAGAAATATCCAGCGAATTTATCCCGAAAATAGAGAAGCTATTAAAAAGCCCCCACTAACCATACATGGGGAGTTAGTGTTGTAGAATTAATTACTTATAAATGGGCCATGTTACTGTCGTGATGCTTTGGGATACAATCTCCCGTGATGAACAACATTTCCCTATTTAAAATATGTTGCCTAGTTTTTATTTCAGTTTGTTTTTTCCTAGTTTTTTTCAGTCAGCAGTTTGTTTCTAGTATTCTATTGTAACCAAACTTATAGGAACATGATCTGAGTAGGAAGTTATTGTTCTATTATGTATTTGTACTTTAGAATTGATTGAAGTATTTACTCTTCTTCCACTTGTTCTAGTAACTGCCTTTAATATTTTCCACTGCAACTTTACACAATAACAACACACCTGAATAACTTTCTTTACTATTTAAGTGATTTATCGTTTATAACCACTTATTTGCTAAATTTGCACATGTACATTATGTTGGTATCTATTTCTGTCGGTGAATAGGTTGACAAGGAGGAATTAGTTTGAAAAAGGATGAATATTTTCTAGATGGAAAACACATAACGTGAGTATAATAGATTAAGACATAGAGCATGTAGGATACATTCATTTTAAGATAAAATTGACATTTTATCCTATGATCTCTAGTTATTTGGGTGGTAAATATTGATATTTAGATGAATGATTCTAACTTCTTGGACTTGATAAATATTGATAAAATCTCTTCTCCATTAGCTAGCCAACTAAGAGATACAGATATGTTAAGAACCTACTAGCAAATTGGCACACGATTTAAAAGTATTTATTTGCTTGTAAATTCCGTATGAGGCAGAGAGAAATGAGTCATTGTGAAAAAGTTGATGGGAAAAAAATAGATATTCATTAGTTATACATTGGAAGGACTAGAACTACCAACATTTCCTGCTACAGGTCTACATAGACTCATCAAATTTCCATGACCAACCTAAGTATTTGATTTATAAATCCATAGAAATGTTCCATTGATATGACTCTTTTCTGGCACACTTAAATCAATAGTCACCAATCCTGATTCTTCCTCGTAATTGAATTCGACCTCTTCCAAATCAACAGTAATCAACTTCGGCCAAGCTGAAGAATAAGCACCGAATAGGCTACACCATCACACTTTCATGGAAATATTTGCAACTCCCTTAAATCCAGAACTAAACTCTTTGACATCCCCTCCTGAATTGAACATGTTTTGGTTAAACCAATAGGAGAAAATTTGATAGTGACTATACCTGGATATCTTTAGTTCTGGATTTAAGAAGTTAGAATCATTTCATCTAAATATCCATTTATCATCTGCATCCGTCAACCAATAGTCGATATCTTTAGCCCTAATGATGCCAGTGATTGTACCTGGATTCTCGTCGTGGATAAGATTCTTCTTTCTAACTGTCACCAATCGGCTCCTTGACAATCGAATACCCCAACAACTCCTGAATGGTCATTCATTTTCCGTATCTTTAGAAGAATGCAATAACAAAATCCATGAGCAAAGAACAGGCTAATATATATATATATATATCAACTGGTCAATTAAGTATATTAGGTATGTAAAGAATTGTGGATTTTTTTACCTTTTTCCATTTCTAGCAGGATCAGCAAATAAGAAATCCTTAGTTAAAGAAAGATTAAGGTATATATCAACTGTTCGGGCTTGTCACTGCAAAACATTACAAATCAGAAGGTAAGATATCATCTATCTAATTCGGTTGAGTGTGCAGCATTAAAAAAAGAAAGATTAAAGGATATGCAACATCAATGTAAAATTGTTTTACACGGACAATCATTCACAACTCAGCATGACAACAAACAATTACATAACTGCTATTTATTTAAAAGTGACGCAATGTGAATTGTGTGAGATGCACGGTCTCTTTGCTAGAAACCATTTGAAGCTCTAATAACAGCAGAACGCTTTGAACTCCAGCAAGTAAATTCATTAAAATAAAGAATTCTTTACCTGTACAATCCGTCTGTACTGTGACTCATGCAACAAATGATTCCATTATCAGGAAAGTTGAGATTGATGCCTCTGGGATGCCTGATGATATTTCCTAGCAAGTTTCACCCTCCCACCATGTTCTGATCCAAGAGATTCAAGGATATTCTGAACATCAACTTCCAGAATTAGGAGCATTAATTATGACTTTATCTGCAAAAATAAATAAATGTACCTAGTATGCCTAGTAATTTGAAATAAAATTTATAGATATTTCCACAAAAACATCACAACCACAATTGCAGTCATATTTACCTGCATTTTACTGCAATATCAAATGCACAGTGTAACTGCGACTATAATTTAAAACCATGTAATCAACCGTAAACAAGGAGAACACTCAATCTAAGTTGTGGATATAACTATCTTCCCACTGGGGGTAAGATTTAGCACACCTCGAGAAAATTTCTTTATTGTTGTAATGACCTAAACTTCTTCTTTGTTAGAAGTAGCTTGCTTGGTTGCTTCAGGTGAATGTGTGTTGAGAAGTAGTAAGTATATATGCATTGCATACGGAGTATCATGTTTGCTTGCTTGTTTGCTTTAAGTCCCACATCACCTAAATATTTCACGTGTATATAGAACAGGCAAACGACAAGGCTTGTCCCTTTGGTGAGATCAGATAAAATTGGAGGAGCGCTACAGAGAAGATTAGCATGGCCCCTGCGCAAGGATGACACACACAAATCAAGAAATGGTCCAACTTTTTTTAACATTTTTCTGTTCTGTTTATTTTGTTGCATGATTATCTATGAAGCATAGACATGGACAGGTTGACACCAATAATAATTTAAGAAAATGACATAATTCAATATAATCACATGTATCAGAGTCGTTTAGAACACTATTCCTATATGACACGGGGACAACGCCTAATCTTAGGAGTATTTTGCTTCATAGTTTGTTATAGATAGATAATTTTATTTGTGATTCTGTCACTATTATTATGCATAGATAGTTTTATTTCATCTTCTATTATGTTATGTCCATTCAAATGCTTCACAAATCCTCATAGCATAGCTTTCAATTATTTATTGAATACGAATTTTATGATATATGTTGAACAAGCAGTCACTTGAGTGGAGTTGTTGAAACATTGTATCATCATTCATTACTTGACAAATATTAAAATAGGTATCCTTTAAATAAATAGTTGTTGTTTTCAATCAAAAATTTCCATCCGTAAAATGGACGTCGACCAAGTGGTGAAATGGAATTGCCGTAATCACTCGTTATATTTTTAATGTCGATGGGAGTTGTCTTGGCAATCCTCAACGAACCTGATTTGGTGGTCTTCTTAGGAACAATGCTGGTTTTTTTTTATCTTTGGTTCTAAACATATTGCTAACTCATCCGATATTCTTTTGTGTGCTACTCCGACTCCCCTTCAAGATATGTATGTATGGTTTCTTTAAGCAATGCTTTGAAGACACTGGTTAACATTTTTCTTAATAAATATCTAAATGTTCGTCTAGAACTTTTTATTTATGTTTGACTCAAGACCAACTTTAAATATAAAAAAAAAAAATGATTTAGATATTCAATGTTAAGATAATTTTTTTTTGTTTTGTTGAGATTTATGAGTGATAAAAGAAGAAAAACGATCAAGATTAATTTTTAATAGTTGGACATTAATCAACCTAGCCGGCATTCCAAAAACTATTTTTCTCCTCCTTTCTTCATTGTCTTCTTCAAACCTTTTGCCCTAATTCACCCTCAATTTATTTTTCTGTGCTCTTTTATTTAAATAAATGATTTTAATATTTTTGTTGACAAACAAATATAACAATAAAGATTAAAGATATAACAAAAAATTTCTTTGGAATATAACAATATAATAACGATAAAACACACATGGGTCAAACTAGAAAGTCATTAAAAAAACAAAAACAAGAACTACTGATAGAAGAGAACAATGAACAAAACCGAAAGGTAAACTAAACAAAAGAAATATTAAAAAGCATAATAAATCCACGTTGCAGCCAAATTTAATTCATTCAAATGCCCATTGATTTTCCCTGCGAACTTCTGCCTCTTCCTCCGGAGTGAAATCATTCACGATGTTAAAAGTCTTTCGAATTTCCTCCGGTGTCTTCCCTTTGATCATGTCCGCCACAGTCTGGCAAGTAAGATCCAGCAAGCCCTTGATATTCAAATAGTTTGCAGCAAGAATGAGGTCGAAAAGCGTAGGCTGATCAACCTTCACAAATTCACCATCCCACTTCTTAAGTTCATCTTCCGAAGTTTTTTCATCGGGACTCGCCGCCGCTGCGGCATCCACATGCTTCTTACAGTATTCAATCACCATCGCTAAGATCTTTCCGGTGACGTTCTGAACAGGGATTGCGTTGTCAGCACAATCGTCCTCGATCATATGCTTGATCGTCTGCGATTCAAGTGCCACCATCTCGGAGACTTCGAAGGTTTCGTCGTCGGAACTCTTGAGAGTGATCTTCTTGGTGGCTGAAGACATCGTGATCGTGATTGGGAGAAAGGTGTGAAATCGCTAACCCTAGCTTTTTTGAAATTTGTTTGTGAGACTGATTGAAAGTTTGAAACTTCAAAGGCTTGTATTTCTCTTATTTATAGGCGTGTTTGTATGCATATTTTTTAACAAGATTTTCGTAGATTCAGTAAAAAAAAAATAGAGATATATAACAAACTCAATTAATCTACTAATCTACTTTTGTTTCTTCAAAAAAAAAAAATCTACTAATCTACTTTTGTCAAAAAAATAAAATAATTTACTAATCTACTACCAATATATAAAAATTACAACAAAATTTCATAATCGTCCTCTTTAAAATTCTTTGATTTTATGTGTATAATGGTCGTTTTACAAAATTTAATTTAATTGTTTAAATTTTTTTTATAGATAATGATCATCAGAAGTGTAACAAATTTCCATAGATAACTATGTAATTAATTAATTTGTTAAAAAATTATGGATAATATCATCACAAGTCTAAAATATCCACACGGATAACTATGAAATCAGTTTATTTGTTTTTAAAAAATAACTTAAAAACAAATATTATCGTTTTCACGCATATTTGTTTTTGGGGATGTAAAATTAACAAGTGTTTGAAATATTTTTGAAACATTATTTGTTTTTTAATTAAAAATAAAAAGGTGTAGCCAATTTTTCTATAAAAAAAAAAATTGTAACTAATTTGCACTTCCACATATAGGTGGATATAACAAATTTCCACCATCTGAAGCTCTAATAACAGCAGAACACTTTGAACTTCAGCAAGTAAATTCATTAAAATGAAGTCATTATTAATGTATAAACAACCTAGAGGAGGTTTGGTAAAATCATTCACTTGAGTTTGTAAAGAATTCTTACCTGTACAATCTATTTGTACCGTGACTCATGCAACAAATGATTCCATTATCAGAAAAGTTCCTAGAGATTGATGCCACCAATGCCTGATGATATTTCCTAGCAAGTTTCACCCTCCCACCATGTTCTGATCCAAGAGATTCAAGGATATTCTGAACATCAACTTCCAGAATTTGTAGCATTAATTATGACTTTATCTGCAAAAATAAATAAATGTTCTTAGTAATTTGCAATAAAACTTTATAAATATTTCTACAAAAACATTACAACTGCAATAGCAGTCACATTTACCTGCATTTTACTACAATATATCAAATGCACAGTGTAACTTCGACTATAATTTAAAACCATCTAATCAACTGTAAAACAAGGAGAACACTCAATCCAAGTTGTGGATATAACTATCTTCCCACTGGGGGTAAGATTTAGCACACCTCGAGAAAATTTCTTTATTGTTGGAATGACCTAAACTTCTTCTTTGTTAGAAGTAGCTTGCTTGGTTGCTTCAGGTGAATGTGTGTTGAGAAGTAGTGAGTATATATGCATTGCATACGGAGTATCATGTTTGCTTGCTTGTTCGCTTTAAGTCCCACATCACCTAAATATTTCACGTGTATATAGAATAGGCAAACGACAAGGCTTGTCCCTTCCGGGTCATCCGAGAAAATTGGAATGATACAAAGAAGATTAGCATGACCCCTGCGCAAGGACGACAAACACAAATTGAGAAATGGTCCAAAAATCTTTTAACATTTTTTGTTCTGTTTATTTTGTTGCATGGTTATCTATGAATATAGACAGTCAACACCAATAATAATTTAAGAAAATGACATAATTTAATATAATCAATGTATCATAGTCGTTTCGAACACAATACCTATATGACACTAGGACAACGCCTAATCTTAGGAGTATCTTTGCTTCATAGTTTGCTATAGATAGATAAATGGCTTAATTGATCTGCCGGTCCCTTAACTTATTTCTTTTATTTAATTTGATCTCATAAGTCTTAACTTTCTCAAACACGTCCATTAACTTATTTCTTTTATTCAATTCGAACTTTGAGGTTAATGGACGTGTTTATTTGGTACTTCAAATTAAATAATTTATTTGGTACTTGAGGTTTTACTTCTATTCTATTTGTAGATTATGGCTGGTTCTAGAGAACTAGCAATGGTAGACTTCTTATAATTGCGTGCTTTCTATAATAACTTTAACGATAAGTCCATGTCAAGATCATGGAAAGGTTTCTATGGCCTCGTAATATATGCAAAAGAATTACCAATCTTGGTGCATGCAATGCAACTTTTTGAGAAGACACAAAAAATAACACATAAATTCATAAAAATATAGTTTCTTAAGGTTCTCATTTAAGATTTCCACTTAAGAGGAAGCATCAAAATTGACAAAGAAGTTGCCGAAGTCCAAAAATTGTCTCAACTAGTCAGTCCTACTATCCTAAGTTATCACTTATATATGAATTATAGTCTGTTCAAGTGAGAAGCTGTATGTAAGAAGACATCTTCCTTGCAGGGAATTGTAAGACCACCCATTGGATGACAGTAGCCAAATTCCTCTTCAGCTTGGCTAAGCAATTCTTGAAATAAAGGCTCATTCAAGAATGATAATGGAATCAAGAACCTGTTCATTTTCTCTCCAATATACACTGCAAGATAGCCTTTTGGGACTTCCACTTCTTTGCTAGATGATTGACTTGCACTAAATGATGATCTTCTAATACCAGGTAAGTGAAACCCCATTCTTGTTTTTTTCCCTTCACGACAGAATGATCACAAAGTAGTAGAAGAAATATGCGAACTTGAATTATGAGCTTCAAGGTAAGAATGATTTGTGTTGCTTGTAAACTCAAGGATGTTTATATGTATATATAACTTTGAAAACCAATTGTATGGTGTGAATGGGTTATAATTCAATGGGGTTTAATTGGAGAAATAGCTCATTAATGATCACATAGCACTGTCTTGGAGGTTTCCATTGAGGATTATATTTGTGACAGAGACCTGCTTCAAATCTTTCAGAATTTAGACAAGCTCTAAACAAATCATTATCAAGTATATTTTGTGGTTGTTTCTATAGGACAGGACAACTGGTAGCTGTTAATGCTTGAAAAAATCTAATCAGTAAACCATGAAATCTACTTGGAAGCTGTTGCAAAGCCCTTCTCATTACGAGCTTTATTTTTAGGCACTTTCACATCCACGATGGGGTTAAGGTGGGACATATATTTAATTTCTCTCTGAAGTGTTAAGCGATAATTCAGTCTTTGAGAAATACCTCTAGACAGTATCATGTGATCTCTTATGAACCACAGCTTGATTGTCTCCAACTATATAATCTTCAACAACTAAGTCAAGAAAAATAAATATGCACAATTCATAAATAATGTGTTAGGTGTATGGCTGATATTTTTCTCATAATTCTTCAGGTCATTCATCAATATGAAGAGAACATGTGCCATGTCTGATGCTTGTGTGAAAAGAAATGAGTAGGCATTGATATATAGCGGGTACTCTGTCGGCCATTCATATTGCGCTCCTGTTGAACTTATTGATCCTTGACAGAGGCATCAAAGACAATACCATGTGATCTCGTCCCATGGGTCCCATTATTTTGACAACCATTTTCTAGCAAATGGATTTCAAAGAAACTCTTGAATTCTATAAATACACTGTCCGTCCTTCACAACTTCACAAATCACTCGAGCAAACAAATATAGAAAGATTTTGCTGAAATCTGAGAAATTCAAGTTTTTCTTCAAAATATTTGAAATGGGTTTCCGTTTACCTGCCATTAGACGAACTTCATTTACAGATAGCCAAGCATCATCGAAAGTTGTGAATGTGCCAAAGGGCTATCTTGCAGTGTCTGTTGGAGAGAAAATGAAACGGTTAGTGATCCCCATGTCATACTTGAATCAAGCTTCATTTCAAAACTTGTTGAGTCAAGCAGAGGAAGAATTTGGATATGATCACCCAATGGGTGGCCTAACAATTCCATGCACAGAAGATGTTTTCTTGCACATTACTGCTAGCTTCAATGGGCTATAAATATAAAACTGCAAAGACTGACATAGATTAGAAGTGACATTTTGTACAAATTCATGATTTAGATTTGTAATTTTTTTTCCCCTTTCCTGCCTTTGGAATGGGTTAGCATTGTCCATCTGAATGACAAATTCAGGAAGAGATTGTTTCTTATTATTTATTTCCAATTCTAATCATAATGACACGATATATTCAACAACTCAAAGGGCTCCTGTATGCTTCTATTTTACAAGTTACAAAACTAATGATTGCTTGGGATAAAAAATAAAGTATACTACGTTTATCAAAGTTCAAGTTTCAATCAAATCTGTCCAATTTTACTTGTGTTGAAGGCGGATATGCTGAGAATATACAGCCTGTGCGAAAATCTGAAACATATTTTATTCAAAGAGAAAAAATTGAAACAAATTGAAGGGATTAGTTTTTTAGGATAATTGAAGGGAGTAGTTATTATAGCTTGTGATGATTATAAAGGATATATTTTATTACCATTTTACGTATTATTTTGGTCAATCTCTCTTCTCCTTTTGCTACAAGGATGGATGGCACAAAATGAAACTTTATAATCACAAGCGAATACGGTTTTACTTTTAACTGTTTTAGTTAATATTTGGCTCAATTGTGGAACTAAATTAATAAATTTCATGGTATGATCCTTCTCATTCTGCGATTGATAAGCCATATTTGCAGCTAGATCAACAAGGTGGAAGTAGTCTATCCATACAAAGTTATGGGAGTTGCTTCGGATCAAAATGATTGCGGATTCTTTGCTTGTAATTGGAGATCCTATAACTGAACAGGATCAAATTGATGTTGTGCTTGAGAGATTACAGGAAGAGTATAGTCACTTTGCTGAACAGGATCTAATCTATGGAAGCCCTGATTCACTCTCAACCCTTTCAGCAAACAAATTTTTGCTCCCTCAGTGCAGAATTCCACTTTACCAAAATAAAGCATGCTAAGATAAATTATTGTAAAAAAGTTAAAAGTAAAATAACACCATTCATGAAGAAGTGATAAATAATAACACGATCGAGCCAAACATTAAAAGTAAAAACGTTTTCTCTAGAGTGATTATACAGTTTTTTTGCACCATCTTGGACCCAATTCAACCTTAAAAAACCATCTTTTAAGGTGAGGGTGTCACTCTTTATAAACTCTAAACTGATCTTATCTTTATTCAATGCGGGGTTTAGGTTTTTCCCAATAGAAATATATCCTTTCTAATCATCAGAAGCTTGCTTTCAGAGTTTGGGTTTGTGCAAGTTGATGATTGAATCTCACTGGACTTGGAATAGTTGGAGGAGCTTTCTTATTTATTATAGCCTAATTCATCTGCCTAGAGGAAGAAGCAATTGATAGAAGCACAATACATGTAAAAAAATTGTGAGCTTAGATCCAAGATAACTTATCAACTACTATAGTTTGGCTGAATGTTTTAATAGGTCAGAAATTTGCAGGAATATTCGAGCTTGATATTGCTTACAGCACATACTCTTATGTCATCAGTATAGTAAACCAAGAAAATCTAGATAATGTTTCATAATTTCTTTTTCTTTTTTTGCCAAGGAATCACCAGTTTTGAAATTTATAAAGAGAAGCATATTGGAGTTGTTGAATGTATTCTGTCATTATGATTAGAAAACAGAAATAAATAATAACAAATAATTTGTTCCTGAATGAATTTGTCATTCAGATGGACAATTCTAACCCATTCCAGAGGTAGGAAAATGAAACAAAATCTTTACAAAATCTAAATTATGACTCTCTAGTACAAAATTACCCCGCTAATCTATGTCAGTCTCCTTTATTGAAAAATTTATAGCTCATTGAAGCGAGAAGTAATATGCAAGAAAACATCTTCTGTGCAAGGAATTGTGAGGCCACCCAAAGGATGATCATATCCGAATTCTTCCTCCACTTGATTTAACAAGTTTTGAAATGAAGCTTGGTTCAAGTATGACATGGGGATAACACACCGCTTCATTTGCTCCCCAACGTACACTGCAAGATAACCCTTTGGCACATTCAATACTTTTGATGTTTGGCTACTGCTAAATGAAGCTCGTCTAATAGCTGCAGTTAAACGGAAACCCATTTCAAATGTTTTGAAGAAATAAGATGAATTTCTCAGATGTAAGATAAAAGTATCCAAGTTTGATTGCTTGAGTGATTTGTGATTGTTGTGAAGGAGGACACAATATTTATAGTTTCCAAGAGTTTCTTGAAATCCCTTTGTTAGAGAAATGATTGTTAAAAGGATGGGGGCCATGAGATGAGATATCACATGGGGTTGTCTTAGATGCCACTATTAAGGATCAGTAAGTTCAATAAGAGTGAAAACCCCACTTTGGAACGAAAG
>Ga0209282_1001182_pt1 | contig 14041 bp, 8 predicted proteins | sample Mtrugardesep15_FD_187529 | JGI IMG/M metagenome (GOLD analysis project Ga0209282, IMG submission 187529) | Root nodule microbial communities of legume samples collected from California, USA - M. trunc garden sep15 (SPAdes) (version 2) | ecosystem: Host-associated > Plants > Roots > Nodule...
AGAAAAATTTGACAGAGGGGGTAAATTGATTAACGTTGTGCAATTTCAGGGGGGTAATTGAAGTTTTGTTAATTTCAGGGGGGTAATTGACGAAACTTACAATTTCAGAGGGGTAATTGACTATTTACTCATATCTTATTGGATGATGACATGACGTGAGCCTTATATAATTTGAAGGATTGTTTTTAGCCTGGGTTAGCTTAAAATTTCAATCTAGAATAATTGCCATAAGTAAATTGCTTATGTTGGCATGGGGAGCTGACTCATAAGCACAATCCAAATACAAAAAATTACAATTTTGAGGTTTTCCTTGCACCGCTCCCTCCTTCCTTTTGTTAGGGTTTTAGAGAGAGTGATGTATAGTGCCTCTCATATCCATATTAATCGTGTTATAATCGGCTCGTCTTACTTATTAACCACTTTCACTATGTAAATCGATACATTCACCCTTAAATTCCTTTTGGCCCCAAATCACCTCCACCCTAAAATCAAATTCTCCCCCAAATCGCTTTTAACTCCAGATCACTACCACCCCAAAATCGGATTCTCCCTCAAAAAGCTTTCACCCCGTGAAGTTGTGTTTTCCCAAATATTTCTCTAATTGATTGTCCTCCGCCTTCCACCATCATTGGATCTTGTTGACAGGGTTGCCATCTCAATTGTTAACGCAACATCTAAGCGCCACCTCATAAACCACCATGGCAACATTGTGTTTTTATTACTTCGTATTTCCTCGTTTTGAGATATATTGCATATGTTGGTGTTTTTTCTCATTTGGTAAAGGACGCTTTTTATTTGTCCGTGGAAATGCCCATAAAATCAACACGCCAACAAACCATTATGTATGCAGAGAATCTTGTGGTCGAATCCTTTTTTTGTTACTCTCCTATAATCAATTGGTTTCTAGTCAAAGGTTTAAGGTGGACTTTTGCGAGACCAACGAATGTAGTTTGTCATAACTGGATAACTTTTAAGACTGTGATGTCTCATCTCTTCTATATCCAAGGCCGACGGAGAAAGTGATCGATTTTTTGGATGTTAGAATACATAAATTGGTTTGATGCCCCTAAACTTTGTACTGATTATACAGTTTCTAATGTAGTTGATTTATTTGGTTTATGTTTTAATTTTATGTCCTTCTCAAGAATGGAAAATTCCCTTGCATGCACAATAAATTTGGTGTAATGGTTCTTTCAATATATCAATGAACTTTTCTTTTTCCGTAAAAAGAATATCACAATGCATTTTAAACGTGTGTAAGCATATCATCATATATGTGACTTTTAAGGATTGGTATTTGATTACAATTTTGGTGTTGTTTATTGTTTGGTGTTGTTTACTGTTGTCTTCTCTAAGAAAAAGTCGTTGATCAATAAGTATGTTCTCTTCCCTGCCATATGAGGCTAAGGGTCGAGGCTCTCTCTCAATCAAGTGTGGTATTTTGGTGGGGGAATTCAAGTTCTATAAGTTGAAGGCTGAAATTTTCCCTCAACAACACATGATAGTTTGGAAGGAAAATCCGGCTTGTCAAAGTTAAGGGCATAAGATTCTCTTGCAACCAAGCGTAGTTGCTTGGATGGAGAATCCATGCTGAAATTGGGATGAAATTCTCTCTCAACCAATCATATTAACTTTAAGGGGGTATTCATCTGTAGGGAAAGAAAGATCTTAGAATTTAAATTCCAATGATGATAAATATTATTGGAGTTGGCCTAAGTCAAACATCTTGAACAAGTCTTGCAATGTCCAATATATTATAAAGAGGGAGGCCAAGACTACATATATTAATTCAAGTTCCTCAAAATGGATCATTCATTAATATTTTAAGTTTGTATCTTACTTTCTTCTTTTCTCTTTTACTATCATTTTAGCATGTTATATGATGTAGTTTAGGTATTTTTTGAAGATGACATGTACAACTTGCTTGTGTGGTTGCTATTAGCTCAATGCGATGGTCCAACCCAGTGAACCCCCCTCCCTCATGGTCCAACATGGGTATCAGAGTTTGGTTTGACTTGATGAGGGAGCAGGAGTTTGGTTTGACTTGATGAGGGAACAGGAGAGATTTCTAGTGTTGTATCAAGGACATGGATCATCTCACACTTGAGAGAGATATGCGGTGATGTATCGAGTGTGAGTTAAAGTCTCACATTAGATAGAAGAGTTGAGGTTGAACAACATATAAGTGAAATATCTCATAAATCCAATGTAGTAAGGTTTTTGATGAAGATTTGGTGTTCAATCTCACTTACATGGTTGCTATTTGTCCAATGTGTCGATGCAACCGAGTTTGGTTCACCTTTATGAAGGAGCGAAAGATTCCGTTTAGTGGAACTGTTTCTTAAAAAGATCATAATCTAAAAATAGCTTCAAATGAGAAGATTTAAGAATATCGACTAAAAAAATATATCTTTTTTTTTAGGAGAGAGAAAATAAGTGTTACAAGATTAAGATATTTTTTGTAAAAGAAAATACATTTTATATAGTTGTATCTAAACAGAATAGATTTTAATTTTTTTAAAAATCTCTTAAAAAAAATCTAAATTAGTCATTATTAAAATCATTTTTATTTTAATTCGTAACAAATTAGTCCTTAACAATTTCTCATTTGAAGCGGTTTTTAAATTTTTTTTTAATTCTTTTTTTTTAAACCGTGACCAGCCAATGCAATATTTTTAAAGTGGTTATTTAAAAAAATTCCTAGATTCCCTCAAAAAAAAATCCTAAAAAAAACCATAACAAACAGTCTAAAACAAACGCATCCAAAATTACATTTAAATCTTTGCCTTCTGAAACCATCATCAAAATTTCATTAAACATTTTCGCGTTTTAACGGTCTCCAAATACTTTTCACATTGTTTACACAAATCTAAGATTTTAGACAATACCACCAGCTTTAACAAATTTCTTATTAAAAAAACCTAACTCTTGCATATGTTAAATCGAACTTCTTCGTATTGCAAACTTATTTGTCAACACCAAAATTAAAATTTCTCATCTAACAAGAGATAGAGACTGTTTCCATGGAGACAGATGTGGAGAAAACAGAGTGGAAGGAACAAGATCAAACACAATAACTAGGGAGAAATGAGGTGGACAAAAGAAGCAATATTACCATAATAATTGAATGCATGAGAGCAAATAAATTTTGGTCTATCATAAACATAATAATTCTTATATGAACACATATTTTGGATGCACTCACAGAAAACAAAGAAAACAAAAAAATGAAGAAAAAATAACAATTAAATAATATATTTTTTAAATAATTACATGATGTGGATTTTTTTTAAAGATGATGTGCATTTTTTATGAATGTGTGGCTAAATAACATATCTAGATCCTTGTACCCAAACAAGAATTGCGCAAACATGAACAACTCTCGTCAGTATTGATATAAATACTACACACAACCGAAATCCATAATTTTAGGTTGTTTTTTCACTATCAATTATACTCTTAAATAAATTTGTCTTTTTTTTTAACAGCATTCGTCTATTTTTTATAATTAATACGTATTAGCGCAAACCATCTCACGCTAGTATTGTATATGGAAAATGATGTATAGTGCGAATAAAGTATTTGACGAAACAGGAACGGAGTATAAAATGTTTTCAAATTTCACACCAACTCCCCATGACTAAAAGAGGAAATTTTGTTTGACCAACCAATACAACCAGGGCACGTTACTATTCGTTGATTTTCGTCAGTAAACAAGTCGCACCAAATAGCAATTCTGATTGTAAATTGACAACTCTTCATCATTAATTCTTAAGTTATGGATCAAAACTCGTTTTGAAACACTCGCACGTGGCAATTAGTTAAGAACAGTCTACACTCTTTTTAGGGAGAAACATGAGCTTGGTGAAATGACAACGATGATAAAGTATTTCTGCAATTTTATTAAACAAATGATTCGAAATTCCAACCATTTATCTGGAAAATATAATATCTAGTGGAAAAATTTAGGGATTTGAATCTTCTACCTTTTAGGCAGGAAAGGAAGGGTGATTTTAAGCAAAAAAAAATTATAAAATAGAAGAGATGATATTTAAAATGGAGAGAAAGCAAATAAAAAAGAGAGAGAAAGATGGACATAAAATTTATAGAATCCTTTTTTAGTGACTTTCCCATGCCACAACATAATAATAGCCCTTTTAACGTACATAATGTAACCCCTGAAAATGGAAATAATAAAGGTTGCCATCTAGAATCTGAAAATAACTTTAAACTCAAATTTCAACTTTCCATTTGTCATTGCCAATTAAGGTACAAAGTTCATGGCGATTCACAACCATCAATCAATGATCATGTCAATTTCTACCACCTAAAAAGGTTAATAATGAAGAATTCAATTCAACACCTAAAACAGAGAAAGTATATGCGATATTTATAACAAAAGCAATGGTCAACTCCTTCACGTCCGAATGGCAATAACCGCGTGAGCAACAAAATACATGAGTCTCATGTCATGGTGTTGTTCCTCCCCTAACTCCTCCACCCTCCAAAAAAAATGGAGCTAACCTCCAGAAATCTTTATCTATAGGTAAGATCACCCTATTCTAACAACTTTTTACAAAATACTTCGCTACAAAGACAAATCTCGTGTCGCATTAAGCAAGGGGTGGCCCTCCTGAATTAAAACCAAGGGCATACCTGTGACCCTTTCCAAAATGCATTGCTATATCACCTACTCAACTGCCTGGTTTGACAGAACTATCCCTTCAGTACTACCACATGAAGTACTGCCGGCAGATGTACAGTGCAGAGCCGCACCCGAAGCAGTGTTAGCGTTACTCAATTCAGTTTGATCAACCTGCAAATCAATCTCTGATAGCTCTGACGACTTCTTTATCCCTGGCTTATTATTGGGAACTAATTCAAGATCAATTGGAAGAAAATCAGCATCAGCTGCATTGGACGCAATTTTCTCGCAATCTCCAGGATTTTTGTTTGTCTGGAGATCAATTGTTTTGGAGTAACATAGTTCTGATTCATCAGCATTTGGAGCACCAACAACACTAGAATTGTTCTCACAATTAACAGGAAAATCTTTGGTAATACTCTGGGATTCAAGGTGCATCAAAAAGTTGGTTGTAACACCTGCCTCGCCATGGGCACTATGACCGTTGGGTCTAGAATGAGAGCCAGGCTTGTCATCATGAATTAGTTCAATATCAGCAGGAAGAAAATCGGCATCAGCTTCCCTGGATGCTTTATTCATCCCATTGACACCATGTGCAATTTTCTCACAAATACCTGGAGATACTAGAATAGATGAGCAATCTCCAGGAATTTTTTTTGTCTGGGGATCAATTGTTTTGGAATAACGTAGTTCATTTTCATCAGCATTTGGCACACTAACAACACTAGAATTGTTTTCACGATTAACAAGCACATCTTTGGTAGTATTCTGTGAGTCAACACCAGAAGCACTATCACCATCTGGTCTAGAATGAGAGCCACAACCCTTGTCAGATTCAGCATATACTTCTGATCCAATACTGCCCGGTTGAGCACAGTCAGTCGTAAGTCTCAGTTCACAACTTTCGGAAATCTTGTTGTCCGCAACCAATTTTTCATTAACAATCTGACATGCAGCATGACATGTGACATCTTTTTGAGATTCACTATTCTGTACGGTGTTCCTAGTAATGTCAGGTGAATTTCTCAATGAGTTCTCAAGTTGCCGACAACCAGATTCAACAGATATATTTTTTACAATTTTCGGGCAACAATCAGATCCAGATGAGTCTTCCCCATCCTGACATGCTACCTTGTATGTAGTAAGATTCTTCTGATGACTGGAAACTGCAATAAGTTGCATTGAGCAAAACACAAGTTCAAACTTAGAAAAAGGACAACAAGGGTTTAGATCTTAAGCATACATAACCAAATAAAAGATTATGTCAAGCATCTAGGAAAACGTACCTTCAGTATGAATCAAATTTTCAATAGCAATTTCATGCTTTGATATCTTCTTCTGTAACAAATCTACATGAGGAAATACCAACAGGTTCATGTTCTTTGTTATTTGTTTGGTTGTTTGTTTAAGTGGCTCAAACCCAAAAACGGAGGTCCAGGTTTCTCTGAGTTCTGATATTGCTGGTATGACCAATAACTCAACATCTAAAGAACTGAGTGCCTGATGACAATCAGAGATTGAGTTTTGAAGTCAGCAAAATGAAGATCCAAAGGAAACAGATAACATGAAAGTGCAGCATGATTCTTTCTCGTTATCCTACAATTAGACTAACTATTTCCCGCAAATTAGAACACTGAAACTCCTTTTTACTATGCCGCATACTACCTTTGGTCCACCCCAATCATTTCCTCTCAAAACTTCGAAAACAAAACCCCGACTACCATTCATGGAATAATTGCAAACAAGCACAGTGACCACCTCATCATGGGCACCTGCTCCCAAGTTCACACTAAGCCCATAAACTGCCTCCTAAATCGAATGGATAAGAAAAGACTGCAGCACAAATAACCTTTCTGGGATATTTGCTCAGTAGTTTCAACCTCACTGGCGTTAGATGGCTCTACGCTCTAGTTTATTGAAATGAGAAAGTGGAGCACTCTACTTAATAAGTTCAACTTTCATTTTTTCCACTCTCTAGTTCTAAAAATAAAAGCAAAAATGAATCAATATAACATCCCTTGTCAAATGTCATATGCTTCAGCAGCTAGCCAAAACAGTAGCCCACCCCTAGCTAAACCAGTTCAGATCAATTTTTTTGGCAAAAAGTGACAGAAGTAAGGTTAACCAAAAAAAAATATTAGAGGCTAAAGGGCGTAATTGCAAAAACGGAAAAAGAAAAAATGAAAAATGGTTATGAATGAATTCAATATGAGCAAGTTAAATTATGTGCAACTAAAACTTAAGATACATATAAAAATGCTGAACTTACCGATTCAATGGCATTAAGAAGCCGACGGCACATTCCTTGTCGCCTATACATATAGCGGGTCCCAATATATGGCATCTCTGCAAGTTGGTTCCCATGGATCCTATTTGATGAATTATAAAACTAAAACCATCAGAATAAAAATCACACTCTCTTCCTCAATTAAAAGAAAATATTTCACAAAGTATGGTTAGATTACACATTTGCTAACTGGGCAGCAAAGTAAAGCTATACGAGGGAAATTTTGATTTAGCTAAAGCAGAGAAAATTAAGGACAAACGTCGTGATTATGATATTACATCATAGGCAAGTAAGGAAACTTCACAAAAGAATAATTTTTAAGTACCAAATAAGGTTACATTCTACCAACAGGTATTAGTGTTACATTGTGAAGGTTTTGCAATAGTAGGGCTGCTAAGAACCCAATAATTGAATTCCAAATAATCAAGGAGCCGTTCGGAGTGGGACGGACAAATTATGTATTTATAACAAAATTCCATTATAATCTGTGTATGTAATGCATTTATTATTATTATTATTATTATTATTATTATTATTATTATTATTATTATTATTATTATTATTTTGAACGAAAATTAAATATGTAAACAAGATTTTAACTTTTCTCCAACTTGTGTTGCTGCTCCAAACTCATTCATTTTATTGTCTTTGGTCTTCGATCCATGTTGCATCAAAAGTCTTACCAAAAGGGTTGGACTTGGAGACGGCTTGCAGAGTAAACAGTGAACAACCAGAAGGGTCTGCATCGAGGATAACACACACCGAAAAAGCTTGCAAAAACAGTGGCACACGTGTCGAAAGGATTTGCAGGGGAGAAATCATGTGCACCATAAGAGCTTGCAATGGAGGACACCTCGCTCTCACACTCGATCAAATTCGCTCAAAAAATTGTCTTGGATCGAACCCAGAGTCTTACCTTTATTTGGGCTAACGATGACCCTTCTTTTGTGAACATATACGTTATGATCTTTTTGGGAAAATCCTATCAAATTTATCCTCTTGGACCAAACCTACAAAAAGCCCTTTTCTGTTTTCTAGTGATCCTCGATTCTTCACACCCAACTTTATTGAGTTTGGAGCATAAATACTCTCTACAGGCTTGTAAGATGAGGAGCATCACCCTTTATTAGTTTATTCCATACCTTATCTTGTGACCTTTTAGCAGCATGTGTGCATCATAAAATGATGTTCTGACTTTTGACTGTTAATGTGCACATGATCAAGGACAGATTCCACTCTAGGTGGTCAACTAATTAATCCATTTACAATAATCTAAGGAAAGGTTATATTAATTACATATTGGCGAGAAATACCTATATTGCATTTATTTCAAAAGAATGGCAATTGAAATAATTATTGAGACATTAAACCAATAAACCCAATCATTTGCAGAGGATATTGAATAATCACCACCCCCCACAAATATAAATTATATAACCAGTCTTCTCCCTGTTTATATGTTAAATATTGACTGCTTATGCAAACATTTATAAGCAAATTTAAAATTTCAATGAACAAATACCTGACAGATGCGACACAGATGATCTCATCACCTCTCTCTAGAATTACAGTAATAAACCCTCTATAGTCCAGCCGTTTGAAATTTGACCTGAAAATGATATAACAAGAATATAAGAAGCATGTATCGTATAAGAATAATAGTTATCTATCCAAACTTAAAAAATTTATCCATGAATGATGAAACTAGGACACAGTCGTTTATTTTCTTGAATGTTCTCAGATTTGGCAGTAGGCTTAACTCATCCTTAGATTGTAAGATGAAGAATGCAACTATATAAACTAATTGCAGGCCTTATCTCTTCACGCCCAAGATTATTGAGTTTGGTGCATGAATAATATTTCCGGGACTTATCTCTTGACACCCAACATTGATAGGATCTTTTATACTATCTTAGGTTTTGGATTAGGTCAAACTCATCCTTACAAAACAGCTTGTAAGGTGAGAGGCATCACCCTTTATTAATTAATTTCATACCTTGTCTCTTTTCAATGTGGAACTTTGATTTCACCATATAGCTCTTCATCCCCCTATTTTGTAGGAAGTTAAACTATACAGGAAAAAAATCCTGCGAGTGTTTCAAAAATATCTTCATCCCCAGGCCCCACTGTCCCGTCACCCCACTCATACTACTCAATTCATATCACTGTCCAATGTGAGATTCTCAAAACACAGCCCTCACACCTAGAACTGGACATCTGGAACGTGAATTTTGCAGAACTAGACGGGGGTGTTCGTTTAGGATAGACTCTGATATCGTCTTAAAATTTAAATTCGGGCCTAACTTAACCCCAAAGACTAGCATATGATGAGGGTTATCTCCCACTTATGACAATTATTCAAGTCATATCACTATCTAATGTGGGAGTCTTAACAAAAGGAAATCATCCCACATTTCAATGGCAGAAACTGCCAGCACAGTGCTGTTGTGCGGCTAAGAGAGTAAAACTACAACATATTTGTGTGTGTGTGTGTAAAAAAATAAAATAAAAACTGCAAGATTGCAAACACTAAAGGAAATCTACAAAGGCAAATGCAGGATCTGGATAATGTTTTCATACGAAGAAAGAGGCCATGTGATCTTACCCACAATTATATAGAATACTGCGGAGCAGATTGGTCCCGCTTCTATGATCAATATACGGCATGAAGCACTCGTTCATTATTGATAATGCAACAGCCAGCTTAGAATTACATTCTACCAACTGAGGATTTGTCAGAGAAAGATCAAAGCCAACATCCGACCGGCGAATAAAAGACCAAGAAAATCCATCTTCAATTTCATGTTTAACCCCAAGAAGCATTTCAAGTCTCTCAGATAACTGGAGGTCAAAGAAAATTATAAAAAACGTAAGCTTGTTAGTATGACCAGAATGTGTAAAGATTAAGTAATATTTATCAACAGGACTTAACAAACCATTGGAATTATAGCCACTATTTCAAGTCAAAGTTTAGCCCAGTTCAACTTACAACTACACAGTAACTTAGCATCCACCAATTACATACGGTGATCAAGACTTGAGCGGATGAAAAACAATAGATAATTATTTCAAGTTAAAATTTAGCCCAGTACAACTTACAACTATACAATAACTTAGCATCAACCAATTACATACAGTGACCAATTCGAGCGGATGACAAAAAAAATAAAAATAGATCATACCTCTTGACATTTGTTTCCACAAAATAATGCATCCTTGGAATCATCAGTCTTGCCATCATTTGCCTCAACACAGGATATGTGAACTACAAAAGGTAGAAAAGCCATATTCATTTCTAGCTGGGAAGTAACACAGCTCCTCATGAGAAATAAGTCTGGAAGTATCAAAAGAAAATAGATAAGAGCATACATTTTTCCTCACATAAATGGCATGTGAGCAATGCAGGCATGGTAAACTCATCATTGACAGCACTTTGGTTTGAACTTCCACCAACCAACCCACAAAATTTGCAACAACAGTAAGCACAGTGCCAGTCACCAGATGGGAACTTCTGCGTAAAAGAATAGACACTTAACTTCCCAGAACAAACATAATTAAGTTGCACAAATTTCAGTTTGCAGATATATCACAAATACATCTAATAACTATGAAGTATATAAAATAACAATAAGACTTTCCCATTGATTCTCATGAAATCTTGTAAAAATTCAGAAGGAAAAAACAATCAACAAGCATATATATTTTCACCAAGCAGAGAGAGAGAGAGAGAGAAAGGCACAGATATTGAACAAATCCGAGAAAATTTTCACAAATTTAGCATATATTCAAGCCATTTTCAGTGATGAGACAATTGATGCTAAAGGAAAAGGGACAAACTTATAGTTTATAACAGTTAAAATTAATATCCTAGTAAGAAATTTACAATGAAAGAGTTCTATTAAGACCAATTAAAGTTATATATAAAAAACTAAAGTGACCCGTGTAGCCATGCATCAAGAGACATACTTTTATCTCCAAGCAGCTTTTATGGAATGTTGATGGGCAACCATCACAGCAGATCAGGTCTCCACCATCTCCGCAGACACCACATGTATCATCATTTGGATCTTCACCCGCAACATCAAAGAAATGAAAACTTTTAAGTTCAGATTCATCTTGTTTATTCCATGAATCTAACAGGCATTGTAGGAGTGAAGTTTTTGCCTCCGTATATATATTTTTCAGAGGATCAGATTGTTTGCTTCCTGCATGAGCTCCAAAGTCTGAAATTGTTACGATTTCATTACAGCAGCCACAGTGAATGCCATCTCCTGTGATCTTACCTTGCAGTGAAGCATTTTCCAACCTATCTTGTGTATAATGGACCTTCCCATTTTGGAGGATTGTGCCCAAATCAATCATCCAGGAAAGTACGGTTCTTTTTCCACTGTATGGCACATATCCATTAATGTCTGAATCTACCTCCTCTGTAGCATCACGGACCAACAGAGTACTCCGCGTCTTGTTCTGTGTTTTGTGCCGCTTACGATCCCTGTTAGGTGATGTAACATTTGTGTTGCCCTCCTCAGGAAGCGATCGTTTCCTTTTCATTTTCCCCTTTACTGACTTACCCTTGCCTGCACCAGAATCAGGTTTTATTTTCCCCTTTCCACCCTTTCCTTCAAAGGGCTCACATTTAACATTACTTCCTTTTTTGGACTTGGTAACTATTCTAGTTAGTATATTGAAATCTTCCTGCGGTATGGGTGTAAATATGAATCCTGGTTTGTACAACTTACCTTCACCATCCCCGGCTTCATAATGCTGTTTAAGCCTTTTGTACGCCAAGGTTACAGACCAATGTGTAGTTCCGTCCAGACTAACATATACTGAATCGATATAATCTTTGCCGTTTCTAGGTCTATGGTCTACTGTCCATCCCGCAGCAAAGAGACATTCCCTTATTTTATCCCTCACCAACTGCTGTTCTTTACGCCTTTGCCCTTCTTTAGCAATAGGTGCTTTCACAGTATTTGATACCAATGGTGAGGCCATCGCATCATTCTCAGTTTTCAAAACCTTTCGTGGTTTATTTTTCCTTACAGGAGAAAATCTCTTCTCTTTTAACTTTTTGCCAGAAGATCTCCCTGAGCATGTACCATCAACTTCATTTGTACCTGCACTATCTGTTAGAGTTAAAACTTTTTTACCATTTTCACGGCTCATCTTTCCTTTACTATTATGTGCCATGGTCGTGAGATGTTTTTGTTGGCCGGCCTTGAAAGGTCTTCCACGCTTACGTGGTGAGTGATCATCCTTGTTTAACTCTGTTTTCCGAGGCCTCCCAAGCTTACGTGGTGACTGATCAATTAACTGTTCATCCTCTTTTAACTTTGTTTTGCGAGGCCTCCCAAGCTTACATGGTGACTGATTAACGAACTGATCATCCCCTTTTAACTCTGATTTGCGAGGCCTCCCAAGCTTTCGCGGTGACTGATCATGGTCTTTTAACTCTGTTTTGCGCAGCCTCCCAAGCTTACGCTGTGGCTGATCAACTAACTGAGCATCCTCTTTTAACTCTGTTTTGTGAGGCCTCCCAAGCTTACGCGGTTGCTGATCAACTAATTCATCTTTCTCTTTTATCTCTGTTTTCCGAGGCCTCCCACGCTTCCGTTTCAATTTCTTCTTTCCCTTCCCTCCTATTTTCACCTTAACCTTTTCATTCTTGTTACCATCAGTTAAAACCTCATCAGCTTCTTCAATCTTGACTTTGATCGTCTCCAACCCAACATGTTCTCCATCACTCCCAGAAAAGACACCAAAATTCTCTTCGTTATAAGATATTCTCTCACCCCCCTTCTTTGACCTTGACCTCAATAATCGAACCCCACTGACCCCTTCATCCTCCTTCTTATCAGCTTCAGCCTCTACATTGATATCCCCGTCTTTTAAACAACTCCTAGGGCTACTCTCCCCATTCTCAGCTATGTCATCATCCATACTCAAACTCACGTTTAAATCCAAGTCACGTCCTCTTCTCACAGCACACTCAACTTGACCAGCACACTCAACATCGCCTGCACATTCAAATGCACCTTTCTTTTCAACCAATGAGGTAGGTTTCACTAAAGTCTCAACTTCACCAGTACACTCAACATCACCTGCACATTCAACTGCACCTTTCTTATCAATCGATGAGGTAGGTTTCACTAAAGCCTCAACTTCACCAGCACACTCAACATCGCCTGCACATACAACCCCACCCTTCTTCTCAATCGATGAGGTAGGCTTTGCAAAAGCCTCAAATTCACCAGCACACTCAATATCGCCTGCACCCTCAACCCTGCCCTTCTCAATCAATGAGGTAGGCTTCGCTAAAGCCTCAACTTCACCAGCACACTCAATATCACCTGCACACTCAACCCTGCCCTTCTCAATCGATGAGACAGGCTCCGCTAAAGCCTCAACTTCACCAGCACACTCAACATCACCTGCACACTCAACCCTGCCCTTCTCAATCGATGAGACAGGCTCCGCTAAAGCCTCAACTTCACCAGCACACTCAACATCACCTGCACATTCAACCCCATCCCTCTTCTCAATCGATGAGGTAGGCTTCACTAAAGCCTCAACTTCACCAGCACACTCAACATCGTCTGCACATTCAACATTGCCCTTCTTCTCAATCAATTCGGTAGGTTCCACGAAAACCTCGTTGCCCGTAACTATACCCTCATTCTGCACACGTGCCCTTTTCTTTTGAACAACTCCCCCATCACCAGAACCCTCATCACCCAAAACTAATCCCTCAACTTCACCCTTCTCATTCAATTCAGTAGGTTCCACTAAACCCTCTAAACCCGAAACCAAATCCTCATTTTTCACACGAACCCTTTTCTTCCTAACAACTTTTCCACCACCAGAACCCTTCTTCGCCGGAGTTTGAGATCTCAACCCTTCTCTCATTTCTAACAAAACCCTAACTCTACAAACAACACAAACCTTAAACAAACCTAAACAAAAAACAAAAACACAGATAACCCATTCAATTCTCAACTTCAAAAACCTTAACAGTTAAAAATTACACTTCACACAAACCAAATTCCCGTACAAGATTTCACATCAAACACACCATCATCATTTCTGTAACAAAAAAAAAACACAAAAAA
>Ga0209282_1001183_pt1 | contig 14036 bp, 13 predicted proteins | sample Mtrugardesep15_FD_187529 | JGI IMG/M metagenome (GOLD analysis project Ga0209282, IMG submission 187529) | Root nodule microbial communities of legume samples collected from California, USA - M. trunc garden sep15 (SPAdes) (version 2) | ecosystem: Host-associated > Plants > Roots > Nodule...
AAAAAAAAAAAAATATATATATATATATATATATATATATATATATATATATATATATATTCCATTGAATTTCCAAATTCAATTGGAAGATGAAAGTAACCGTCAAAATAAATTGTATGATCACTAAAGGTAGGAAAGTTACTTCATGAATCGATGATAGTTAGTTCGAAAGATATATTCGGTTAATAATAAAATACTAAAAATTAAAATATTTTATTAAATAGAATAACTATACAAATTTCATAAAATTTTAGGTCAAATACCTTTCTAGGTTCTTTAAGTTTCACGTTTGTTTTAAATATGTAATTTAAGTTTATAAGGTTTGTCCTTTAAGTTTCGAGTTTGTTTCAGATAGGTCATTTAAGTTTCTAAGGTTTCAGATAGGTCATTTAAGTTTCGAGTTTGTTTCGGATAGGTCGTTTTTATCAACCTCTGTTAAGCCAACGTTGTTATATCTGTTAAGTCAAAGTTGATATGTCTGTTAAGTGGGTGAGTTGGTTCTCTCTGACACTCAATTTTTTCCCCAACTAGATCAACTTTGGCTTAACGGAGGTTGATAGAAGTGACCTATCTGAAACAAACTCGAAACTTAAAAGACATATCTGAAACAAACTCGAAACTTAAAGGACCTATCTGAAACCTTAGAAATTTAAAAATCTATCTGAAATAAACATGAAAAGAACTCGTTTGGTGCATAGGATAGGAAGACATGATATGATAACACTATCATATCCTGATTCAATCTGTTGTTTGGTGCACCAATAAGAAATGATAACTTAAACCAATTTTTAATCATATCATATCCACCCTTTGTTATTTTTATCATTAATTTTTGATGAGTCAGCAACCTGATATGATAGCTTAAACCACCAAATCGCGTGTATCCTTTGTTCTCACCATACTGCTTTCGACTCCCACTGCTTTTCTTTTTCGTTTTTTTTCCTTTCCCAATTTTCTTCCCAATCGATACATATTTTTTATGTTAGGAGTGTCACAGTTCCATACTCAAATAGTGATAATTCCATTTTCTTTCATCGTTATCCCCCATTTTCTTTCATCGTTCATATCTCTTTCTTCTCTTTGGTATCAATTTTTTGTTTTCAATTTCTTTGATTTCAATTCAATTCCTCAAAGCGTCACGTTATTGTTGAAACTTTTTATTTCAATTTTTTTCTCAAATTAATTTAACCTCATCAAACATAATTTTATTTATAGGATATGAATTTTTTGTTCTCAATCAACTTCAATAGGCTGTTCCATATGAATCGGGGATTGAATTGTTGCATCCTAAACTGTTTTAATGTCAGCAACACCAGACAATTGTTATGCCTGCAACGACGGTTGCTTTGCAATGGAGAGGAGATGAGTATGCTACACTGTTGTTAATTTTCTTTATCATGTCAAAAATAAGTGGGCACCAAACACATGATAGCATAAAATAATCATATCCTAATCATTATTATGTGTGCACCAAACACATAGAAAGACAAGTGTCTATCATGTCACTATCATATCTTATTTTTATTCATTTTCTAATCATATCATGTTCATATCATATCATGTGCATCAAATGGGACGAGGTATTTGGCGTTTAGAATTGTTTAAGGGATGTTATAGATATTTATTTTTTTAGGGAAGATATGTGTTGTTTTTCTAGTTTCTCACATTTCTAACGTAGTTGATGTGAATTTTTTGAAGTGAACTTATGTGTAAACGTAAGTTTGATGCTTGTTTCATATTGTTCCAAATAGACTAATGATTTTTTATCGAATAAATTCAAAACCAAAAAATTACCAACAAAAAAAATCAAATAAAAGTCAAGTCTTCAAAATACAAGTAGACATGGTTGTCATGTGAATTTTGGATTGACATGAAAATTTATGAGTTTGGTCATTAATATAATAATTGACGATTGATTGTACAAATCATTTTGTCTTATTTTCGAACAAGAAATAAATTTATTTGAAAACATGTGAGGCTAATAGAGAGAAAACATTTTAATTTCAATTTATAAGAACAATGGAGATATATAAAATTACACATGTTATAAAGGGGATTGAACATATTAATTATATTGTGAAGTTATGAGAAAGATTGACTGAATGGAGATTAAAAAAATGAAGTCAAATTATCGACAATCAATTTAGCTTTATGTTTCAAATGTCGACCTTGAAAATGATCTAATTGCTACATGTCATGGAGTGATATCAGATATATCACAAAGAGTTGCATATTTTTTCTAAATGATATAGTTCTACTTGGAGAGTCCATGAAGAAATTAAATGAAAGCTATAAATGGAAAATAAGTTTTAGAAGTGTATGATTTTCTCTTGAATAGAAACAAGACAAACTATATAGAAGGAGATTTTAACTAAAAGCAAATTATTTAAATAACTTGGATCCATAATACATAACAAGTGAGAAGTAGAAGATAAAATATCGTCAAATTCAAACAGGATAATTGAAATGGAAGAAGACTTCGAGTTTTTTTATGTGATACAAAAGTATCGCTCAAGATAAAGAAAATATTTTATCATACGGAATAAGACTAACAATGTTGTATAGGGCGAAGTATTGAGTGGTAAAGAACCAACACACCAATAAGGGAAATGCTAACCGGTGCCCCCATGACACTGGTTAAGAATATGAAAAAGAAAATTATATAGTAGTTAATGCATTGAAATTGCGTAATTAATTTATAATAATGTCAAAAACAGCTTCATTTTATGGTAATAATTCCCTTTTATGGTATGCTTAACCAGTGCCCCAGAGACACCGGTTAGCAGGACCCATAAAATAAGTGTAACAATATTAGGATGTTGCATTAAAGTGTGGTGTGATATAATTAAAAAGACAATACAGTTGGGATAACATCTAACGTAGAAGAGATTGTAAAACTCAACTAAAATGATTTGAACATCTAAAGAGAATACTTATAAATTGTCTAGCTTTGAGAGTAGACAAAATGGAGGACAGTCAATCACTAGACGGAAAATGACCCAAGAAATTAAAATAAAAACTATTAAGAAATATTTAATATTAATAAATTAAATAGATATATGATATACAATTTAACATTATTATGACTTCTCTTAATCTACATGGTCGCCCTACTTAGTGAAATGTGGTTTGTTTGTTGTTAACTAAAAGTTCTTAGCTGAGGATATCATGTTTGAAACATTATCAGACATTAAACGTAAGCAGAATTCGATCTTCAATTCATCACACCATAAACTAGCATCTTCAACCAAACTCAACCCTTCTGATTAATTGCTAATTTAAATAACCATCAAGTTAGACACAAGAGATTAACGTTGTTAAGCCAAATGCTTGTGTTAGTTTAAGGCACACTTTGTCCGCCATACTGTGACAATAGCAATGCCAAAGGGGTGTGTGGACCCAAATAAAAAATTGCTTCAAACACTAAAGAATAATTCGGAATTAACAACAAAAAAATTCGAAATTTCTTTGTTCGAGTAATTATGGAGAACGTTGACATTATTTCAAGTGCTTTCTTTTTCTTTATTAATAGTAAGCCTATGTCTATAATTGGTATTAAAAGAAATACTCTTATGTTCACCAATCTGCAATCTGCATCCTGCTATATTTTTTTTTCTAGCCCCAAAAATTCTTGAGGGGGCCATTCTCAGACTACATTGTTACACACGAAAAAATTCAATGAGCCACACGGTGATACACTAATACTATCATTATCACCATGTTTCCATACAAATTGCAACGCTCTTTGACATTTTAAAAGAAAAATACAAAATTAATTTCCATCTATTTTCTTACAAGTACTTACACTATCTACAAAAAAAAAAACAAAAAAAAACTAGAACTAACACTTCATTCAAATATATGCTCTGAATTTGACATCACTTAGCAATCCTTAGTTTCAATACCGGCTTCAGCAGCAGTGAGACTATCATCATTCTCATTCAACAAATAATCACAATATTCCAAAAGCATATCCGCAACCGGAGGAATTCCAGGATTTCGCCCATCATTATATTTATGGGCATTAAAAGTAATTTGCCATACATCATGTCTGAAGTCTTCACGACTTTTGTACTCCATATTCCGCACCCTCTCCCTAATTTTGGAAAGATCCATTGGCCTCTCTATGATATCCAGGTAGTCAGGGGCAAGCTTCTTGGGCACTGGTTTCAAAAAAAGACTAGACAGGTCATACCTATCTTTCACAATAGCATCAACAATACTCTCCAAGATATTTGCCAAACCAACCTTCACAAAAAAAAAAAAATTGAAGTTAACATATAACTCAAGCCAAGTAAAGTAAACACACGCCTGTTATGCTACAAATAAATAATTGTAAGGAACAACCACAAATAATTTCTTACTAAAATCGTGTATTTACAAAATAAAACATAAAGCACCCACAATTAAATGATGTTCTTTCTTTTAGGCACTTGTCTAATTTATTCACCCCAAAGGAATGATGTTCTCTTTCCAAAGCCTACCAAAAAGATCCTAAAGAAGTAAATCCTGTCAGCAGGTCTCTGTCGAGGGAATGAAGGGTATGTTCCTGGCAGGAGATACCGCCCGGCATCCCCACCTTGTTACATCCTCAAATGACTTACACACCAAAAATCATTATGATTGCAGCATAACTTAAACTACTTTAGAAGAAAAACAAGCTGCTAACTCTTGAATTATAATTCTGGAAGAACCCACAGCAAAAATAACCACAAATCAAAAACTCAAATGACTAGTTATTTCTCCTATATAACACGTTTGTGTGTTGTGTATGTGAAAATGGAGGTGAAACCACACCCAAAATAACAGACTTTCCTCAAAACTGATAGAAAGATGTCACAGTACTATTGCTCCTACTTGACACGGATGCTTACATGAAGGTGAAAGAAACACACAAAATAATGAAAATGACATGCAAGAAATGTACCTCTCCTCCTCCCCCTCTTCGGCGTTTTGTTGGCGGCATAAAATCTTCACCAAACTTTCCTAACTCAACAACGGATCTCCTTTTTCCACTCCGTTCTCTTTCAAGCTTCCTCTTACCATATCTTCTTTCCCGAAGATCGTCTACATACTCATCTCTTAACTCGGGCTTTCTCTTTTTCTTTTTCTTATTAGCTTTTTGCCGTTCTTCCTCTTCCCTCTCCCTTCTAATATCTTCTTCATATCTTCTTAAATCATCTAATCTTTCTTGTTCCTGCATTTTTAAATCATTTAATCTTTCTTGTTCCTGTATTCTCATTTCTTCTTTGCGATACCTCCTTGCTTTGTCTTCCCTGAGTCTCGCTTCATTTCTTCGTTTCTCTTGCTCTTCCCACCATCTTCTATCCTCTTTAGAATTCCGTTTTACCAAACTTTCAGTCGAATACATGGTCTCCTGCTTTCTGTGCTTCTCAAAATTTGCCAATTCCACAATTCTTTTAGTTTTTCTGTGTTCAAATCCTGTGTTTCCACCAGGACTGTCAAGTTCCAGATCAACGACATCCTTTGTACGTTTTATAACAATCTTTTTGTGACTTTTCTCCCTATCTATTTCTGAGGTGGGGCGGATTTTAATTGGGAACTTATGAGAATCAACCTGACCTCTACCTGGATCAGTAGGAGGACGTATAACAATAGCATGCTTAAGAGATTCAGCCTGTGTATCATCTGATTTCACTTTGTTTGGAATAATTATCTTACTAATTTTAGCAGACTTGGCAGTTTCTGAGTCAGAAATGACAGGCTTGTCAGAAATAACTGGCTTGTCAGAACTCTGCAGAGTTTCTACTGCAGGTCTATCAGAAGATTTCTCTGTCGAACTACATTTGAACTTCAATGGAATTTTTGTTGAATTCTCAACTGGAGCAAGTTTTGTTACAATTTTGGATATTGACTTTTTGGAGGGGAGTTGATGCTGGGACTGGCTCGAGGCATCACCAAAGCTGGATTTTCCAGTTGGTTTTTCCATGTCTGTAGATTCAAGTTGTGCCTCTGGATCTTCACCATATTTCGGACAGTTCTTGTTCGTTCGCATGTGCCCAAGCTGGTTTATCAACAAAACAATTATTTTTCATAATACATTTGCAAAGTTACAATTTTAACTCTATATCTGTATTTCATAAACAAAAATCATAAAACCTCAAGCAACAGGTGTCACAAAAGAGTTCTCTGGATAAAAGGACTACAAGGGAAAATTCCAGATACGTACCTGGCCACATGCTCCACAAACGAAAGTTTCCCTTGATGGTTTTTTCTCCTTAAATACCTGGTTCTCCATACATGAATTCAAGATAGTTTCAGGATTACAATGCAGTTAAAATATTCACACAAACATGGAGAAAACAATATCAAAGATTATGGTACATCTGTAAAACGTGATAATATTTTGCAATTTTTGAACAAACATAAAGAAGAGACTTATTCAAAGCATTTGTTTCTGTTCATAAATTAGTGGAATATTTCCATAAAATAATAGAGAAATTAGAAACGTACTTGCTCTAAAAAAAAATCAAAATATCCCTGTGAAATTCTTTGGTAAACCATTATGAATTTTATCAGTGATCCTAGAATAGAACCATCTACATAGAAATACTATGCTTGTCGATGTGAAGTACTTTGGCATATGAATGTACATATATGGTATACATTATTTACAGGAAAGAAAAATCAAAACTTTGATACAGGAATATAACCAATGTATCTTCATCAGCAAGCACCATTAAATGAATAGTTTTGGAGTCAAGTACAGTTACCTTTTATGTAAATTTAACCATTTAAAAGGGTCTTTTAATATAAAGAAAAGAGAAGAATGAAACACGGAAATGTCAATCGCTTACCTTAATTCCTTCTCCCATATTTAATTTGATTTTTTTATTTGGTACACTAATGGGTGAAATGTCATTCTTCTTTACTTTATTGACCTTCACTGATTTGCTTTTTTTAGCAGAAAAATTTTCCTCCTGCCAAAAGCATATATAATAAAAGAATTAGGCCTCACAGTTGAAATTTATTTGTTTACATAACTATTTATGATATGATCTTCAGAGTACAAATTGTGAAATAAGTGCGCCAAAGGAGAAGATGTGCATTGACATTAGAATGTGACTAAACTACTTTTTGTCTTACCTCCCTATGATCTGTAAATGCATCCTCTTTAAAATGATTAGATCCATTGAGTTGCAATGTATTTGTTATTTGCTTTACTTGTTCAGTGTTGTCAAAGACAAATTTTGGTTGTAGTTTTGGTATCAATCTTCTTGGATTCACCATAACCTTGCCTTTCTTCTTTTTCTTCCGGTAAGCTTCATCATCTGAATATAATATTGCCAAAAATAGTCAAATCTGACAAGATCTGAGTTCATTTCAAAATAGTTCTTTTTTTTTTGTCAGCAGTTCATTTCAAAATAGTGATCCAATTAAAAATTCTGGTCACTTCATTAGAACAAGTGAACAACAGAGATAAAATTCAGTTCTGATAAAGGCCTGGATTAATATTCTAAAAAATGGCCTGGAATAATATTTCAATGATCAATAAGATATCATACCATCCTTAAGCAACCTGCATAATTCAGCGGCCTCAGCTGCTTCATCTTGTATTTCCTCCTCTGTCTGGGCCAATGTTGTTCGTCTTCTCATTTTGAGAGCCTTAACACCATCTCCCTTGTCACGTTTTAAGTCATTAGTACCTTCTTCACCATCTTCAAATTCCTCAGCATCAAGCAAATTTTCCAGATCTCCAGCAAAAGAATCTAGATCACTATTCCCTTCTGAATCACTCTCATTATCATCACCATTGAAAGTTGACAAACTCTGAGCTTGTCTATCCCAAATCTCCTGGCACTTTTCTCTGGTCTGCTGCTGTAACTGAAGAAAGGACATTCGCTGACCACCACGAGCATATTTTCCTATAGTTGTTGGATCAACCTTAACCCCAGATGCAGCTTGCTCACTTGAAAGTTTGCGTATCGTAGCAATGCGATGCCATCTCGTTTGGTTTGCAATGTCTTCCTCAGGAACATTGAACTTAAGAAGTACCTGGAATAAGAACATGTCTGAAATTAAAAACATGGATTAAATATGCTATGCTATTCCCACATGGTTCAAGCAGCCAGAAGCCAAAAAGGCGCGCGCACACACACACACATATAGAAAATTCATTTGCTACATAAGTTATGCGTGAGAAAACAAAAGCAACTAGTAATGGTGAAATTGGAGATAAGCAAAATAATCATATTTCGAGAGAAAGGACAGTGAAATGAACAACATCAGTAATGCTTCGTTTGTTTCAAGAGAAATACAATAGAGAGAGAGAGAGAGAGATAGAAGAGATAGCAAACTTCTCCTGTTTGGTTGGCAGAGAAATAGAGAAGAGAGACAAAAGATTAATGGGGACCACACCTTTCACTGAATACTCATCAGCAAAGAAGGGGAAAAGAGAAGCTTGTTATTTTCTTATTCCATTTATACCCCTGTTGCATAAGACTTTTTAACGTGAATGTACCAACATCCGCTCTGCAACTTCATGATGTCCATTTTCATGTATCGATTTTTTTCTTCTATATATTTATTATTATTTATTTATGTGCGTGTATCGTCAATTAAAAAAAAGTGCACCGGCGCTAAGATATTTTTGTTAAAAGGAAAGCAACTAATAAAATCTAAAATATACAACTAAACTAAATTGAAAAATAATTTAATTAAATTATTTGTTCCTTTTTTAAACTATACTGGTAATAAACAATAACTAATTTTGATTAATACAAAAATGTATGATAGTTTTTAAGTTCTAGGGTACTTTTGTCGTTTTAAAAATAATCACTTTTTTCTCTTCTATTTCCCTCTTCTTTCTCTTATACCAATCAACACATTAAATCTAATATATTTCTCCCTTCTCACATTATCTCTCACCTATTTCTCTCTTCTCACTTTCTTCTCACAACCAAACACACCCTAAAGGTGCTTGCCTGTTCAAGTAAATGAACTTCTTGACTGGGCATCGTTGAAAATTAATTTTCCACTTCTGCTTTTTAGACACCATTATTGATTGTTGACATACATAACAGATTAAAAATATTTGCAGCGCTAATTTTTTTTATCCCAATAAATATTCCCTAGTTGTCTCAACTTCACTCACTATCGAAGATACCAAAAACTTGAGCACAAAAATTCTCCTGCCAAAAAAGGAAAGCCATCTCTAATTTATTTTTATTTTAAAAAAAAAATCTCTAAAATGAAGCTCTATGATTCACATACATAGTTTTTTTGAACAAGATTCACATACATAGTTATAGTACACATACAGTTCAAAGCAGACCACTACAATACAACACACCTCTCGTGCAGCCTCCATGCTTAATCTACGTAGATCAGCGTCTGTACCAGTAACAGTGGAACCTCCTCGATTAGCAGCTGCTTTCTTCTTCACCATTGCATTAGACACTGGTGCCTTTGGAGGTGCCCGAGCATAGCTAAATCCCAAGCCACGACCTGATGGATCACCAACACCTGTGATTTCCATCCGTTCAATATTTTCCTTACCCTGCCAAAGAGAATATTCCACCGGTGGGGGAGAAACTTTCCGTTACTAATTTAGTCAATTAGTGAAAGAAAAAAAAAATTATGAGAAGGCAATAGTCAGTGTAGTAAATTTAGTTTATATTATAGAGAAGATAGAGACGATATAATTCATCATAAGTCATAACCCCTATCTTCTGAAAATAATTTGTTTCAAAAAGCAAAAAAATTTAAGATAAAAGGACGCCTACTCAATTCTATCCATAAAAGAAAGTTATCACAAAAACAGTGGAAAAAGGATGCATGAATTATTTTGCTTCAGGAATCTAATTCATAAATAATGTAGAATTCACTTGCATTCAAACTTTATTTGATTGATATGACACTCAAATTGTACAACAAACCAAGCCTTATCCCACTAAGTAGGGTCGGCTACATGAATCAAACGACGCCATAGTGTTCTATCAAAAACCATGTCTTTCTCCAACTCATTTATCTCTATATCAAAATAAACAAATGTGTAAATACACTATGAAGCATTAACGACCTGCACTAGTCATTTACTCGTTCGTGAAAAAAAGCATGTACAACAATAATATCCTGCAGTAAGCTCAATCTGTAATACTCGGTTCATTACTAGCAGTTGATTCTTTTGAAAAGAAAAAAGAACTCTTTTTCTCGTTCCCTTTAAAACCAGATTAACTTTCACCGTAAAAAATCAAATACGAAGAAATTGGAACACATAATGAATAAGCAAGATATATGCTGAAGCCAACTAATCTAAAAATCGAACATAGATCACCTGTCTTGTACAGGCAACAAAATTGCTACTCAAGTTCCATGGAGTAATTTGCAGTTCCCTCTCAATGTGTGATGCAGCAGCCAGTGCTATTGCTTCATCAGGAAGCCGGCTCATTGCAGATGAAATATTATTAGGATGTGTTTCAGTAATTCCTAAATGTTTTAAACGGTAGAGGCCAGCTTGCATGCTTTCAAAGGCACAAACCTAAACAATGTAAATCAAACAGATGGACAAAGAAGGAATCATATTAAAGAAATGAAATTCATCTTATAAAAACAAACAATAAAGCATAAGTATGCCGATTCTGGACACACGTTGACAGGCAATTAAAGCACCATCGGAACACACACCAAGATAATAAGCATCAAGACCCTTAACCTCTGTCATATAAAAAGTGCCAGGCAGAGAGCGGAAACATGCATATTGAGTATCTGATAAAAACTCGTTACAATTTTTAAAACCATGCTTTTTCAATAACTCAAAGAGAACAGTATCATGTATGCAACTCTGAACCGAGCAGCTGATGGGATAAATTTTACTACGTAAGTTTGAAACCATCACATCGTGCTTTTAAGACAATTCTGTGTTACTGTTATGCTGTTAACAGCGCATTTCAGCAGAAAGAGATGTATTATTCATAAACAAAGGAACAGAATGTCAAATGATGGAACTCACAAGCTCTGGCGTCACCATTTTCCTCAATTCATCTTCAGACCACATGCGGAAATTTCTCTTTTTAACAAAAATTGACTGTCCATTTGCGCCCCTCTGCAGTAATACACATTGAATGAAACATTCAGGTATCCAAAAGATATAATAAAAGTTAGAAACAATATTGTGTTACAAAAATCACTTTAAATACAACGCAAAACATCTTATAGAATTTTCATTCAATCGCTTTGAAGTAATAAGGAATTCCATTAGCATCCACCACTTCATACTCTAACATGATAATGAGCTATGTGAACCACCAATACCTGTAAATTAGCATATTCCTTGATCCTCTTACGAAATGAGGCTTCTGAAAGAAAAGGAAACTGCGAAAGAAAGTCGTCAATGCGAATGTAGGGAGACAAGTGCTGCTTCTCTGCTGCTTGGAATTCACGGCACATGTGTACCAATAACCTGTTCATCATGAAAGTCTGAAGATTCTTACTTCCAGGCGAGAACACCTCCATAAGAGGTTCCTGCAAAGAGAAATTGAATAAACCATCTATCAACAAAATTTCAGTGATGTATATTTGGGATGCAAATGGCAGTATCAAAACAAATTTTAGGTGATGTATATTTGGATTGCAAATAGCAGTATCAAACAAGGAAAAGATACTAAAGATTAACAACATATTATAACAGTTCCAAATATTCCATCTGTTAAGGTTTATATCAAACAACGAGAGACATAAGAAAAATTCCTTCAGTTTATCAGTAAGTTAAATTCAAAGAATTAAAAGAAAAATATTAATTCTACAAACAACAATTAACAAGGATGTACTGACCTGCTGTCCAACAACATTAACTTTATCAATGCGTCTTAACGATAGCCTTCCCTTTGGAGAACGAACCAGCAGATAGTCAGTTGGTGGAACTTTATGAGTAAATATGGGTGCTCTATACATATTGGTCTCAAGCGATGACTGACTGCTACCAGGTTTTAAATCACCAAGAAAAGGAGATTTATCGGCAGGGTCCAGAGAAATAATATGCCCCAAGCTACTATCTGTATTGCGTAATAAGACGCCAGATTGGTCATCCGGAGAACTTTTTTGATAGTATGTACAAAGTCTTGCACCCATTCCAACATTGCTGAGAAGTAAAGGCCTTTCTTCACAGTACCTAAGGAAAACATAGTCAACAAGTTAATGATAAAGTATCCCCAATCCTCATTCATTTAGCAAAATATCAAGGAAAAACAAAGTAAAAAGGGTACAGCCGTTGAAGAAAAAAAAAATATTAACAAAATAATAAAATCAAGATAGTGCACCGCCAAATCAATATTTTTCTCTTGGATATATCAGATTTGGTATCAAGAGAACATGCTCACAATAAATATCAGGCAAAAAATAAATATTGATTTCAGTGCTCACAATAATTTCAGTTTTACCATAAGGACTATAGATACTACAAAGTACCATCTCAAAATCATTTAAAACTAAATAGAGCAGGAAAATGAGCATAAGAGTTACTCCCTCTTTCCTTATTTATATAAAACATGATTGCAACACACAAGAAATAGATAAATGGAATAGTGTATATTGATTGTTAATTGTGCAAAAGGATGATGACAGGTATAGTGAAACAAGAGCTAAGGCTCCTACCAGAGATATATTTACCTATGTCAACAAAAGCAATAAACGTGCATAATCAATGCTACACTACTCTCCTCAATATATTCCTCACTTCTAACAGAATTCCCTAGATTTCGGGAGCACGATGTCACCAACAGATTCTTCTTTCTTTGCGGACATACACTCTCCACACCTCAGGTTCGGGCCTCTCATTCTTACAAGGCCCAATAGTCCTTTGAAAACCCTTCGGCACTTTCTACACATTAAGAAAAGTCGGTGTTGTAATTAATGCGTATAATTTGGGTATGATTATTACTAAATTACCCTTTGTGTATAGAACATTCAATGTTAGCTAACATTGATTCTACCAATTTGTTTTGGAATCTGAAAGGCTAACATTGCGTCAATTAATACTATTAAGTTTCAGAAAATTACACGTAAGTGGAAGGCAAGCGGGCAACAAGTTGTGCCGCTAAGCCTTTTTGGATGGCAAAACCAATCCTAGTAAACACATTGAATAGGTTGATTATATCACGCATGTAAAAATAAATAACTATGAACAACTGCTAGTGATGGTTTTATGGGGAAGGTGCTCATTAATCAGAAGAGAACAAACTATAGCATTGTATCCCTCACAGTAGTGCCATTCTCAACCTTAAAAATTGAACTTTCCCTTTGAAGCATGTACGCATGCAAAATAGAAAATTATTATGTTCCAAGAAAGATCACACATACAAAGTAGCAGAACAAAAGTTTCAAATCACTCACTCCATAAGAAAAACATGTCCGTCTTTTACAGAAAGATCAGATTTTTTCTTGAATGCTCCGGGAGGACGCAGAGACTTATTCTCACCAGGAACCCTTTGTGCCCTAGGCCATAAATGTATCTTTGTACGGACAAGATGTAACAAGGAGTTTGGCTGAACATTTTGTGCAACGAGTGATATTTGATCATCAAGCTCCCTACCCAAATAAAATATTTTCACTGTTTCTGTTGCCTTGAAATCTACCAAAAACAAAAATCTCACGTCAATCATATGAGGAAGTAGAACTAAAGACTAGGATAAGACCCAAAAAACTAAAAAAAACATTAGGGAACTGAACAAAAATGACAGCTTATCGTGATTTTAATATACATTTTTATTGAAATAAAAAAAATTACTGGAGATCAGAGAAGAAAAATTGACAACCTAGTTTTTTGGAAGCTTTTGCTTTAACAGAAGAGAGAGTTTCTTCAGCACCAACATGCAGCTTACACCCCTTGCCACCCAAGCTTTTCATAATAATTTTCATGGGTCCATGAGTAGGTAATTTCCCTTGTTCTTTAACAGCCACCTCATTGTCATGGGGATACCATAGTGCTCTAGGCCGGTGAAAATTCGCAATATCTTTACTGCAAAAGAGTTCGTAAGAATATAAAGACATGAAATATCAACAATGCACAACGGAAAACA
>Ga0209282_1001184_pt1 | contig 14032 bp, 6 predicted proteins | sample Mtrugardesep15_FD_187529 | JGI IMG/M metagenome (GOLD analysis project Ga0209282, IMG submission 187529) | Root nodule microbial communities of legume samples collected from California, USA - M. trunc garden sep15 (SPAdes) (version 2) | ecosystem: Host-associated > Plants > Roots > Nodule...
GTTTAGTGGTTCCTTAAAGAAAGAAAAAAAAAATAGACGATTGTCACATCTCAAGTTATACAGAACAATTTTATTGGAAAATTCGAAGAATTAAAATTTAGTGAAATAATTGAACTAAACTTTTGGGTTAAAGTTGTTTTTACCTTCTTTTTTTTGTCTAATTTGCATTTTTGGTCGCAAACCAGAATTGATTATGTTCCATACTGTTTGATATTCATACCACTGGTCTTTTTTTATCTATAAGCAAAGAAAAGATTTCATTAAATAGTCTCTGAGTGCCAATATGAATTATACTGACAATACATTTTTTACAACACATTCTCTAGTTTATTGAATAATAAATGGATCCCATTAAATTTACGTGGGTTTTATATGATTTAGTGAAACCTATTTGTATTGTGTTAAAATTAGTGTGGTAGAGAATGTGTTGTTTGCACATCTTATATAAAATATTCATACTACTAATACTTCATCCATCTCAAAATAATTGTTACTTTATGATGTGTTTGTTTCAAGTTTACCAAATTTATTATTAAGAATAACATTTTTTGGAATATAAAGATGAATTTTATTTCAAAGTATTTAGAAGAAAAAAAGTGTTCGTTTAACATTATAATACATGAATTTATTCTCATCTTCATGGAAACTTTATTCCCGCCCTTTTCTTTAGGAAATTTTTCTATTTCCAAGAACGTTTTATACCCAAAAATCTACGAATATAACTTAAAACAAACGCGTCTTATCAATGTAATATTTATTCTTTTTCTCACTTTTATACTTTATTTATTAAATTTCATTTAACTTAAGTTCTTAACAACTCTATTTTAGTAAATGATATTAATTTTTTCATTGAAATCAACATAACTAATTTCTTTAAATATCGTACACAAACTTTAAACAAATATTATTTTTGAGACAGATGGAGTAACAAGTAAGAACTAAAACCGACACAAGTGACATCGGCGGCTCTAGATGTTTAATTCGCAGAAATTGGCATAAGTGATTATGGCACATGTTGCAAAGTATATTGATGAAAAGAGAACTTTCCAAAATCCAATTATTAATTGGCACGAAAGCAATAAATGATCACTTCAAATGAATTTATAAAATATGAAAAAATAAAGTATATAACAAGAGTAGTATTTAGTAAAATCGCCACTCTATTTTTCATTTATGTGAATAAAGATATTTACACTAACAAACTAAATTAAGCTCTTTACAAACCAATATCACGTAAAAAAATTGTTAATACTATCGAAAGTTAAGGCATCCACGTACAACTAATACACATTAAAAAAATCGAAATCATACTTTGATTGCCTCTCTGATGTGGGGGTACCGATCAGCCCATCGAGAGAAACCTGCACAACAATTAAGAGTTTTAAAAAAAAAACTTTCAAAAAGCCTTTAATTGATGTTCTAATAACTAAAATAAATAGACATTTACCAGCTATGATAATCTCAGATAGATCCATATCCGGGTTAGAATCCTGCAATAGATTATAAAAAACAACCAAGTGTTTAAGTAATTATGACATTAAAATCAATTACAAATAACTAATTCACCACTGAAACGTAAAATTTCTGGGTAGAGTTCAAGAAGTGGTCAAAAGGGTCGATTCCGATGAAAGGAAAAATCTAGTAAGCTTTCAGAAGGACTATTTAAAATTAGAGTGTGTACATTCCAGCTGTAGAAAATGCATAAGAGAAAAAAATGATGTCAAAAGACTCAACCGATGTGGTAACACTTGAAATTTTCAAACAATGTCAATGATATATTGCAGTGATTTACTCGCTGATAATATATTTATTTATTCAGCAATGGTGAAGATTATAACATACTTCAGTGAGGAGTTTAATACATAAAATTCACGTATAACATGTTTTATTGAGCTTAGTACATTATAAACAATCGAAATTTAGCAGATGAGATGCCCAGACAGTTCAAATATAATGAGAGGAACAACAATTCAGTTGAAAATAATCAAGTTCAAGGTCAGGAATGAGCAATCAGGTTTCTTCAATGATTGTTAAAATGCAATATTGACGTTTTCACTATCTTATTTAGTGACTTCTACTAATTTGATTGATGTGTAAATAATAATACTTCGGAATTATATATAGGTATATACCAGTTAAATAAACTCTTTTTTTCACTTCAACGCAAAATCTAATGAAGTGACTGCATCTACGTTTAGCAGGAAAATGTTTAAAGTGATCCTACTCGAACTTATATAAAAACACCAACAATTAGCATGGTTCATTTGTTAAAACATTAGATCAGACTTCATATGTGATGTGATGAAAAAATAGAAAGAGACGTCGAAGGATTATCATAATTAAAGGATAATATCACCATCGTTTATCACACTAACTTTTGTACTATATGGAGTAAAAAGTCACACTATTTAAATATTTTGACTAAACGTACAAATATGCATATCAAAGATGATGTTGGAATGAACATATGATAACACTAGAGAGATAAGATAATGATTGAAGGTCATTTTGATACTAATCAATATTACGAAGAATAAAAGGGATGCGAAACTACTGAGGTGAAAATAAATAATTTAATGCTGATGCCTACAAATATTGTGCTACAAAATCTACTGAACTTATTCAATAGTATAATTTGATCACCTGTCTTGATGAAGTCAGACATCTTGCGATGAGCTGATAAAGACTGCTAAGAGTGTCATGGTTGAAATCGGGATAGTTTAAAAGAGCCTCTTCCGATGTATAATCAAATATCAGTGCGCAAATGCTCGTAGCCATCATCCTACTAGACATGTCATCAGTATTTTCTGCAAACCATGTTTCAGTAACAAATTTAAAACAACTGATTTACTCCATAATTTCAACTCGATATAGAAACAAATAAACATTGTGGATTAAACATTGATGGTATTTGCCAGAGTCAAAATCAACAGTAGAAGGATAAGTTAGTTTCATGGTTAAATGTTTTGAAGCATTTAATCCAATACATTGGGAGTTTTCCGATTTTAAGAATCATAATATTCTCTTGGATCCCATGATAAGAAAAAGTCCAAGCATAGCCACTTAATATCCCAAGAAAAGGTAAGGGTTATTTCCAAAATTCCTACTCTTCAATTGGTGTGGAAGTTTAACACCCACCCGGTTTTTCCTTTTTAGGGATTGATTGAATAAAAAACTTAATTAAGTTATTTCTACAATCAAAGAGGAAAGGAGAAGAAATTCCGCATATATTCTGCAAAGTTGTTTCTGTAAACTATCATGGAAAACTTATAAGCAGAAACCAACTAATGAGCATGGCATAAGCTCTTCCAAACACATAAGTACGATAAGATAATACCAAATACTCTTCCAAAACCTCTTGATTGTTGATTATAGTATCTTAGCATGACTGAATGATGCCCTAGGTTTCACCTTTCAAGACTCAATTTTGTGTATTTTTCTTGTGATTTAGCTTCACTCTCACTCATTGCTGACATAAATATCAGTTTAGACATCAAGAGTATTACTCATTCTGCAGTCTATGTCTATATCACCCAAAAGGAAACAATGATAAAAATATTGAACAAGATTAACTCAATTTCTTACGGCATTGAGGAACAAAAGTTCACCTGGGTTACATCATAAAAGAAAAACTATACAACAACCACCAAACCTTATCCCACTAAGTGGGATCGGCTACATGGATCAAATTACGCCATAAGTTCTATCATAAACCATATTTTGGTCCAACCCATTAATCTCCAACTCTTTCCTCATAGTTTCTCTTATGGTTTTTCTAACTCTTCCTCTGCCTCCAGTGATTTGACTATCTTCCATTTGATCTGCTCTCCTTACTACAAAATCTACAAGTCTTCTCTCTACATGCCTAAACCACCTAAGCCTTTTTTTCACCATCTTTTCTACTATAGGTGCTACCCCAACTCTCTAATAATTTCATTTCTAATCCTATCTCATCTAGTACTTACCACACATCCAACACAACATCAACATCTCCGCTACACTAATTTTATTCTCGTGTTGGTTCTTCCCCGCCCAACACTTTGTTCCATACAATATCGTCGGTCTTACAATTGTCCGATTGGGGATGGTCAAACACCATTCTATAGGGTAAGGCTTTTCACAAAATCACTCTAGGAACTTTATCATACGCCTTCTCCAAATCAATGATAACTAAGTGCATATAAAGTTGTGATTGGCACTGCGGCAAAGTAAAGGAACTTTATTGTTGATGATGTTCATCTGCCCTATTAATAATTTTGACCATAATGCATTCCTTACATTTGCTACAGTGCACTTATCACTTTAAATATGCATGTAAACAAGAAAACGAACAAGCAAATATAATAGTGCAAAATGAAAATGACACTCATTCCAATGGCTTCTACCAAATATAGTACCTGACCAATAAGCCAATGCTTTAAGAAGATCAACAAAAGCTGATTCATCTAACATCAACTGCACTTCATCTTTCTGCAGTCCAAAAGGTGCAACTTGTGTCAGGATTTTACGCAGCTAATATAGTATCAGGGAGCTGGTTATTATAATGAGAATATCACCTTAAGTAGAAGGTTCATTATTGTATCACATGCCAAGAAGACACAACCATCATCCTCAAGCATATGGTGTTTTGACCTAATTAATTTTGCGAGGCAATCAAAAACCTGCAAATAGACCCATTATATTTAGACAAACAAAAAACTTTTATTAGCAATGTTATCAAATAATTTTGTGGCTATAAATGCAAAATTCATGTTAGAATATTAACAATAGAATACAAAGAGTTATGCAATGAGCAAGTAACCATTACCATTCTATTGATTTATTCTTAAAGGTCCTCCTTTAAAATGCAGATTACAAACCAACCAAAAAGAGTGGAAGAGGAAACAAAAAGTTAAATATAAATATTGGAACCAGAGAATAACTTACAGACTTAAGTCCTCCACACAAACACAGAGCTTTGCATCCTTCAACCTCCATAGTAATTTGACACAAGAAAGGTAGCAGAAAGCAGACAGAGCGGAAGGGCCTGAAGTGAATATTTTATCTAAGCAAAAGCTATTGATGTCCTAAAAGACAAATTGAACAAAAGATCCATGAATAGTTATCTATTTAAAGATACCTTTGTTCGTCTGCACCTTCAATAGAAAGCATATACCCTAAAAGATCTTGAACCTTTTCCTTAGATGCAAGTGGTGCTTCTGCAAGATAGCTGAAACAAATACACAATAATAGTTCATAAATCATAATATTTCCTCTCAAAATTTGAAGTTTAAAGATGTAGAGAACAGTAAAAAAAAGTCAACCAAGTTTCAAGTTTCAACCCTTATACCATATTTCCTCTGCATCAAATATAAGAGAATGTTGTCACAAAAACAATACAAGCGCAAAGTGATAGTGATAGAAATTCTTTTATGACAATTCTTGACATACCATCAAGGTCTAAATTTCAAGCCTGAGCTCCACCTAATATAAGCTTCTAGAATAGTTAATCCATGATAAAAACCACCTCTTCTCTGGAAGATGGGCATGGAGTTTGGAGAAACAACAAAGTATTTAAAAGACTTTCGTACGGTTTACAATTGGCCTTAGGAAAATACATAAATTTGTGTTTTTCCTTTTCTGGTGCAACAATGTTTCGATAGAATAACAATTTTAGTCGAATCATGAACAATATACATGTTAAAATGTCTATCAACGCTGCAACTTCCATGCAACATCAAGTGTGGCATTAATAAATAGGTTGAAAATGTTTTTGACACATTATTAGAATGAAATCATTCAAGGGAATAATGAAATATCAATGCATAACATTGCACCAATCCATCCAGTGCTTAAGTACAAGTAATGCAAAGAGGCAATATAAAAGAACATACCTCCCAATAATTCGCACCGAAGCAAGTAAATCATTACCTTTCCTTTGGCCATGTTCCTGTAGAATTTCATCATTATACATTGCTGAGATATATTCAGTGTTAAAATCATCTTACACTTAGATAACTAGTTATCAGAATTACCTTTGCATCTTCTAAATACTCTAGCACAACAGCAATTGTCTCATTAAGTTGTCGAATCAGCTTTGTGAGTGTGTCTTCATCGAGGATGTTTCCTATAGAGCATTAGAGATGAAAATACATTATCTCCAATTCACAAGAACAAGCCCACAGCTTTCAACAGAGTCAAAACTAGACTCAAATGTGAGATAAGAATCACATTTCAAGCAATCAAAACTGCAATAAAAACATTACCATTTACCACATAGTTGACGCTAGCAGGAGAAAAGAATAACCAGTATAACTAAAAGTTGTACAATATTAACCATCGCCCTAGATAACAGGAAACAAAAACTGAACACTGTCCCCCTAGCTCCTGACCAGTTTCAGTTTCTATTTTGGCCCAAAATGTGAAATAAACGCACAGCGTGAAAATGCTAATATCTAGAAAATATTTCATAACACCTCACATCAATACACAGAAAAGCATTTTCCATAGTCTCTTTTATCTATGTGTTCTTACTCTACCCAAATCCCTTTAATTTGTCCTGGCTCCTGGCCAATTTCAGTTTCTATTTGGCCCAAAATGCAAAAGAAGTGCAAAGATTGGAAATGTTAAGATTATCTAGAAAACATGGCATAACATATCACATCACAACAATACACATAAGAGTATTTTTCATAGTCTCTTTTATCTCTGCTTTCTTCCTACTCTACCTAAATCCCTTTAATTTCAGCACTATGAAAACAAATGTACTCAATTTGATCAAAAGGACCGTTTTCTGTGTTGTAATTTTTCCTAAAAGTAGAAAGAAAAAAAATTAAAGGCTAAGTGAATTGCATTTCATTGAATATATACCATCATTTTCACCAACATTTGAAATGAGTTTTATAATCTTCTCGACCAAAGAGTAGGCAACAACTACGTTTCGTTGCTTAAGAGAATACGCCTCAACAGATGCTGGAGTATCTTGAGGCGCTCCATATTTTAAATAGGCCAACTCATTCAGAAGAACAGCAATTTCAACCCTCGACTGCTCCAAGACAAGCAACAGACACCTAAAACCACAACATGTGAGAAAAAGCAGCAAAAAGCACTCAGTACACGAACTTAAGCCTTAACATTTAACGATCAAAGCTTACATGTTATCTGGAGTTGGATCTTGGCTAATCAACCAATCTTCTCCGAATATGGAAACCATTGACTCAGCTAAAATGAGAGCCTGGAGCCTTTCAGCAGGAGCTGCATATGAATGGAAAATTCAGCAATTAATCTAATTTAGAGTTTCCTCATTTTAGCTTAAATCAACGTTGCAGTATACACACATATGAATGGAACAAAGAAAATGAGAATAAAAGGTAAAATAGTATAAAAAATGTAATTCAGCAAATTGTCAGAACATACCAACATGATTCTGCAAAATGGCCATGATGCCAACACGGACATTGGGAACCCAACAATCTTGAGGCCGTAATTTGAGGGTTTGAAGAAGTTGTGACTGAAAATACCAAGAAATGGAAGTTAGTTGCATGGAAAATGAATTGATGTGTACATAATCTCACCAACAATACAGACAGTCAAACCAAAATAGGTATTATCTATACACAACTATGAAGCACAGATACAGACACGGCGCTGCACGTCGACACCGATAAAATTTTGAGAAAATGACATAATTCGAAGTAATCACAAGTGTCGGTGTCGTGTTGGTGTCGGACAATGGGACACACCTTCAATCAAAAGAGTGCAACGGAGATACACAACAACCAAATCTTATCCCACTAAGTGGTGTCGCTACATGGAAGGCACTATTTTATACAAAACATAATTTTTTTAAAAAAATCAGGTGAGAGTATTTTAACAAGAATATGCCCGACCTATATCACAAAAGAGATTACTCAAATACAGAAAATATGATCCAATATCTTATCCAGAAGCAACATGATGAATATTTAGCACAGACAACATCCCTAAATTTACCAAATTCATATGACATACTTCAGTTGAAAGAGCTTTCTTTGATAACAGATTAAGATAATATTACATACTGAATCTGTTGAAGAAAGAATGGAATTAAGGAGGTGGAGAGCATGAAATTTCAAGGAATTATGCAAGATAGCGAACTGCCTTGCTACCGCAGCCACCTGTAGAGAATTAAGGGAATAGAAGTTTATTTGACATGAAGCAAGATGACAAAACCAAAATGAAATACAAATATTTTAAAGCACACTCACAATAACTGAGAGCTCGGATAAGTAATCATTCTGCATTGCGTCTAACGATATTCTGCTCAGAACCGATTGCAAAAGTTTAATGGATATTTCCACCAGATGCGAACCTACATAATGTTTAATTGTTGTGAATTATGATGCATAGACAAAACCATTGGAATGAACGTTCATTATTCATGTACTTGTAGATGTATTTGCAACAGTTAGATGATACTAAAACTATCCAGGTGCAGCAGATAAAAATATCATACCATCTTGCATAGAAGGCAACTGAGATGCTACTATTTTGATGCCTCTAGATTCATAAAATCTCGTGATTCCATTTTCTGAAGCAGTTGATACCAAGTATAAAAACTCACAACATTCTTCAAGGACAGATGAGCCGGATCTAAAGGTTTGACAAAAATAATAAAGAAATGTCACTTCCTCAAAGCAGTAAAAACGAAAGACTTCCGTACATAAAATTAACGTATAAATATGTGGGCCACACTTTTTTCATACATTGGAAGATGTCAAGTGTCAACAACGAAAGAGAAGGCCTGTAATGTAACTAACAATTTTACTGTAGTAGCAACAAATGTGTGCATTATAAAGGTTTAATAGAGAAGGTTTAAATTTTTCACCTAGCATTTGAAAATAAATAATTGAATTTTATCCATTTTTTTTAAATATGTCCCACAAACAGGGTATGGGACATAACCAGATCATAGGATAAAAGCAAGCACAAAATCTAACGCGACTAGTCAGCTTGATAAAGAGAGAGAATTTTGAACCAAAAACAAAATATAACAATTTTAACCAAAATACAAAATAAACCTTTTTAATTGTCCCCAAAAAATACAATCTATAAATTCTTATTCCCATAACTATACTAAATCCCTGATACGGTTGTCAACACTCTTTCTCCTTCATATGGTTTTGGTTTGGCATAAATGCAACCCTAAATTTAATCCCGTGTAGAGTAGCATAATATACATAGCTAATCTATCGTTCAAGCATAGATAATACAGGGTCAGGAAAATAAATGCACAACAATAACAATATTTTAACAAAAATAAAGAAAATAATAGTACTAGTAATAATGATTTGAAAGTAGTAGTTCATGGTTAACCTTCAATTTAGAGATTAATCAATAGTGACAATGTTTAAACCAACAATCACATATATATAACGCAGTCGAGGTAATTAAGTTGGCTCAATAAGTCCAAATTAATATAGGTGGAATCATAAAAAGTGAGAGGGGAAAATTAGCATAAGTCAAGTAATGTGAAAGAAAATAAAAGAACAACATCATACCGGGTGGACATTACTTCCAATATTAGTGGGATCATGGAAGTCGTGTCTTCCGAGGATGCAATCTCTGGAACACGACAAAGGGCAGCAAGAACTGTAACCGACAGGCTCAAATATGCATCCCGGTTGTTGTCCCCATCACTGGATATGGCTCCTTTTCCCATCCCTTTATAGTATAAGATAATGTCAAATAATATATTACGATTTGAATATGGCGGGAAATCATTGAATAATGAAAGAGCAAATACCAGTTCTGAGTAACCGTTCAAGAAAGCGAGAACCAACAGCATTGTAAACCTTGCGAAGTGATGAGTGATCATCGGCTTTGCAGAACTTGGTGACCAGAAGAAGTCCAGCAAGACGCTGTTCATCTCGCTCTCCTTTCAGTAGTTTCAAGCACTCCTCAAGATTCAGACTCGGTTCTTGTTGTGCTTCCTTCAAAAACGTAACTCAAATTTTAAATATCAAAAGCAGTGTTGAAAGTAAAGGATTGGTAGTATAGAAAGAAAGAGAGACTATTCACCATTGAAAGGCTTCGGTCTGCACTGCAGATAACTAAACAGAACTGTCGGCTTCGGAACTTACTTCAATATGACAAACTGAAAAAACATAGAAATATATTATCAATTCAATTATACAGTAGATAAAATTATATCTATAGTTATTGATGAAAAAAATTGGATTAAAATTTCTACTCCAGGAATTAACCTCATCGAGCCATTATCACAAACACCTTATGAGCGCACCTATCTAAAATTGAAATTGGTGAAAAAGAGAATTCAAACAATCAAATATGATATATCTCCCATCATCTTTGGCAAGTGTTCTACAAAGCCAAAACCCTATTTTACCGTTGTTTTGTTCTTACTTCTTAAAGGTTAACGTGATTTTACTTGAACAAAAGTGATTAGAAGGAAAGTTTTGATTAACGCAATTTGTAGGTTAGAGCTCCTTACCTCAAACTTCGATAAGTTATGAAGGCTTCTCGTTGTTTGTATCAGAACACCAACCAACAATGCAACAAGGCCTTCAACTTCAAGTAGCCGTGTGTACACCTTCGCGCACAAGAAGAGAAAAGACGATTTTTCTTTTTCTTTATTAAGGAAAAACAAAATTTTCATAATTAATATTTATAGGTATAAAAATATTTATTTTTCCCTAAGGAGTATAGTATTATTATTCTAATAATCAATGCTAACGTGCTAATGCACAAAATAAAAATACTAATCCTCTCAAGATAAAAAGTAAAACTGCTAATATAAAGTTTAAAAAATATTAATTGTTTAAAAATTGCGATTTCCAATAAAAAATCCAAAGCTACTTCTTAACGTCATCGTTGTTTTTTAATAATTTTTATAAATTAGTAGCTGTGTTTATCTATTTGGTAAGATTAAACAGTCGTCTTGTATCGAAATATTCTATTTCAGTTTTTTATATCTATTATGTTTTCTCAATTTTCACATCTTGGCCCTTAATTATCCTTTTTTGTCAAATTCCAAATACTATTCCCTCCTTAAATTCAAACATCTAAATCACTCACATGATTTCCTCACTTTTTTTCTTCATGCGAGAGGATCCTAATCCATAATACTCCATATAGTTTGGCGCATATATCATAAACAAAATAAAGTAAAGTCAAATTGTTTTGTATAAGCTATTTTTATAAGTTATCCTAGAAAAATTATAGAAGTAAGCTTGAAAACAACTTAGAGCATCAACAACGTTGGTTCTTCATATTGTTCTTAAAACACAAGAGCATAGAATTTTGTTCTAGGCCGTTGGAGGAGAATGACTTGGCAAACAGGTTGGAGAACCGTTCTCTCGGGGGAATATGTTCTTGCAGGTGCTATGTCAGAGAAAGCAAACAACAAGGAGAGAGAAAAGAGGAAAGGAAAAAGAAAATAGTTGTGAAGTTCACGGTGGACCTTATATAAAACAAATTAAGAACTTAAATGTACTGTAATGAACATAAGAGAGTGTTCTTGAATCCGATGTGGCAATTATTGGCCCACAAAAATTAACTTGAGAACGTCAACATTGTTCTAGCATTAGAGATGTTGTCATAAGTTGTTTTCATAATCTCTCTTATATAGTTTCACAAGTATTTATGTCAATAAATAGCTCAAATGAGTAAATCTAAAAATATACCAGAAACCATAATTTTTTCTTTGATCATGTTAAGAAGGTTTCCAATTTTTTCATGTAGTGGCAATTTTATAATCACATTTAGGTTACACTTGTGATATATAATGTCAATTTTTTCCATAATGAATACTTGCGAAATAACTTTGAACCAATTAACCACACCCTGTTTCAAGGGTGATGTCGTTGCCTTTAAACTTCCAAAGTTTGAGTATGTTGTTGGGGTTGACAGTTGCAAGACTTTACACCATGGAAAACTGGTGTTGAAGAAAGGGGATACCCACTATGGATGGCTTGCATGACAAATTAAACAATATCTGAAAAATGATTGGCAAATGGTCTCTCAAACCTATTGGTAAGGAACATTAGGAGGAGAATCAAGCCATGATACAAACAAAGGAACATTAGGACAATGCATTTCTTGATATGCATATTGTTAGCTCTTAGACGTGATGCGGTAATAAATAATGACTAAGTTCGAGACCCCATTTGAGAGTTGTGCATCTTCAAATGTTATTATTTCGCATGATAATATAAATCCCTTTTTTAAGGCGATAATATAAACCTCATTGTTGCTCATCACTTACAGATATTGCAGAACTTGAAGAATAAAGATACTAGAGAAACTAAGAACTAAGCATAAGATTTATACATATACGAGGAAGAGACAACAACAACTATTAGATATTTCATTAGAGTCAAGATCCGTCGACACATGTGTGAGTCTAAAGACTTACACCAAATATAGGCCGTTAGATTAATTGAGAGACACTTGATCTGCTTTTCCTCTTGATGAATCAAATCCATCGTTGACGTCGAAACAACTGTTAACAAGCACCATGGTGGTTATAACCATAAAACTCAGTCCCACCAATTCTTTGAATTAATCACCAACGTAATCCAATATCAAGACTCAACCCTCTTTTAATTAGGTTTTTATAATTATGTCAAAAATATAAAAGCCAATAGATTTAATGTTTTGTAATGAATTCCCGCATCAAATTGAAAAGCCTGCACAATTTCGATGATGCTTATTTAAGCACAAAACTGCAAATGAGTTTTTGAGATTATCAAATATTAAAATTATAAACAATGAAAAATCCAATGTCCGTCAATTGAAATTTAAATTGGTTTTGATTTGCATCTTTGCCAATGATATATTAAACCCCTCACAGTGTCGCAAAGAAAGAAAACGGTGACAAGATAATATGAAAGTCAACTGCAGCGGTGGAGAGACGGAACTGGGAAGCTAGTTGATAAAAAAGAAACCGAAAGTGTGGAATTAAATTGATTCGGTACATGAGTGTGTTTTTGTACGTATTGCTGCATATTTATTGTTGACCGTGTGATTAAATAGATCTAATGGTTAATATTTGGTGTAAGTAACATTTTGTAGAAGTGATGGGAAGAAAAAAAATGCCCAAGAGAATTCAGTTACATAATACCCGCTTAAAAGATAGAAAAATTACGTGGAGGAGTTCAATGTTTAATTTTCATTTTACGTTGATTTATTGTTTCTATGTTCGCTTTTTGTCCTTTCAGTTTTTCTTTAATGGTCTGTTTTTATAGTTTTAAGGGTGACCACGTCTGAAGGGTGATCCTAATGGGCACAAAAGAACAGTAATCCTTCTTTAAAAAAAAATTTGTTTTGTTTTTATTCCTTTAAAATTAAAGAAAAATGTAGGTTTAATTCCTAAAGACACAATAATGAAAAATAAAAAGACATTAATTTTTATTTTTATTTTTTGAAAGGAAAAAGACGTTAATTTGTTAAATATTGGGACTGAAAAAAAATATTAAAGAACTACTTTAAGAAACATCTTATTTGCAGAGATAAAAGATATATATAAACTTTTTGTTGCATCCTAGGTGCTGCAGCTGCAGGCCTTCAAAGCTTCCTCATCTCAGTTTTAACTCTGTTGCTTGATCAGAAGCAAAATGTAATTCTTTTTTCACCTATCATTTACTTTGTTGGATCTGCTGCCACCATGATATAAGGGATTGGTTCTCGAGCTTGCTTCCATTTTTACATGTAACGACCGGCACTTTTATCACCTGCATTACTTATTTCTGATTCAAGATCGGTGCAGAGTTCATGCAAATTTAAGATTATGAAAAGGACTATTTTTTTAATATAGAAATACCTCTTGCGCTTGCTCTTCAACGCATTAGAAGTTGAAGGATTGCTGTGCCAGTTCCTCTTCCTTTGATTGATAAACCAGTTATTGATCTGTTTCAATTGCAACCCGGTTTCTTGCACCAACCTTGCCTTATCCTCTTCCTGAAAGGCACAAACACATATCAAAGATGAACGAAAAATAATCATGATTAGTGGCTTGTGACTTGTGAGACAGCAAGTACGCACTAACATGTGA
>Ga0209282_1001185_pt1 | contig 14024 bp, 4 predicted proteins | sample Mtrugardesep15_FD_187529 | JGI IMG/M metagenome (GOLD analysis project Ga0209282, IMG submission 187529) | Root nodule microbial communities of legume samples collected from California, USA - M. trunc garden sep15 (SPAdes) (version 2) | ecosystem: Host-associated > Plants > Roots > Nodule...
CGATGTACTCTATCAATTTGAATAAATGAATATCGTTTACTTTTGTCAGGAAAAAAAAAGACTTATTTGGTAACCATCGTTTTATTACGAGCTAGATTATTCCTTTAATTGTAGAATTTTTTTGTAAGTAATTTACAAATTATCATTTTTTTTCTCTTCTCAATTTTACTCTTGCCATCTTATTGGAAAAATTTAATATTAATTAAGCATTTTTTTTGTCATTAATTGGGTTTTTATTTTAATTTTATTTTGTTTAGTTGAAATGTAAATGTTTTAATCCAAGTGGACATTTAAAAAAATCAAAACGAAAATTATTTACACATTCAGCGTGCCACAACAGCCAAGTCACTCAGTCATATGCTTTCAGGGTTCAAAACCAAATAATTTTTTAGTTTCAAACAGGAAATTCCAATTTATTTATTCTTTACAAGGGTATACCAAAATTCGTCCGAATGGCAGAAGGTGTACCAAAATTCGTCCAAATAACTAGGGTGAAACTCAATTAACCCAAATATTTTTCAATTTACATGGAATGCACTACCACCCAACTTATCACTCATTTTAAAAAGAGAAATGATATTTGCATATCCATTTTATGACAAATTTTGTGACAATTTTCTCTCTCATACTTATATTATGATTTTATTTTTACTCTCTATTGTTTTGATTTCGATGTCAATACATATTTTTCTTTGTAAATTTATGATTATCCAAAAAATTGTCTCGCAAATGGTTGTTCAAATAACACATCTCTTTTATAAAATTTACAAATGGAAATCTAAATAAATACAAATTATCATTATCATTTAACTTTAATGTTATTACTCCTTTTCCTCTGGCTCTTTGTGTGAGCTAGACATGATAACAAAACTCATACCCGCGGGTACTCGTCCGAAACAAATCCAATTTGACAGGTTTTACCCGTTTTGATTGGGTTTGAGTTTTTTCCGATTTCAAAACATAGGTACGAGACGGGTAACTGAGATATTGATACCCACCACAAAACCATACCCAAACTCATCACGAATGTAGAAAATCAATTTTATTACCCTTTTATATAAATAGAAACTCAAACTCTAAATCATTTTATTTTTGTGGCAACCGAGGTTCGAAACTTGCACCTTGCATATATTATGCATTACCCCTACCAACTAAACTAAATTCACGAGAACTAAACCCTAAATCATTTCGCTAACACATTTAGAGTCTCGATCTTTCAAATAATACTCACTACAATATTGCGCTCGAGGCAGGAAAATACTTTTGTTTTTTATTAAAAAAAATTATCCACTGCAAAAACAGAGATACCTAAACCGTCGGACAAATAGATGTAATTCAAATTTTTATCCTAATTATATATGAATAAAGTAACATATAAATATATAAAAGTAAAGTAAGAGAATTATAGAAGATAGTAAAACCGTCCACATCCCACTTGTTAACATGCCTACAAAATTGCTTAGATAAGGTCTACGTCGACCCAAAAAAAAATGGTCTATGTCAAAAAAAATAATTCCATTTAAAGATGATCCGATTCAATATACTCATTCTTTTTTGGTAAAAAGAAGATACGATATAATAACAATATAACAGACAAAAAATTAACAGGAGGTATGATATTTCAATGATGCCGAGTCTCCACCGTAAAGCATTTTTTTGGACTAAACCTAAAAACCAAACAAAAAACAACAAAATTTCGATGGTGTAGTGTCACCATAATTTCTAAATACAGAAAGAAAATACATATTGAAATTATAAAACAAAAAGTTTTGTTTAGACCAGTTACAAAAAAATGTCATCGAGTGTGGATTTTTAATTTCATGGACTAAACAAATATATTTAAAAACTAAATTAATTATTAATTTCATGGACTAAACAAATATATTTAAAAACTAAATTAATATCCAACGACCCATTCCATATTTTTTTTTTGGGTTACTTTCCAAAATTTATTTAAAAATTCTTCAAAAAAAAATTATTTAAAAAGACGACCTAATAAAATATGTAACCGAAAAATGATATATTTCAAAAAAGATACTGTTGAGATTATCTTAATCCATTCATCCTCGTCGGCAAGCAAAATTGTCGCGTAGCCGCCACAGCGTATGTTAGTCGACTTATCCATACACTACGCCGCGTTGTTGTTTCAATCACTCTGACCTGGCAACACACGTCACGCGCTCAAATCAACGCGTATACCCCACCACTTTCTCTTCCTTCTCCAAAAACTTCAAACAAAAACATTTTCACGTTCAACAAAAAAAACACTCTTAAACAAACCTTAAAACATACGTTAAAACTTGTTCACAAGTGTCACACACATACAAAAAAATTCAATTCACCGCAAATCATAAACAAAGACCAACCCATTTTTCTTCATCTAGATTCATCAAATACCCAATATTCAAAATCTGATTTTTTTCAGAATGGAATCAAAGAATCCGACAAGGTTCAAGCTAGGAAAACAGTCATCATTAGCACCAGAAAGACATAGTGAAGAAGATGAAGTTCATCATGATGGTGGTGCTACTATTGATCCTGGTGTTAGGTTGATGTATTCAGCGAATGAAGGTGATGTTGATGGAATTCGTGAGGTGATTGAATCAGGTGTTAGTGTTAATTTTAGAGATGTTGATGGAAGGACTGCTCTTCATATTGCTGCTTGTCAAGGGTTGACTCATGTTGTTCAGTTGTTGCTTGAGAAAGGGGCTGATGTTGATCCTAAAGATCGATGGGGGAGCACGGTAATTTGTTCTTATCCTCCTTAATTACTATTTTTGTTAAGGCATGATTTAGTTTAGTTGACTAATTGGTAAAGATTTTGTGTTAGATTGTACTGATGTGGAGAAAAAATGGGGAGGAATAGAGGTGTGGAATGTTATTAGTGTAAAATAGATTGGTTGGGGTTTTGATTAGCCTATGTTTTGATTAACAACTTAATGAAGTACTTATCATATTTGTATAAGTTATTTCTATTACGAAAGATAAAATAAAGTCAAATTGTTTCAAGTTATAAGATGTTTTTATAAGCTATCCTGGATTTTGGTAATAAGCTAGAACAATTGATAGAGATGTCAGAAGCTGTTTATGTAAGCTCATTCAAACACTCTCACCAGGACTCATGTTATGCTCTGTTTGTTTCTGCGGTGCACCAAGCATAGACGCACATTTAGGCTAAAGCCACTATTTTTAGCTTCTTAATAATCACAGTAGTTGAGCATTGGGACGCGATATTTGTGCTCCCACCACCAAACTAAACAGCCACTTAGTAGGTAAACTCAAATAAGTCAATCCAAACATGTTGTTAGTGTTGCTATTATTTCCAAATAACGTCGGACTAGTTTTCATTTGGCTTACAATGGTCTAAATCTTGCTTCAGCCTTCAGGGAAGTTTTGTCTTGGTTTTATGTTGCTCGGCTAGTCTTGTACTATACCTTCATTCTTTACATTGTAATGCCTGAAAAACTAACTGTTTAGGCTTGTTCTTGAGTATGCCTGAATAAATCTATGTCATAGTTGACCTTAGATGGCTGTCATTGTTTGAGAGATACTAACACTAACAGACAATACATCCAGTTAGATTGGTGGACATAAAAATTTGCCAAAAACACACAATCTTGCTTCCTTTTATGTTGTTTCATAGATTTGGATTATTTTCCGTCTCAATTCTATCCCGTCAATGATCTTAGTTGTTGATGAAAATCAAATGCTTGTATTTGAAATTGTATTTTTAATTTGATTTAGCAGAATATGAGCCATTCATTCTTCATTATCGGTTGAAACTTTGACTGCAGTGACTACAACCTATATACCTTTGAGTTCTATTGGAGCTCCTCAAAAAATTTATTTGGAAATAAACATATAAAATGAAAATAGGGGGGAAGAGGAGGAAATCAGATCTGTTACTTGCCCTACCCGTAGACTGAAAATAGGGGGAAAGAGGAGCCATTGTAATATTTTATGCGTACATCTTGTTTATTGGGAGGCTGTTGACTAATTGTTTTGGTTTGATCTTGAGTTCTTTAGAAAAACTCAAAGTTAAATGATTCACTGTATATGCATGCGCACGGACCTCATGTCATTTTTCTGAACTTAAAGTGGAGAAGGGTGGTGTGCGCAAAGCATTCATTTGGCAGTGTGGTATGCTTTTCAAAAGCAGATGATTCTGTTTCACAAAAGCCAAGTAATTATGTGCTTAAAACACATTTGTATGATGGGAGTATAAACATCAAGAGTGTATAATTATTATGAAATTGGGAAATTGTTAGGATATAGAATATAGGTTAGTTAGAGTAGTTAAGAGTTAATTAGTAGAAGTTAACCCACTTGGGTTGGTCTGGTGGTGTTGGCTTGAGATCTGGGAGTGTGCTCCTCCTCAAGGTCCCAGATTCGATTCTCATGGTACCAATTTGGATGGGATAGTTTAAAAAAAAAAATATTAGTAGAAGTTAGTTGGTAAGTTGATTAGTTTGTTAGCTGGTTTTTAAGAGTTGTTATTTTGGCTCTTCTTTAAAAAGTAGCTCTCAATTGGTAGAGTGTAGATGGGAAAGATAGCTTCGAATGATTAAATTTTGTGACTTAGAGAATTATCTACTGTGAAAGGAGAGTGCTCCTTTGGGGTAGCCTTGTGTACAAGGTTGGCATCTTCATCTTCATTGTATACATTTTGCATCTTCTCTTTCAATCTCTCTACACCAATAAAAAATCCTTCATTTGTTCGCAATCATTATTCATTTGAATCTGTTTTTACACCACTATTCAAGGAATTTTTTCTTGTTCAAAGAAAGGATCCTAATAAAATACGTGTTTCATCCGGTGCTGTAAAGTGTATTGGGTTTCTCTGTTTGAAATATTAATTATGACAGTTCCTTATCTTGGCTTCATTTGCAATGAAATGATGAGCATATTCAAACTGTATTTCTGCTGTAAAGTGTATTGGTAAAGTTGTTGTCATGTGACTGTAAGGTCACGGGTTCAAGTCCTGGAAACAGCCTCTTGTGTAAAAACAGGGTAAGGCTGCGTACAATACACCAAATGGTGGGACCCCTTCCCGAACCCTGCGTATGCGGGAGCTTCAGTGCACTGGGTTGCCCTCTTATCTTTGGGATTCCTCCTTTTCCCTTCTCTCTCTGTAACAACAGTTAAGGTTATAGGGTTTTTGTCATTTAGATATAGAGAGAAAAGATGGAATGAAGACTTTGAATTATGAATATGGTTTAATATGATTGATGGTTATGGTTTGATACATAAAGACTAAACACCAACTCTTATTTATACTAATGCAAGATTTAAAATCCTAAATTCCTAATTATACAGGGAAATATATCGTGGGTACAAACATGGAATATAGAAACTAATCATAAGAGACAGTGTTAGGGTATAGAATAAAGGGAAATTGGACTAGTTAAAGTAGTTATGAGTTGTTAGATAAGTTAGTTAGTTAGTTACTTGTTTAGTTAGAGAAGTATTTGTATAAATCTTGAATACAATGATAGAGCGGGGATCTTTGAATATTGCAATTGTGAGCAGAGTATTCTCTATTTTGACGGGAAAACCCTTGAGTTCCTGACATATAAGCTGATTCTGAGATAATATACTATTAAGATATTTTCATATTTTTTCTATAATGATGGAGTCTTCTATATGGACTGAATTTGAAAGTAAATTGCTTTATTTGTATGTATATAACTACTGGACTGGTTATTAATCTCTTGTCTCTCAAACAGCCCCTTGCAGATGCTATATTTTATAAAAACAATGATGTGATCAAACTATTGGAGAATCATGGAGCAAAGCCTCTGGTGTGTGCAAATTGAGGATTGTTGCACTTATTTTTCTTTGCATATCAGTTTTTTTCTTCTGAATTCTGCTAATGAGTGGCAATATATGTGAACATGCTGTTTCAGATGGCTTCTATGCATGTTAATCATGCCCGTGAAGTCCCCGAATATGAAATCAATCCTAAAGAACTTGATTTTACCAACAGTGTGGGGATAACAAAGGTAAAACACATCATTATAATTTATTATTCTTTTTAACGATCAATTTAATGTCTTTAGATTATTTTATTTCAAAATCCTCGGAGAACTGATAAGGTTTTCTATAACCGCATCTCTTTTATTGTCCAACATTTCAATTTATAATACAAACTTTTGAATGTGCGTGGTTTAAATTTTTTCCCTTTCAATTATCATATTAGTTTATTGTTTTGTTTGTAGCTGTAAGCTCATCTGCGCATAATGATTTTTTTATGGTAAATTTGTTTATGACCATTTACCATCTCATGGGAACATAATTGTTGAGAAACTGGCTAATTCCACTTTCGAAAAGAATTTGAGTGCTGTTGAAAGTACCTGGGTCAAGCTTGCTAATTCATTGTAGAAAAGCTTATCCTGTACAGTACTTAATGAAGGAATCAATCTTCAATTCCATTGCATCATGATTCTTCCATCCTATGATCTTTTCTTAAATGGCAGGGGACTTTCTGTCTTGCGTTGTGGCGTGGGACTGAGGTTGCAGTAAAAAAGCTGGGGGAAGATGTGAGCAGTGATGAGGAGAAAGTGTGAGTTGTATATATCCTGGTGCAGAGATTGTTTTAATTCTGTTATATACTTTCATGATAACTAATATATTCAACTTCTAACAGGAAGGCTTTCAGAGACGAGCTGGCTCTGTTTCAGAAGATTCGGCATCCAAATGTAGTGCAGTTTCTTGGTGCTGTGACACAGAGTACTCCAATGATGATTGTGACAGAATATCTTCCCAAGGTTTTGTCCTATAATCTCAAGGGACATGATTTTCGGGGTGTTTTTTGGGATGTTAGTTTGATGAAATTTAACAGTAACCTGATAGATCTCATTTGCCCCTGTTGTGCAGGGAGATCTTCGTGATTTCATGAAAAGAAAAGGAGCATTGAAACCAAGTACAGCTGTGAGATTTGCACTTGATATTGCTAGGTATTTGAAATTTGAACTCTCATACCTTGATTTTATTTTGGTCATTCTGAATTGGTTATGAGATAATCTTCATACTTGTTCAATTTATCCCTCCATATCTCTCAGCATTGAGAACCTAATCTAATGAGTTTGATGAAAGATTAAGTGGGAGAGGTAACTGATAAAGGAGAAAGTGTGTTTAGGAATGCAGAAAAGCTTCATTCCTTTCCCTTGTGCCTAGTGTTGCCAATATAGGACAAATAGAGAGCGTTTAGAAGAAAATAACAAGTGATTGAAACCGAGGGGGAAAAAAATAGCTCTTGAACAGGTTTCTTATTCCAACATAGAGTTGGATCTAGGCAGTTAAATTTGTCAGCTTGAAAGATGTCTTATTCCAATATAGCTCTTGAACAGGTTTCTTATCTGAAATTTTGCAGATTCAATGTCATAAGAAGCGTCATGGTTTTTACTTTTAACATTTCTCAAGGGTTTCATACTTTCTGGATAAAAATCTGTTTATCTTTTATAGAGATAATTTCTCAAAATTCACTTATGTGAATCATGTTTAGATTAGACATCTATTGGGTTATAAATAATGACGTCTATACTACATTTTTGTGTTTTTTGTCTATTAAAGTGTCACATAACACTATTTTTTATTTTTAAATTATGCAGGGGTGTGGGTTATCTGCATGAAAATAAACCATCACCTATTATTCATCGTGATCTTGAGCCTTCGTAAGTTTCTTTGTTGAATTATTGTTTTTTTAACTATTCTTTTATATATAGTTCATTTGTCTAGATTATTAGTCTGATATATTCTACATGTTTTATAATGTTGCTTATGAGTAAGCTAACAGTAATATATTGCGGGATGATTCCGGGCACCTAAAAGTTGCAGACTTTGGGGTTAGCAAGTTGCTAGCAGTTAAAGAAGACAAGCCTCTAACTTGCCAAGAAACTTCTTGTGGGTGCTGCTTTTCTTAAGAACTGTCATTAATTCATACTTTAAATATCTGAATACTATATTTTCTTATTGATATAAGAAATTTTGAAATTTTTTATGTGGTCTTAGACATGCTGCTTCATGAAATAATTTTCTGAAACTAGGAAATTTGTTATTTTGATTAATAGGCCGCTATGTGGCTCCTGAGGTTTTTAATCAAGAAGAATATGACACTAAAGTGGATGTGTTCTCCTTTGCACTAATTCTACAAGAGGTAACTAATTTTAACGTTTCATCTGTATATGGAACTACACATTATACAAATAGTATATTTTCCTATATGAGAATATTTTATCGTTTATTATCATTATTATAGGTAAATTATTTTTTTAGTCCATATAAAACTGGCAAATTTTTTTCTTTCCTTTTTGTTACTGATAAGAAAGTAAAGTCATATCTATGTTAAATGTACAGATTTAAAACAAATAAAATCTTTGTAGGAACTAAAATAAAATTTTATCAATTTTATTGAGAGAAAAAAAAAATTAATAGTTATGTGAACAATTTCTTAGTATGGTAGATTAATTGGTTGTGTTAGGTAACTCCCTTATTTAGAGAGTTAGTTTGAGAGTGAGAGATGATAGGTGGTTATAAATAGAGGAAGAGAATGCAGTTGGGTGGGGTTAGTTGATTAGTGAATTTTGGGTTGGAGAAATAAGGCTCTTGTGTACAGTTCAGACTCTTCTTTCTTGGGTCCTACTGGTCCAGGAGGAAGAGAAGGTAACTCTATAGAAACTTTCTCTGTTCCAACTTTCTGTTTACATCCTGTTAAATTATGATCCAGTACCTATCGATGAGCTGTTAAACCATCTCAATAAATTTTGTATGCTAGAATAAAAGAATCATAGGTGATCTCTTCTAAATATTGTATACTAGAATAAAAGAATCTTAGATATCCTTGTTCAATTAAACTGGGATTAGAAGTCAAGTAATATCTTAAGGGAAATGCTAACGAGTGCCCTAAGGGCACTCTTTAAGGACTTTAAATAATAAGTTTTTATGGAAACTTGTCACTTAATACATCGGAAATTGAATTATTGAACTTTTTCAATGAAAAGTTTCATAATTAAGAATCCTTAAAGAGTGCCCTTAGGGCACTCGTTAGCAAGACCCATATCTTAAATAGTGGCTTAATGCTTTTTGTTTCATATTCTATACACAGATATCAATTGAATTTTATCATCCAAAGTGTTCCTGTCTTCACTTTTCCTACTTGCCTAACCCCAGAACCCTATAATTTAAATAGCGTCTTACAGTGCTGCCATCCTCCGGGATGTGTCCTGTCACCATTTGGCTGTCAAGTTCCCTAAAATTTGGAACTAGATAGTGGCAATTTTGTTACGTACTCGTTGTAACAATGTTGTAAATTATGTACAGATGATATATGCTATCTCGTCCACTCACCTTGTTATCCATTTTATTGTCTCGTGTCCACATGTTGCATGAAACCTTTTTAGACTACAGGTCGAACTAACCTGATAAAGCTCCATAGCATTAGTACCATATTCTTATGCAAATCTACTATGATTTTTTTTTTTTTAAAATCTTAGTAATTTGATGAGTTGGTTCTCTTATTTTAAACCTTAATCATTTCAACAATTAGATGGCATGATTTTCTGCATTGATTCTGTGACTACATTTATTGGAGATATGGAATTATTGTAGCTTTCCTGTGAATGATACATTCATAACTTCATGTAGTCATTACTGATGTTTACTATTTGCTACACTTTAGATGATTGAAGGCTGCCCTCCTTTTTCTGCAAAGCGTGATGATGAGGTTCCTAAGGTATATGCTTCAAAAGAGCGGCCACCCTTCCGAGCTCCAATCAAGCGTTATTCGCATGGAATTCGAGAGTAAGTCTTTTCTGCTTTTCAAGTGATATTAATATTATCTCCGTACCTTTTTATAAGCAGCTTTGGCATTTTCCACATCTATTAAGAAAAATTGGCAGTGTAATCAATGTTTACATTTTGTTCATAAAAAGTACTAAATTGCTCTTTGTATATAGATGTATTCAATTTTGATTTTTCATCTTTCAAAACAAATTAGTATTATTTGTAGAACGTTAATAAATGCATCTAGTAATTTGGTAAGATGCTTAACTGAAGGGACACAATCTTTTGAAAGTGGGCTTATAATTAGATACCGAGACCAAGGTAGTAGGTAATACTAATAGGATGTTAAACTATTTCTTCATCTTAAACTCTTGTAATTCACAATCCTTTTCTAATTTAACAAGTATGAGTATTTTTTTTCCCAGCTGATTTGACAAAATAATTATGTTCATGACTGTAACCTTTTGTCCATTTTCTAAAGCAAGTGGTAACTTAACTGAGTGCATGTTTGGGTTGATGGTGGGATTGTCAGAATCACGGTGTGCCAAAACGATTTTGGCAAAACCTACACCTTGGAGCTTCAACAAAATCACCGTGATTTTGCAAATCTTACTACGAACTCAACACACAGTGAATGTGGTCAGAGGCCATAGCATTCTTGACTCCCATATTACTATTTTGTTTGTTGCATACTTTGTCTTGTCCACCTTGTCTGAGTGTGATTACAACACTAAGCTTATCATTCAACATAACTTTTCTGCCAAATTTTACTTTTTTTTCTCACGTGACAGTAACTTGTTACATTACAAAATTTACCTTTTGTCGATCTCTAATAATATCTGCTTACAGGTTGATTGAAGAGTGCTGGAATGAGAATCCAGCAAAGAGGCCAACATTCAGGCAAATAATAACAAGACTGGAGTCCATCTACAATACCATTGGTCAAAAAAGACGTTGGAAGGTTATCATCTCTCTCACAAACCCCCTCAAACCCTTGATCAAGATATTTTTGTTTACATATCAACACATGCTTGTTCAAAGTCGTGTGAAACTTGGTTAAATGCTGAATTTGATAGTGGTTGTGTTGAAATATATCATGTCACGTGTCAATTTCAAATTTTCTCTAGCATGAAACATTAATATAATGAAACAGATTTCGCTAATTACAGAACTTGTGGAGGAATTGTAATATTGATACCAGTTGCTTCTTCGCTCCATGTAACATCTGCAGGTTAGACCATTGAGGTGCTTTCAGAATCTTGAAGCTTTGTTGAAGAGAGATCGTTCAAATCTAAGCAGTCGGGGCAGTTCATCTCGCTCAGCTTCCAGCCGTACATGATGGAGGAAGATTTCCCTCAAAAAAAAAAAAATGGAGGAAGATTGGTGTTATTCTGTATAACTTCAATATTGACGTAAAGAAAAAGATACAAATTGACCTTCATTTCACTTGTTGAATTGGAGCATTGAAACATCTTCTCGTGTGTATTCCCAAGTTCATGATTGTGATTTTAGCTTCCTCAAGATTCTTCTTCAATTAATTATATCCAACTACATATCTGGTCATAGAATTGCTTGTAACAAAGGAACGTAATTTAGGAATTTGCTCTATGTCATGTACATTATGTATGTATGTATTATGCAACCAGACATTTTTTGTATAAACATGATGTAGGATTTTCCAGCAGATTTGTATTACAATATCGTGCGAAATGAATGATGTCCCGTAAGTGCAACTGAGATGTTAAATAATACGGGTGCAGGGATATTTGATATATGCTCAGACGCGAGTTCACATATTTTCTGAGTACAAATTAGGACTGTTCAATATCGGTATTACTGGTTTAATTCCGTAATATCCTTATGCTGGATCAGTTTGAATTTGAAAACTTTTAGTTAGTTTGTTTGTATTCAGAAAAAATCATTATTGAGTAATTGATGAGTATTTATTTAGGAGACTGAATGGGATAAACAAGTAAAAACCATTACCGTGTACTAACGCACTTGTCTTAGGCTCCACTTAATTTATCCATCAAGTCATAATAATTTGTTAACGAAATTCTTTTTCTCCATTCCTCTTTGCTAACTCGAAAATACTCTACGATTTTTGGATTTTAGAATCCGAATTATGTAAAGAATGAGAAAAAATTATGAAATTGCATTGTCACAAAAGGGGTTTAAAGCATATAAATAAAGTGTTTGGATTCTAAAATTTAGATGTGTAAAAATAGTCTTTTTGTTGTTCGGATTTTAAAATCCAAACAGATAAAAGTCGTGAAAAAACCACTACTGTGGCTAAATTAACTGCGGTTAATTTCCCCCCTTAAACTGGCATAGTGGCCCAACATAATATTAGTTGAACGAACAAAACCACATAAACATCAACTGGCAACAACTCTTCGAATAACACAATTGCTTTTTAGGCACCTATCGATTGATCTCAGACACGTAATTAATTGTCATTCAACATATTTTAGGCCAGTTAAGACACTTTTTATATTAGTTCAACCTATTTATTATTATTTATTTTTTTGGTTCAATAGCCTAGTGGTAAGATCACACATTTTTTTAAAGTGTAGAGAAGTGGAAATCCAGGGTTCGAACCCTGATCCCTGCAAATATTGTCCCTGATAGCTATCAACTGAGCTATTCTTACGGGACAGTTCAACCTATTTAAAAAGTGTGACAAACGATAATTAATTACCGCTTGACTTTTACTAATTGCCTAAAAAGCATTTGTCCTTGAATGGTTTACCAATATGAAAATGTTCAGTCTCTATGGTCTAGACAACAAGTTATATCATCCAATATTCATAATTGTTTTGTTGAGAAAGAAATAATTGCATGCAAATCGATAACACTACAATGCACAAAATTTCAACAACTAACAACACTATCGTTTGCATGCCCAAATTTGTTTTATACTATTAATATATTATAATAACTTAATTGATAGTTTTGAATAAGGTTTCAAGTTATATAGACCAAAAATGCTATTTACGGCGAATGGCAATCTCACGAATTAATCATGACATGTATTTATACTGTTGACTTAGCATCTTATTTTGCATAAATGATGAATGGTTGGAAAACAAGGTAATAAAATACTAAAGCATCAAGTTAAACACAATAAAGGGTGTCGTGAATCATTCGCTAGGAATAATCTCGCGAGATACAACGTTATCCATAACTCGCAAGCCTTTCGGGACAATATATGTCGCTAGATATAGCACCTCTATTGAAAATATAACCATATGTTTTTTTATAAGCTAAGATATTTTCTTTTAGATTTTGTTAGTATTTTTTTATAAGCTAATATAGTTTTGAATAATGTAATTTTGTATTCTTTTAACCAATCACGAACCTGTATTTATAGACTTCTAATTTAAATATGATAAAGTTTAAACTTTTTTAGTGATCGAATTCGAACGATTATCATTGATGATCAATATAAAAAAGCATTCTACAGTCGATACATATGAATTAAATCCGTATAAATTAATATTATAGTTATTTGTAACTTCGAATCTTTATTTCCAAAAAATATTTGGTTAAACTCCATTACCAACACAGTTGTGACTTTCATTAATAGCATACTTTTTTTTACAATAAAATATGTTTCTTTCAAATGTTAAAACATTGAGAGTACAATCAAATTAGTTATAAGTTTAGTTGAGACATTTCTCATTCACATTTTAAAAACCAAATACTTTTTTTTTTTGTAAAGCAAAAACCAAATACATGTCACGTCATCAATACACATAGAAATTTTTAAAGGCAAAAGTACATTAACAAATCAAACTTTTAATTCTAACGACCAAATTTAATTCTTCTACATATATGACAAATGATCAAAAATAATAAAAGATTTACGGTCTTAACTTAAATCCATCCTCATAAAAGAATTGTTGTTGGTATTCGCTCATTTCAATTATGTAACGCCCTATTTTATTTATTTAATTATTTGATTGAGTTTAGAGTCTTTTTGAACAATTTATTTGATTTATGGTGATGTGTGTTATTTTTGTGTTATATTTTGGTGTTTTAGTAGCATATTATATTATAATATATATGTTATTTGGTGTAAAAATATATTATGTTATTTGGTGTAGAAATATATATGTTATTTGGTGTATAAATATACTTGTTATGTGGTGTAGAGATATATTTGTTATAGAAATATATTTGTTATGTGGTGTAGAGATATATTTGTTATAGAAATATATTTGTTATTTAGTGTAGAAATA
>Ga0209282_1001186_pt1 | contig 14024 bp, 9 predicted proteins | sample Mtrugardesep15_FD_187529 | JGI IMG/M metagenome (GOLD analysis project Ga0209282, IMG submission 187529) | Root nodule microbial communities of legume samples collected from California, USA - M. trunc garden sep15 (SPAdes) (version 2) | ecosystem: Host-associated > Plants > Roots > Nodule...
CACAACTTTACCTTGTTTTTTACACAAGAGGTTGTTTCCAGGACTTGAACCCGTGACCTTTCAGTCACATGACAACAACTTTACCGTTGCACCAAGGACCCCCCTCAGTTCTTTAAGTAGCACTAGAGTCACTAAAAAATAATTAGTGTTTGGTGATCACCTATAGATTAATTTGAGGATTTCATATAATTTAAAGACTATTTATTATTTTCATATAGTATAACAAGAACTTCGTAGGAGACTTGAGTGGACTAAATTGATAGTTTACTCTTGGTATAGTTGACTGAACACAAATTAGTGTCTATTGGTATACTGTTATGCCTTATGTAGTACTAACACTTCAAATTGAAGGTGTTCCGGCGAGGAACTTTAGTGACCTCTGCTGGCAGTATACTGTGCTCAAGGTCAGGTGTTTAATGTTTATGTCGAATGAATGACTTCCTTTTCTCCTTAGTTCGCTCTTCCTTGGAAAGCAAGTCAAGTTTATAGATCATGGGCCGAGTATATTCGAGAAGTTATAAGTCCGCCAATGCAAGACTTAAGTTCTTTAAGACTAATCCGATGTACAACGAATATTTTATAACAGTCCACAGCCCCCCAAACGTAAAGCCTGTAAAGGCGAAATGCTTAACATAATGAGCCCGGACATTTAAAACTTTATAAAGGTCTAGAATGTGTGTTAGTGTCCAACACTGTCACAATACCGACAAATGCAGCACATTCAATCATTTCTTTTCCATAAATTATTATCATATCTACATGTCAATGTATATCTAGTGTATGTTCTTCATAGGTTACAATAGCTGAAACAGGGTGATGTACCCCACCCACCCCACTCCACCAAAATCAACAAAATTGCTAACCTATCTTCCTAGTTTTGTTTTTAACTCTTTCCGCCTCATGTATTATAAAACAAATATGACAAACAAATAAAAATACCAATCCTATATAGGGCATGTTTGGATAAGCTTATTTAAGGCTATCTACTGATATGATATAAGCATTTGTGAGGTTGTTTTGGCGAACTTACGAAAACAACTTATGACGTGTTCATAAGCTGATTTCAGCTTATTTCTATAAATTCTCCAAGATAGCTTATGAAAACAGCTTATAACTTATATAAAAAAATTGACTTTATTTGATATTGTATAATAGAAGTAGCTTATTCTTAAGCGCTTATATGCTATAAGCTGCAAATTAGGTCCGTTTGGATTGACTTACTTTCAAGCTTATAAAAAATAGATTACGCAAATAAATAAGCTTTTATGTTAATTCATAAGTTCTCACTGATAAAAATTGTATCTTTATAAGTTGTTGGGGTTGGTGTAACTGAACATAAAGCAGTAGTTCTTTGATATCCATAACCGGTATATCCCCCACTCTCAAACCACCAACAAAAGAACTTTCAACACCATCATCAATACAAACAATCATTTGCTCTCAAGGATACACAAGGTGATCAACTTTAGTAGACATCGCATAATGATAATAACAAGGAAAATGCTAACTTGTGCCCTTGGGGCACAAGATAAGAATCTAAAAGTGGAATTAAAAAATAAATGTTGCATTGAAAACATAAACTTTGGAGTTTTTAAGATTGTGAATGCACAATTTCCAACATCTAATTTCTATATTTAGTTTCTTATCTTGTGCCCTTAGGGCACAAGTTAACAAGACCCTAATAACAATTGAAAGTCACATCCAAATCCACTCTATAAAGTCGTTGGAATAGCAAGTAAACCAACAATTTAGTACTTTAAGTATCACTATATTCACTCTCTCCCACTTAGTTCCTAAGGCTATAGTATATAAAAATTATTAGTCTTTAATTATATGAAATCCGTCAAATTAGTGTATGTTATTAAATACTGATAAGATATAACTAGGGACGAAAGAGACAAATTCCATATAGGTCAGGAACTAACTTGACAGATTTCATATAGTTTAAGGACTATTTATTATTTTCATATGGTATAACAAAAACTTAGTAGGAGACTTGAGGGACTAAATTGATGGTTTACTCTTGATATAGTTGACTGAAGAAAAATTAGTGTCTATTGGTGCGCTGTTATGGCTTATGTAGCACCAACACTTTAAATTGAAGGTGTTCCGGTGTGGAACTTTAGTGAGACCTCTGCTGGCAGTATACCATGCTCAAGGTTGGGTGTTTAATGTTTAGGTCGAATGAATGGCTTCCTTTTCTACTTGGTAACCTCTCCCTTAATACTGTTATCCTGGGTAGTGGGAAAGCAGGCCAAGTATATAGATCACGAGCAGAGTATATTTGAGGTGTTATACTATACCTCCACCAATGTTAGACTTAAGTTCTTTGGGCCTAATCCGAGGTACAATGAATATTTTATAACAGTCCACAGTCCCCCAAACGTAAGCATGTAAAGGCGAAAGGCTTAACATAATGAGCCGAGACACTTAAAACTTTATAAAGGTCTAGAAGGTGTGTCAGTGTCCAACACTGTCGTGATACCGACAAATGTGGTTACATTCAATCATTTATTTTTCCTCAAATTATTATCATACCTACGTGTCAATGTGTGTCAAGTGTATGTACTTCATAGATTATAGCTAAATTAGGGCGACGTCCCCCACACACCCCATTCCACCACAATCTACAGAATTGCTAACCTATCGTCCTAGTTTTGTTTTTTACTCTTTCGGCCTCTGGTACTATAAAAAGAATATGAGTAACAAATAAAAATTCCAATCCTATATAGGGCCTATTTGAATTAGCTTATTTGAGGTTATCTACTGACATAAGCACTTGCGAGGTTGTTTCCGTGAACTTACGGCAACAACTTACGATGTGTTCATAAACTGTTTTCAGCTTATTTCTATAAATTCTCCAAGATAACTTATGAAAATAGCTTATATAAAAAAAAAAAAAAATTGACTTTATTTGATATTGTATAATAGAAGTAGCTTATTTTTAAGCGCTTATATGCTATAAGCTGCAAATTAGATCCGTTTAGATTGACTTACTTTCAAGCTTATAAAAAATAGCTTATGCAAATAAATAAGCTTTTATGTTAATTCATAAGTTCTCACTAATAAAAATTGTATCTTTATAAGCTGTTTTTTCATAAACTACCTTGACAAGCTTATGTTATGAATAATACATAAAAGCTGATTTATTTGCATAAACTAAAACATAAGTCAATCCAAACGAGCCCTTAAGTTGTTTATCCAAACATGTCCATAACATTAAAGTATCACATAAGAAAAAGCACAAATGAAAATAAAGGCATAGAAGAATGAAGAGAGTGAGAATTACCAGAGATAAGCAGCAGGATTATAAGAAGTGGGGTCCAAAGGAATCAAAGTATTAGGAGGATCAAGAAACGCTACAACATCTTGTTCATCCAAATAAGCCCTTTTACCATTTGGAAGAATTTCAAAGGGTTTATCATCCCAAGGAGACACATTAAATTCATTGCTTCCAGACACAGCACCGCTTTCCCATCTAGAATCAACAACTCTCTTTCTATATAACAACCTCAAACCTGCATAAACAACAACAACAAAAATAAAAACTTGGTGTAATTGATTATAATTGAAGTAACATTTAAGACATTTACTTACTTTTGAATTGTGGGTGTATTGGGCGGGGAAAGAAATGAGGATGTCGATGGTGGGTCTGAATGCAACACCACCAACTTGCTGTTGATACTGTCGCTGTATTCATGTGAAGCTGTCTTCAAACCTTTGACATGTGTTGAGTTTAGTCTTTTCTGTGATGTATTGTTCGTGTCCGAATTGCATTTATCCTTGTACGAGTCATTTTTTATTTTTTTATTGAAACATTTTTTTTTCTCTCCCGATTTTAGTTACATTCCGATAAGACATGGCAACAAAACCTACGGTTAGGGTACGTGCCTCAACCAAAACTAAATTGACGGATTTTTCTCAATTAAATTTGAGTATGAATTTGAATTTTTTCCAATTTTAAAACATGGATACTGGACAAATAATGAAGATATAAGTATTCATATTGAACTCATATACAAACCCCTTCTTAATGTAAAAAAATCAATTTATTATCGCTTCTATATAAATAAAAACTCAAATTCTAAATCATTTATTCATACCATCAAAGTCTTAGTCATTCAGGTGACACTCACTTCTCTAAGTTCTCTTTCTTCTCTTTCCACATCTCACACCCTCGACCTCTCTTCTTTCTTTATTAAAAAAAATTATCCACTACGGAGATGGGAGGGGACGTGGATGGGATTCGATTTCTCATCGAGAACCAAACACTTACCACAAAAAGAAAAGGTAAGGATGGTATGAGTGTTAAGGGGTGAGATTATAGAGGGTCGGACTGATCTTTCTTTAAAGAGTTGTGTTATTTGAAGAACCATCTGTATGACAACTTTTGGGATAATCATAAATTTACAAAGAAAATAAGGTACTCCTTCCGTTTCAAAATATAAGCAAAAATCACTTTTTAACAATAGAGAAAAAAAGTAAAAACATGATATGAGTATCAGAAAAAAAAAGTTGTTACAAAAGTTGTCAAAAAATGATTGTACAAATATCATTTCTCTTGTTTAAATATTTTAGGCCTTGTTTAAAACACAGTTTAATCTATTAACATGTCAAAAACTTTATTTTCAGCATGTCTTACCTTTTTAAAAGTCTGACATAATCTATTAGTCTTCTTAAAAACTTAGTTTATGTTAAAGATTTGAGTAATACCTCAAATTCGTCCTTGAATTTTCACCAATCAGCCAAATTCGTCCCTGAATTTTGCGAAATATCTATTTAGTCCCTGAATTTACAAAATGTCAATCAAAACAGTCCCTCTGTTGGTCTGTTAACGGAGATGATGTATACCGTTAACCTCTTACAAGGCTTACCACGTCAGATGTCACGCAAGCAGAGACCAAATTGATTGATTTACAGAAAATTGCCAAGGACCAAATTGATTGATTTTTAGAAAATTGCAAAATTCCCAACGGCTCTTTCTCCTCTTTCTCATTAACGACTCTTTCTTCCCCAAATATATAAATTTGGAACCCTAATGTTATAATTTGTCACATAGAGTTCAAAATCCCCAAAATTTCTTCCATGAATTGATGCCAGATTTTCTTCCCCAATTCAAACATATTTTAATGAAACTAATCCAAAAACATAATTTAAACAAGCATCACTGCTTTGGGGATCTTGGAGTTGGGATAAACTCTATGTATTGGGGTTGCGTAGAAGTGGATGACCCATAATTTGGATTTGGAACTCTAATAGCTCCAGGAGCAGTTGGATTTTGTGGAGCAGGACCCCTCAATGGTGTTTGTTCATGCCTGTGATTTGAAATCAATTGTCCTCTCATGCCATATTTCATTGTACTCATTTCTTGAAATAAAATCAATCAAAATAGACCTTAAATTATAACACTATCCATCAAATCAGTCATTCATTTATCACAATAAGTATCAAATCGATCCTTATCATAGAAGGGTATAATTGGAAACACATAAAAAATAACACTGAAAAGTTAAATCTCAAATTTTTACCATTTCAATCAAATTAGTCCTTGTACACGTGGCTGCCTTGTTGACACATGTACAAGACAACACAACATGCAAGAAGACACATCATCACCACTAACAGAGCTTTTGGACGGAGGGACCATTTTGATGGATGTCTGTAAAATTTAGGGACTAAATGAATATTTCGCAAAATTCAGGGACATATTTGACTTATTGGTGAGAATTCAAGGACGAATTTGAGGTATTACTCTAAAGATTTTAAATATTACATTTAGCTTATTTATAATAAGACTAATAAACATATATTTCTTAAAATGCTTATAGTTCATTAAAATTTTGTAAAATTTGTACATCTTTTTTTCTCTTCATTTTATGAACATATATTGCATACATTTGACATATTGTCAATTTTTTTTTAATAGAGTTACTTACTCTGTAATTTGGAATGAGATGAGAATTATAATAGTAAGAGATTAATGTTTTTGTTTGCGAGTTTAGAGGGAAAGAGAGGGAATATTTTTGGAAATAAGAAATGAGGAAGTGGAAGAAATAGAGGAAATTGAAAAGAAGAACTTTGATGGGTTTATTTTCATCGTTATGTAAAATCCTCTTCATTTAAAGAAACTCAAAATGTATTGGAGAAAGATTTTGGAGAGTTTGTATGAATTCTTCAAATTTAATATATGTTATTATAAGATTCTTAAAATTAAAAGTAATCATAAACATTAATTTATCATTCGCTAAAAGAATAATTTTTCAAAAAATTAAAAAAATATCTCCTTTTCACCCCGCTCCTCTCCAAACTCTCAATCAAAGTCTAAGATATAACATTAAAAAGTATGTGTACTCGTTGAAATTAAAATTGAAATAAAAGAAAGAATAATACCAAATTTTTTGTAACTCAATGAAAATTCCAAATCGCAAAGAATGAGAACTAACAAACATTTATACTTCTAGCACCGATTGTAATACTCAAGTTTGTTCACACGAATAAAAGAAATTCAAAAGATAAGTGATAGTGATTTAATTTAGTACTGATTAAATTTACCATCATTTTAATTTCTTGTTAAAATCTAAAATCCAAACTATATTTATCCAAAAATATGATGAAAAATGGAGAAGCCAATGCATGCTCCCTTTCATTGCCTTTTTCAGCTTGTTCCTCTCTTCTTTTCTCCAATGCTACTACATGTTTCACCAACTGTGGAAACAAAACAAACAATAAAGTTCAATGATACAAATAACCCAAGTACTAGTAATAATCACCACAAATAGAAGTAAAGAAACATACTTTTTTTTTAGTTTGACACCTACTCTTTTCAGCTTCTATATTTTCACCAAATTGCAAGCTATTAAAAATCAAATATTCTTCTTTCCGTTTCCATACATGCTCTCCAAAATTTCTTTAGAAAACAAGCATAAAACCAGAACAATCTCATGGTCAAAGTGAAGCATGGATGCTATAAATTGGGAGAAAAATACCTCAGTAATTCACAACATGAAACATAAATACGCATTATTCAATTCAATCCATAGCCATAGTCCTCCTACTCCCTTGTCACACTACTAAAGTACATAAACATATAAAGAGTTGTTTAAGAGAGAAGAACAGACACCATAAGTTATCAACAATACAAGACAAATCAGGAGCTTGTTGCCAATAGAGATGAAGAAATGTTGCACGTTGCCGAATTTGTAATCATCTCTAATTTATTCACTTTATATCCCTTTTGATTTTGGCCTTTTATTTTTATATTTCAATTAGTGATAAATAATGACATATCTTTTTTAATTAGTTTTTTTTTACAAGTTTTTTTAATTAGTTTTGAAAATAGGCTTTTTATTTGAGTAAAATAGGTTTTTGAGTATGCTTATGTATATATTGTGGTTTTAACTTTGACTTGCATATTTACTTTCAAAAAAGAATACTTTGATGTGCATATTTTGTGGTGGGGCTGACCGGTCTAAGTAATTTTTGGTTAAATTTTCTATTAATCGGCACACAATGTATATACTCCGTCCGTCAGTTCCTTTTTAATTGTCACATTTTGATTTTTTACACAAACCAAAACAACAAATACTTTTTATATAACAATGTTTCTTTTTCCTATAATAACCTTAATCGTTTAATATTTCACTTCATGTATTTCTCTCTGCAATAAATATCTAAGGCTAATATAGGCAAAAATCATTTAATGATGTATTAGACTTTAAAAACGACAGTTAATTAGAAATAAATTTTTGATACAAAAGTGACGATCATAAAGAAACGGAGGGAGTATATCACAAAAAAATTTTATTAGCAAGTATCTCTTGGATTTTGTGTTGGGACCAGAATAAGATTCAACGAAAAGGTGTTGTTTGAGATTTTAGGGTTTCGGGAAATAGTGTATTTGTTGTTTTATTTTTGAAACAGTGTATTTGTTGTTGGTTTTGGAGAAATTCGAAAGAAAAAAATAAAATAAAAACTTTAAGAATCGATATATGATCATATGTTATATAATTCTTTCAATTTTTTAAGATCTCAAATATACACTAAAATAAATACTTAACTTGTTTAAACCTTTAATCGAAGGATAACCTTGGCGTAACTGGTAAAGTTGTTGTCTTGTGATTAGAGGGTCACGTTTTCAAGTCCTGGAAACAGTCTCTTGTGTAAAAAACAAGGTAAAGCTGCGTACAATACACCAAATGGTGGAACCCCTTCCCGAACCCTACATATGTGGGAGCTATAGTGCACCGAATTGCCTTTTTTTTAAAACCTTCAATCCTAATATATCCTACAAATCTCCCTTAAAAAGTGTCTATGTTTCTAAGTTAATGGAACCACGCTCATTTATCCTCATTTTGCAACATACACACAAATTAGAACAAGAATAAATTTCAATTAAAAAAAAGTTTGAATTGGAAAGCGAAGCAATTATATCAATGTCGAATTACTTTGTAACAAGAGCATCACATTGTGGTAGGAGAATAAGAATTTGCTCATTAATATCATTGGAAAACTGAAATCGGGATTGTTTTTGACGGGAAGGAAGGTTAAAGTGAGATAGAAGCTAAAACAACAACTAACATTTCACCCATGTCAATATCTTGTACGAGAAGGAAGTAACACATAGGAATCGATATAATAAGTAGAGTGGATTATGTGTTTTATTTGTACTCTTTTCGATCATTTTTATAAGAGACAAATGAGTTAACTTAAATTGATGTATTTGGTTTATAATGTAGACCAAATACATCAATTTTGGTTGACACATTTATCTTTTATAAAAAGGATTGAAGAGAGTATTTATTCATGCTTGTGACTATAGAAGAATGCCTCTCTTAAAACTTGTGGTGCATCAACTTTTTATATGCTATTTTTTTTTTTAAACAATCTCTATGCTCTATTTTTCCATTTATATTATGTTTAAATACTTGGGGGTCAACCGCTATGCTATTTCCAGTTGACTAGATAGCTTCTAACACATTCTATTCAATCTATAGTTTGTTACATGTTAAGTTGTGAACCATTTTTTCGCTTCTATGTTATCAATATTGTTTGATATGTTTGTCCATCACTCATTATGTTATTGTTAAGTCAGCATGTTTGATAGCAAGGAAAATGGATTCTCAGTTCCTAAGTTGGGATACTATTACATTCACACATTCATTGTATTGGTGATCATTGAATTCAAATTATTAAGTTTAACATGTATTTAAAAAAAATATTAGTCAATTTACTAGGTATGCAAATTTTGATTTTTCAACATCTTTTGATTGGTGAAAGATAATGAAGATTTGATTTTTTATTTTGGAGATTTGATACTCTTGGTGTTTATGTTTAAGTTGTTTGATGTGAGAAGAAAATGAGTTTTTTTTTTCATAAATTTATGGATTTTTGTTGTTGTTAAAGTTATGAGTTTCAAATGTGACGTGAAAAAACACATCAACATTTTAATAGTGCACATCAACATGTCAAGAAATCTAAAGCAAATTGACAAATGAAGTACAAGTAGGGTTTGCCACCATACCCACATTTTCACAATCAAACCTGAACCAAATCTACGCAATTGTGAACAAGTTAGATTTGGTTGAGTTCAATGTAGTGTGTCTAAAATAAAAATAATAATTTTGAAAGAAAAAATTATTATTTTTAAATGCATAGATAGAGCTCATAATTGTTTTGATAGAAATTAAGCTTAGAGAAATAAATACTGGTGGGTCAGATCCACGGATAAAAAACTTGAACCCAATATCGAAACCAAACTTTTGTAGCGGGTTTGACTCGTCAATGATTGAGTCGGTTTAAGTGACGGATCGACCCACACCTATAAATTGGGCAAATCCAAATTCGGAAAAGATACATTGTTGTCGCGTCGCGTGTCTTAAATTCTTATCCATTTTCCGTTTCATTTCAACACTTTAACAAAACCAAACACGACCTTCAAACAATGCTTCTTCAAACAAGAAACTTTACAGCACCATCATGTTTTACACCAACAACAAAAACAAACACCAAAATCTCAACATACCCATCAAATTCAATCTCATTTCGTAACACAAAATGTTCTGTCACTGTTTCAACCGAAAACAAAATCAAGAAACCGTTTCCAGCTGAAGTTTCTAGAACAATTATGGATTTAGCTAGGGTTGGAACACTTTCAACGTTAACCCAACAGGGTTATCCTCTTGGTGTTGGTGTTCGATTCGTTGTTGATTCTGAAGATGGTAACCCTTTTTTCTATTTCAATCATAATGCTATTCCCACCACTAATGATAACATTCACACCCCTTCTTCACTTCATGTCAAGGTATTCAAATTTTATGTTTTTTGAATGAATTATTAATGGAATGATTTGAATTGAGGTTTTTTGTTTGATGCATTGTATGTGTTTGTGTTTTTGTGTCAACCAGTTTTTGCAGTCTGGATTGAGGACTCCTCAGTGTACACTTCAAGGAACGCTCACGAAACCGCAGGATCCGGCTGTGATCAAGGTGAGTGAGTGGGGATTAATGTTAGTTAATTTTTAATTAAGTTCAATGATTTGTAATCAATTAGTATTAGTATAGGTCTTTTCAAATTGTGATCCTAATGAATCATCAATTAGATCACATTAGTTTTAATCAAGTGGTTTGGCTTAAGTGGTTAATGAAGTTCTAGTTAAGTTCATCGAATTGATCAGAGTACCTGAGTTTGATTCCTGGCTAGAACAATTTGTGGCCAATTTTTACCTGCCTCTTGACTCAACTATGGGTTACCAGAATCCTTTTTCTGGGAAACAGTAGAGTTAAGATGGGAATACAATCACATTAGCTCGTCTTGGACAATGCAGAGACTAGTTTAACTAACTCAAAATGACTAATGTGATTGATCATTTTCAATGTTGATATCTTTTTAGATTTTCGTTCTAAAATTAAGTTCAATTGGACAATGTTAGAATAATGTGAATTATTTTCAAATTAAGTTCAATGATCTGTAATCAGTTAGTATTAGTGAAGGTACATACCTAAGGTTTTTCAAACTGTGATTGTAATGAATCATCAGTTTAGTTTCTGAAATTGTTGGCATTAACAAAAATTTGACATGATCCATATAGTATATCACATTAGTTTGAAACAAGTAGTTCAACTCAAGTGGTTAATGAGCTTCAATTAAGGTTGAATAGAATAGAGTACCCAAGTTCAAACCCTAGTTGGAACAATCTTTGGCCAAACTTTTACTTACCTCTCGGCCGAACTCTAGACTACTAGAGCGGCAAAGCCTCTGAGACAAATATAACATTGCATTAGTTCATCTTGGACAAATGCAGTGACTAAATTGACTAACTCAAAATGGCTATAATGTGATTGAGGATTTTTAATTTTGGAGTCGTTTTAGAATTTTGTTAATAGAGAATTTCAAGGGATAAATTGGTCATTTATAATTGTGATGGTGAGTACATTATTATCAAAATTTATTGACAAATGGGATTGATGTTGACAAGTGTGTTATGAAGAACTAAAAATTCCTAACCTTGTGACCTCAACTGCAATTGCATACAGAAATTTATACATATACACTTATGTATTCTGTTTATGTTAGTTTAACCAAAGCTCTAATGCCACTCTGCAGCGGCTTGTTTCTTTGTGGAAGAAGAGGTTTGGAGAAGAAGTTAATCAAGATTTTATGTATGTTATTGCTGTAGATAGGGTGCTGCACTTGGATGACTTCCAGGAGGTAGGGACCTGACCCTTCATTTTTATTAAATCATATTTTAGCCTATACTACTAGTTTACTTATACTATTTGTAATAGGTTGCTTTGCTTGTTAACCTTGCAAGTCGTTTTATTATATAACTGTTTTTCAGGACGGTGTGTGGTTCACCTCATTAGACTACAAAAATGCTCAACCTGACCCCCTTCGAGAGTTTGCTGAGAATTTAGTCGCTGAAATTAACACCAATAATATGGAAGACATTACTCGCTTTTGTAATGTCTATGTTGATTTGGATTTCCAGGTACTTTTCCTGCATGTATCTACATAGCATGTCATAAACAACAACACTTTGTCCATTATTATTTCTGTTATCCTTTGATTTAACTGGTGCACCTGATGTATCTACGTAGCATTTGATTTATCGTTCATGTCTTGCTGTGACTGTGTTTATGCAGCATTTATAAAAATCACTTGCTGTATGTGACTGCTAAATAGAATCCTAACTTCAAAACAATATTGAGGACCGATAAGTTAGTTTTGCTATGTTAACTTCTAATTCTAATGTATTTGATTTCCTATTGTAGGTCACCGAAGCAAAGATGATATGGGTAGATCGTTTGGGTTTGGATATGCGCTTGTTTTCTCCTAACAACGGTTTATTCGAGGTTCGCATTCCTTTCCCTAGAGAAGTCACAGATGAAAAAGGTGCCAAGTCAACATTTAACTGTATGTCACAATTGGCTTGGGAGGTAGAAAGAAACTTCCATCCTCTGGATTTTGAGAAGGTTACAGAATTGAAACACATAAAGTCATGATACTCATGAGTTATACTTTTTTTGCACAACCACTTTCCAATTTCATCAAATATGCAAGGCGAAACTTTGTAATTTTCCAAGAATATGACCATTTTTACGATGTTTGTATTATTTTGTGACGATTCATTTGAGGCTTGATGTAGAGATCGATTTAAAGACTAAGCTTGACTAAGTTTTGCAAGGTAATTTTTGGTTTGTGTATAGTCTGTTGCAGGCCTCCTCCTGACTTTATTTGAAAGAAGTGAGTTGATGACAAGGTATTGAACTTGTTGACCCTTGTGCCTGAAATACTATATGAACCCTAGAGGAGGAAAGGGGGTGTAAATAGAGTTGTTTAGAAATTTTCTCAAATCGTTTCTTTTTAAAGAACAATTTCTAAATTGGATTGAAAAATGAAAAATTCTATCTATAATTGGATTAAGACCAACAATGAAATTCTATGGAGTAGTAGTTTCTAGTCATACAACGTGCACATAAACCTTAAAGTAAAATTGCCAATTCAATTATTTCAAAACTGATAACTAAATGTGCAAACTATGATGAATGCCATAATATTCAGTTTCTTTGGAGTGTTATCAAATAACTCCATAACATGTGTTTGGCAACTGTGTGCTCAAATAGTGCAAACTATGATGAATGCCATAATATTCAGTTTCTTTGGAGTGTTATCAAATAACTCCATAACATGTGTTTGGCAACTGTGTGCTCAAATAGGGAGGAGAATAGGCCAGGCCAACAAATAGGGGTCTTTATCAATTTAAGACAGCAGAGTCTAGTGGCAATTATTGCTATTCTGAACTTGCCAACAAACGCATACTTCGGCAATTCCAGATATTAGAGCCTAGTGGCAACTCTAGGGAGATACTAATACAAGGTGGAATTACTACTATTCTGAATTTTTTAAACATAGTAAAACAATGAGTGTGTGTGTGTATCTTTTATTCAGAATTGTCAAATGTGTCCAACCATTGACAAGCAGCACGCATCCCCTTGATCGTCCTAGCAGTCTTCAACCAACCTACAAACCTCACCAACTGACTAAGCTCACACGTTTCTGGAGCAATCCAAAACTTGCCATCCTCAGAACCTAGCTACAACACTTGAACCAACTCGCCAACCTCTTTGATAGTACAAGTTAGAACCTGCATATGTTTAATAAACTGGTTTATCATCATAAACTGGTTTATCATAAACTCGTCAATCCTCCTCTGTTGCACTTCAAAATCAACCATAATGAGCAGTGAGACACGTTTCTCTTCAAAATGGGAAGAAAGGAAGAGGGGTTGTGACAATGTGAAGGTAAAAAACAGGGAAGGCTTCAAGCAATTTAACTAATGTACTACTATTAGTGTGTGTGGTTCATACGAGTAATGCTCGCAAATTGTTACATGAGTAAATGACACTAATTTCCTTTAAGATGTTCAACTCATTATTTATCCTTGAAAGGAAGAACGGATGACAATTTTCATGACATTCGTTGTTCTAAATTAGAAAAATCTTAGGATTATAGTCCTATTATGAATA
>Ga0209282_1001187_pt1 | contig 14022 bp, 8 predicted proteins | sample Mtrugardesep15_FD_187529 | JGI IMG/M metagenome (GOLD analysis project Ga0209282, IMG submission 187529) | Root nodule microbial communities of legume samples collected from California, USA - M. trunc garden sep15 (SPAdes) (version 2) | ecosystem: Host-associated > Plants > Roots > Nodule...
AAGAAAAAAAAAAATTCATCAAAAGTAACAAATTTTATTTATTTTCTTACTGTGTGTAGATAATCTTAAAATGACAATAAAAAGGAATGGATGGAGTATTATTATTGAACTGTTGACCATGATGACCTTTATATTTCATTCAGAGTTGTTGTAAAAAAAAATCATTTGATTTTCTGCTTTATGCTCTTTAGGAGAACTACACTGAGGTACCTCCTAGTCCTGCATCTGTTTGCAGCAGTGTTCATGAAGACTTTTGGAGGCGAACTGAATATTTAAGTCCAATCTCAACTCCCGATTTGTCCTCAAGAGATGATACTGCTGTGCCACAAGTTTTCAGAGACATCAGCTCTGGTTTAAATGGTATGATCCACAATTCTTAAGTTTCAAGCATTAAGCAATGATACCATAGTTTTGATTCAAGAAAAGCCGGTTAATGTTGTTTTATTATGTTCTTACATCATGTGCAATTATATCAACAAATAATCTGTTTTCAACGTGAATATCTTTTCAGACTCTTTCTGATAGATTTATTTGCTTGTTGATTTGGCAGAGCTAAGGAGACAACTCAACCAACTTGATTCTAGTGATGTTGAGGACTGCACTACGAACCCGAAACCGTCTGAGTCTGAATTGGTGCAAATAAATGATCCCGCAGAATCTTACATAAGAGATTTACTTGTTGCTTCTGGTTTATACTTTGGTTCTTGGAATAAGTCTTTGTTAAGAGGGGACACATATGCAAAGCCTATTGGAAATTCTGTTTTTGAAGAAGTGGAAGAATCTCATAACAAATTGCTCAAGGAGAATGATGAAAATTCTATGAAGGATCAAAGTGAGAACAAACTAGACCACAAGATTTTGCTTGGATTGTTAAATGAATCACTTTCAGTTGTTCTTGGACCGCCTTTGACACCGTCTAGATTCAGAAAAAAATTAAGCAACTCTTCCATGTTGTCGCCACCTCAAGGAAAGGAACTCTTGAAGTTAGTATGGGAAAATATCCGCGTTTCGTTATACCCTTCACCTGATATATCTCTTTATTCACTTGATGCCTTGGTGGCTCAACACTTGAGTTCAATCCCTTGGTCCGGAATAATCAACAATGAGATCAATATATTGGAAAGAGAGGTAGAATGTCTTATAACTAATGATCTTGTTGAAGAACTCACAAAGGATTTGCTCTGAGAAGCAACATTTTACATGAAAATTATGACAATAAAGAGTTCCATACATTGGAGCAAGGGTTATACATGATCTTTACACAAATTGGACTATAGCAGCCTAATTGATATAGTTTTGTAGATTGAGTATTGCATTAATATGTGTGTATATAAAGTATTTGTGTGTGAGTGTGTGTGATGTAGGGGGGGATTTAGTTGTGGTAATACATAGTGTACATGAGTGAAGTGAATAATTAGGTTATTTTTTCAAAACAGCTAATTTATTGATGTTTATAGTTGTTAAGTTTTTTCCTAACTTATGCAAAGTGTTTTAGTTGTTATTCTCTTGTGAATGTTCTCTTATTGATAAGAACATGCACAACTTGGATTTAGGGCCTGCTTGGAAACTAGATACTCTAGTCCAGTTTAAGCTCAATTTTACTGAAACAGCCTTTACAAAATTGATTATTTCCTTTAGTTTGATTAATTTATTTATTTAAATGAATATATTACCAAATATATATATATATATATATATATACTTCATAGGCATACTAAATTTTGGTGTGATTATTTTTTTCTTCTAATTATACCATTTACTTTTAAACTGTTTTTATTGACAAATTGTAAATTCTATTATTAAGCTTTGAATTGAGCCTTTTTTAAACTAATAATAGAATTTATTTCAGTATTTAAATTATTATATCTTTATTCTAATGATTGAAATAAAGAGTTTAGATAGCCAAATAATTGGATTCAAGTGAGTAATGAGTTCCATCTAAAGATGAATTGTTTCAGATGGAGAAATTTGGACAAAACGATGTTTTTTTCGATCCAGATGCATAAATCTTGCGTAAAAACTCTAAATGAGCTTTTTCAAGTAAATGAAAAATTTATAAATAAAAAAAAAATGATGAAACAGACGTTTTTTTATACACACACAATGCCGTAACTCTGTGTTTGCGTGGATAATATATGAAACAAAAACAAAAGAAAATCTGCCCCCATGCAGGATCGAACTACAGACCTCCAGTTTACAAGACTGGCGCTCTACCACTGAGCTATAGGGGCAGATGTATTTACACGCTGTTTTGAGTATATTTATTTTTAAGTTATTTATTATGTAGATACTAATATATCACGTGCGTTTCTTTGTTTAACTATCTTAAATAGTTAGTAAAAGGAATGGTTCGTTAAATTGAATTGTGATTTTTTAATAGAAATTATCTAAATTATATTTTATATACATTTTAATACATATGAAATATTTATATAGGACAGAAGTGTATTCAAATTTTAAATTTTAATGTAACTACTTATGTCACATAAGATTGAATAAATTACTTTCAAAAGTCCTCAATATCTAAGTTGTAGAATGGATTAGTTGTTTTTTTTCGAGGGATAGATTAATTGTTATAAATTGGAATTTGATAAACTAATATCAAAAGGATTTGTTTAACATGTGTAATATTACATATGTTAAAGAAAATAAAAGTAGTAAGTTTTTATTGAAAAACAACAATTATTTATTTTATTTTTTTTGTTGATAAATTATTAAAAGGTTATATATTAAATACAAAATATACAAGTTCCAATACAAAGTTAGTACCTTTCCGGCTTCTCAGGTCACATCACTTATTCTAATGATATCCTCTTGGCGGAGCTCACCGCAATTCACTATGGCTTGCGTTTGGCTATTGACATGGGTCTAGATGATTTGGTTTGCTACTCGGACTCCCTCCTCTCCACCAATCTCATCAATGTTGATACTCCGAGTTATCACATCTATGCCATTCTCCTGCAAGATATTAAGGATCTGCTTGGTAACCGTAATTCACTCTCCATCATACATTAAGAGAGAGAAATCAGTGTGCTGACTATATGGCTAAACTGGGAGCCTCCTCTGAAGATACTTTCATCCTACATCCTTCTCCCTTTGTTGAAGATCGACGCGTCGGACACTTTCTTCTCTAGGCTCTGGCTTCTTTTTCTGTATGTTGTTTCTTTCTTTTTCTGTTTCTTTTTAGTTTTGCTTTGTAACCAAAAAAAGTTAGCATTTTAAACTTCTTAACATATACAAATTTACACAAAAACCTATATTAAAAATATACAACAAAAATAATCTGGTGGTTGTAGGTAGTTAGTAGGTAGTTAGAGTTTGTTATTAGAGTGGGTTAGTTAATGCTCTAGTGGCTCTGTATAAAAGCACCACTTATATTCATTTTACCATCTTTTATCCAATCTTTAAATATGAAACACATTTTACTTTGTATCAACCTATCAAAGCTACTACTCATATGAAGTTCATCTTCAATCTTTGATCCTTAACAATTACATTGATAATATGACATCAAAATAAGATAATATTCCATAAGAAATAAGATAAAATTTGTTTTTTAGCAAAATAAGATAATATTAATCATACCAAATGTTCATACTAAATGCAAAATACATGCTTTTCTCACAAATAATCCTATTTGATGTATGTCATGCACCAAATTCGGGTATCTCTCACAACCGAGATTTGAAATGCAAAACATATCTTAATCATGCCAAAAATAAAATTAAGTGTATCTACCAACTTGGGTCACACAATTTGAGTTCAAATATGAAATTCTTCGATTGATAAGTTATACAAATTTTATTTAAATCTTCAATGAAATTGATTACTCTCCTGACTCTGTATAGAACTGTGTCTCATTTATCAAAACATTTCACTGTACATAATAAATTAAGTGTATCCAAGTTTTATGTTATATTTACAATTACACCACAATTGTTTGTTCCATTTTTCTTTTCAATTTAAGAAACTCCAAATCCAAATACTTTTCTTCTCATTTTTAGTTGTGTATACGTATAATTCATATGCATGCAGTCATGCATCTGTAATAATAACCTATACGTTGAACAGGTCAATAGCTAATTTTATGCATCAGTGACGTTTGCGCATTTGTGTTTGTGCTACACAGATAATAAGGCCAAACAAAATTGCATATTGATTATTGACTTATTTTGTCTCTGCATTCGATCCATTGTTATTACAAAACTTTATCAAATGGTATTACATTAATATCCATGTAAACAATTGTTTGTCAGTTGTTTTATTATTTTTTATGTACAGTCAGATCAAAAAGAATGATTTAGCAGTGAAGCATTATTAACATCGAACTGATCTCTCCGCCATTAGCAGTAAGTAACAACCATGATTTCTTCCGAAGCTTCAACTATTAGCAGAACTTAAACGCTGTACTGCACGATCAATAGACACTTCATGTCTTTGTAATCCATGCCACTTGTTACTTGAGCTCTTGTTCATCAGTCCAAGCTTGACTATTTGATTATGTAGTGCCTCCAAGTTGACTAAAGGAACAGTGGTTGGTCTCCCATGAGCACACTGCACAATGAACCACTCAGTTCGTCATGAAAACTGCCTTCCAAAATGCACAAACATGAAAAACATTTATATATCTCACCTGGAAACAGAGGGATGTATGCTTTAGCTCTTCAACTAGAAGGGAGCATTCTGATGGTAGCAATGAATCCCCAAACATAATTGCACCTTAAGAAAAAAATATTCATAAAATTAAAGGAAAATGCAATATGTGGATAAACAAATTACCAAAAGATGGGAATTTTTGTGCATGTTATTCAAAAAAATGATCCTCGTTTGCATGATAAGAGCGAGGCTTTCCAAACTACTGAGCGTAAGTGGTTGTAGCTAGTAAGATTAGGCATATACCTCGGCACGATTTCGAATTTAGGAGTCGTACAACCGAGGGTGGCATTGTTGATGATCCGTCAGTATCAGCTAGCTGAAGGTAAAGATAATTTCAAAGTTAAAAATGCAAAAGATGTCCAATTATTAAACGATGATAAATTGAAGATAAGAAAAAGGCTTTAATCAAGGTTGTAACCTGCTGAAGAAACTCTAAAAGATCAACATTGTTTAAATTGACACCTAAAATACATGGTACCTACAAGTAAATAATTAACATCAGTAATATGAAAAGCAAAAGCATGACACACATATTTAAAAGAAAACTGTTAATAACAAACATAGAAAGATAGAGTGCTGACCGCAACAAGAGCGATTGTCATTTGTTGTCTGTTGAGAAGATCCAAATTCCTGCAAAGATAGTCAAAACAATCTAAGAAGCCATGATAATAAATTGAATGAGTTTGGCATCCGTTTTTCTATATAATCTAATTTGAGCCTGAGATATAGTCTCATAAGTAGAATTTTATAAGATTTTGTGATGCATGGATGGCGAAGTTATGGAAATCACAGAATCTTGATTCATTACGAGATAATCAGAGACTCTGCAATAGTGAAACAATATTAATTATCTTATAAGTTATGACTATTTCAAACACCGTATGAGTAAGACAGCCCGTGAGATATACCTTCTAAAGGATTCGGAATTTTGAGTATGAATGTTACATATCCAGCCCCAATCTTTAATCTGTTCCCTGTAACTATGAAGTAGTTGATAACCAATCTCTGGCAGTACCTGCATGAAACATCTTTCCAACAGTTTAAAAAATCAAGACTCAAAAAACATTTCACACTTGACATTTACATTAAATCCTGTAGTGCATAATTGCATATGATGGGATGCATACCAGCTCCTGTTCAGCATCTAGATAGGTTATTGCTTTTGCTTCTCCAGATAATACCTAAATATTCACCTAGTTTGGTGAGTCATACTGGAGAAATAATATTTATGCCATATCAAATGCAAGCAGTCTACCTTTTGACGCAAGTCTTCCAGTCTGATTCTTTCGTCTCCAGCATGCTGTGAAAAAAAAAAAGTACAATCAAAATGTTAAACATCCAACTTCCCTGAAGGGGGATTCTCAGTTCTCACTGGTCAGGAGAATACACATGTGTGTGTGTGTGTGTGTGTGCACTTAGTAGGCGTTTCTGAAGGTTCTTAAAGTTATGATCTAAGCCATGCTGGGAAGTCCAGGAGGTGAGGAAGAAGATACAACTCAATGTGTCTGTATGGTAGAGGCAAGGGGTGTATGAGGAAATATGTCGTAGGTTTGTGTCAGGAGTAGAGTACACTATGCCTGCTTGAAAGGAGAGCGTGCTAAAAATTAAATTGTGGGTTGTGCTTTGAGTCACTGTGCATGCTGAATTGTACTATACAGATGCAATAAAAAGACTAACCAGGAGGGCTTAGCTGCATTTTAACTAGGACAGAAATTCAACCAAAATGCAATGATGTTCAACAACAGACCTGATCAATAACAGCAAGGGTTCTGCCAGCCACGATTGGAATGAATTTCTTATCCACCTGATGAAGAACTTTGGCATCCTCGAGGCATTTCTTATTGATAGTATCAGGGATCAGTGAATCTCCAGCAAGATGCAAGAATCCAGAAGAGATGTCAAGTATATTATTTTGACTTTGAATATCAATTTTATCATTCTTCTGCACAAAGATTGTAATCCAAGTCAGATCAAAGTCTCCTACATACAAATGAATGTCTCCTTCGTAATATAATACGTGTCTAAAAGATTGACAACATTATCTCCTCAAAAAAAGACCAACAACATTACTGGAGTTTGAGGTGCGCAGCTCCTCCATTTAGTCCCATAATCTACGGAATCTTGCACTTCCCAAGATATCAATTCTGAAATAAATGATAGTTTGACAACAAATTATTAGGTGAATGATACGACAAAACTTTTTAAGTGTTCATTTATTGATCATATAAACGTGAAAAAAATAAATCACAATCCAATTAGATTGAGCATAAACTTCTTCAGCACAGAAGATAATAGAAAATGCAAGGAACAATTTTTGGCAGATTTTTTAACAAAGAGAAATACCCAGTTTTACAAAGCATAAAGAACTTAATTGTAAAGAAACATCTTATTTTAGAGTTAAATAGTTGCTCAAGATCACATCTAGAGATAAGACATCTAATACGACATTGATCCCTTTCAACTCACTCCAAATCCAAACCAGGTAAATATTTGACATGGTTCAGTGCAAAAACTATTTCAAGTTAGCTAATATTGTTGGACAAGACTTATGAGACTAAAGTTTTGCCAACACATTGAGCTCACCCCTGAATGGATCATTCTGTTGAACATTGAAACTTTCAAACCCTTCAATCTCAGCAGCGTCATTAACCTGTGTAGCCCCCAGAACCTCTGAACTCCGTTTCACATTAGTTCTATGATCAGGGGAAAAAAACACAAAGGGTCAGTTAGAAATTATTCCCAACAGTTCATCAGCTTAAGTAAGGATCAATAAGATAATAATACTGTACTTAAGATTTTCCAATAGATCTTCATTGTTGGGGCTAAGAGCGTCAGGAGGATGTTGAGAATATTTAAAACCACTTGCTTCTGCAGATTCAAAAGCATTTATTGAATAGGATGTTACATTAAAAAAAGGGAGCAAAAGGTGTAAATGCAAAGAAAAAAAATGAAAACCTAGAAGATTGGAAGCAGGGTCGGATGCTAGACCGCTAGGTCTTTTAGCTACCATTTCGGGAGGCTGATTTAAAGAGCAAAACTTCCTTCTACTTCTATGAAATGGAGGAGCTGAGAAGCTTCTTTTAGATCTTACACGAGTCTTTTCCAAAGCTGGGTGCCTAAAAAGATCCCTTTCACCTTTTACAATGTTGGGTCTGTTACATTTTCTAACACATGACTCAGGTAATAGGCAGTCTGGCTCCTCATTTAAAATATCCGACCTTTTTGTGAAATGTGTATCATGGAAATCAGGCCAGTCAACCAATCTGTTGAATATTTCTCTACAATTAACAGCACCGTCAAAACTAAATCCACTATTTGCAAAACTTGAGGTGCAGGGATCCTGGTTAGCATTCCTTGACATGTCATAACTGAAGTTGTGCCCATTTTCTTTGTCGTCAAAAATATGTGTAATCCTTGTACTGCATCTAGATGCTCCTCCAAGATCGTAGCTGAAAATGTTCCCATTTTCTTTGTCATCAAAAATTGGTGTACAAGGAATCCTTTCATAGCCTCTAGATGATCCTCCAAGATCATTGATATCATTGGTATGATAAGCACTCAATGCAGTAGCTCGAGACGAGGATTCTGGATAGACATGATGCCATTCAGAGTTTGATAACCGATCAACAGAACCAGAGTTACCTATTTGTGTTGCTGAATACCATGAATCTAGAGGGAGACAATTTTCTTCAGGCCATGCTTTTACGAGAAAATCAGAATCTTCAGACATCTTTAATTTTTTTGCAACTTCTACACAGGGACGGGTGTATAAATCCTTACTACCACTGTAAAAATCCTCCCCTAGGTTTTGCTTACTCCAAAAACTATCGGTTTGGAGTTGAAGTTCATCATCTACAAGCAAAGTTTTCTCGCTCAGGATACTACCTTTTTGTGTAGAGCAGCTCTTTAGAAAAGGCTTTTGAAAGTTCCCACCAATCTCTACATCATAACCGAACCCATGGCATTCATAACCTTCAAATGATTCACAGATCACGTCAGCATCTTCTTCATTTAATTTTCTTCCGCGTGAAGAACTTCTCGCATAAGAAGGAATATTATCATAGAAACTTTCGGCAGCAGGACACATACCATCCAAAAAGCAAACTCCTTGCAATAAATCATTGTTATCATACGTCAAAAAACTGTTGCTCTTTTTCAAACTGGTGGACATGCTTTTGGCATAAGAAACATCCAGTAAATTGCCAGAATAACCGGTCTGACAAAGATGGCCTCCCTTTTTTTGTTTCTCTTTCAAGATCTTGGTCCCTCGATGTAAGTAATCAACAGAGGTTATCACATCCTCCCTGTAGCACTGATGATTGTCATCTTCATTTAGCTTGTCTGAAGTGGAAAAGAAGAGGTCTAAACAATCCTTACGATTACTGCTTCCAAACTTTGATATATCTGCATGAAAGATATTTAACAACAATCTTCAAATGTTAAAAGAGAAACCAAACTAACATGATCCACTGTAGCCTACGTAGCATTTATACAATTGCTATTCTAGTAATATTTTCCAACAACAAGTATGTTACTTGATCAGAGTTTATCAGAATAATGGAAGGATATTACTTGATCACCAAATTAGAAATTTTACCTGCTTCTGCTGAAATGGTGGCATCTACTTTCCCACGTTGATCTTCTTGAACAATATAAGTGGCTTTGTTGGAGGAATCTCCTGCGCATCTCAGAGATTAATAAAAGCATAAAAACCAGTAATTCATTGTATTTATATATATTATCAATAAGATGCAGTGAGAGGGTATACCACAAGCTATGCTTCCTTCCCAGAACTGTTTGATGACCTTTTCAATGAAGTTTAGTATTGGAGCCCAATCCTTTGAAGTTGGGGAAAAAGCAAACAATCAAATTTGTGTAGGATGCAGGGCTGTGATAAAATAACTCATACAGAAACTATAACATGCGTAAGAAGCTTCAAATCTTTGCTAACTGTTCCTTGTTGGAGTTTATTTACACCACCCAGATTACATGAAGTGTTACATAAGCTAAAAACTAAACTAGAACTCCAAGACCCAAACATTTTCCCACTAAATGAGGTCGTCTGTCTACATGGATTAATTGACGCCATAAAATCTTGTCATGTATTTGATCCAAAGATAGACTATATATCTCCAATAATCTCTTAATGGTTTGACCAATAGTCTTCTTTGATCTCCCTCTACTTCTAACTATTGAACTATCTTCTATCTTTTCAACCTTCTTTACCAACATTTCTTCACAAATGCTTAAACCATCTAAGACCAGATTCTATCATCTTTTCTACAATGGGAGCTATCCCAATCTTCTCTCTAATCATATTTCTAATTCTATTTTGTTTTGTGCAAACACTCATCCATGTAATATTCTCATATTTGAGATACCAAGTTTTCTTCTCTCTCTTTTTCTAGTCTCTACTGCTCAATTTTTAATTCCACAAGACATTATAGGTCTTATCACTGTGTAGTAAATTTTGCTTTAAGTATGTGTGGTATAGATCACACCCAAAGCATTCTCTTTTTTATCTGCTTGGTTCCTATGGTTGACATTTCCTCTATCTCCCCATCACTTTGTACGATGGACCCAAAGTATTATTGTATGTTCTCCATATTTTATCTCTGCAAGAATTTGTGTCTCTCCTGCTAAATTTGTATTCCATATACTTCGTTTTATGCTTCTATTTCTTCTTAGAATGAAATCATGTGTGACATGACTTGGCTCCTTGAGTCCATGTCTCTAACTTCTCAGTCCTTCTCAATTTTCCAATTAAGGCAATATCATCCACAAAAAATATATACCACAATACTACTTCAACCGTATAAATGGAATCTAGAGAAGGACCCAAAGTTACACTTGGAACTTATAGTTATGTTTAAATCTTTTGCACTTCCCTTCTATGTTCTCATAACCAGTCGTGTACCATACAAAAATCGCTTATGGACATTAAGAAAACAATTATACAGCACAAAATCAAAATTACTAATAAGGTAATATAGGAGTCGTTACGAGAAAAAACAGGAGTACCTTGAATTCAACATAAGTTTTTGACGGCTCAAAGCTCAAAACATATAAAGAGCGGGGGCACCTTAAATTCAAGATATATGCCGGGCATGGCTGAAATCTGCCTCTCTTTTTGTTTTGGCTTTCATTATCAGCACTCCACGAGTTACGATGCTCAAACCTAATAGCCAATTGACTTAAAAGCTTATGAACAGGTCCCTTGCAAACGAACTGGGAGTTGATATCTAACCACGTTAAAGTCAAGGAACAAATGCTTATGCAATTTGATTCTTTTTCAAGCCTCAACAAATCCATTTTGTACTATTATTACAATTACAATATATCATATATTGTCACATGGATACAGAGATACTGTAAGGCCTGCAAAGCAAATATATAAACACACCAAAAGTTAGGGGATGAGACAGAGAAGAACCAACCCAGAAGTTACGATGAGATGAGATAGGTGATTGACTTTTTGCATTAGAAATATGAATTACCTTCATATCCAGGGTATTGCAAGGACCTGATATGTATCCAGCAAGCTTTATGATATCGTTTTCAACTTCTAATTCATGGAGAGAGTTTGCGACCTCCACCCCAAAGCCAGTGGTTACAAGTGACAGTGGAGAAGCAGCAGAATGTGAGCAGAAAAGTTCATATTCTCTACATGTAGGGTATAAAAAGTGTTACAAAACAACAAAAGAAAGATGCAACCTGAAGTTTTGCAGAGAAGATACCTTTCAATATCAACAACTTTGAAGGATATATTTGGGCACACGAGTGCAAGCCGCATCACACATTTCTTGATTGATTGAAGTACCTTATTGGGGCTTCCAATTCAGAGACGGAATTTATCAGTCAATCCCAAATTTTTGTAAAGGAGACATAGTTTCCATACAAAATAACTATGACTTCAGAAAACATATCACTTGTACGGTGGTCAAGAGAAAAGCAACCTGGATTGGATTTGTTTCCTCCGAACTGGTTGGTTGTAGAATATTTCACAGACAATGACTGAAAGGCATTAATTGTATTAAGTAAACCAGATAAAAGTAGTCATCATCAAGACAGGATTTTCTAGTCGTATAAATGCAATGAATATGGAACATGTATTGCGCATTGCCCGGTGTGGAAGAGAGATTATGAGAGCAAATAATATACTGAAAGTCAAATTTAAGATTGATTATCAAGTGCAGAAGGAAGAAAACTAAAAATGATCTAATCTAGCAATCAATAAAGTGAAAGTCAAAAGAACTACCAAAAAAGTATAAGTCAAAAGACCAAAAGCATATAATAATTATACCCTAAATGAAAGAGCCACAAAACACAAAATAACTATCTTGATATCCTAATTATCTCAAATTGAAAGTCGAAAATTAATGATTCTGTAGGTTTTCCATAACTCTAAAGTAGTGTTTGGTATGCGAACAAAACAGAACTCTTTCATTCCACCCTTTCAGTGGAACCAAAACGCACCACTTTCCTTACATTATACTCTATTCTATTCGCCTTTTATATGCACCAAATATATAACAGACTCCATATAGTATACTACGCTGTATCAATCTACCAAACACTACCTAAATCTCATGCAACAGCATGTAAGTTTAGGAAAACTTAATGACATTTGTGCATTAATTGGTGTCATCCTTAGTCAAACAATAAAACAAGTACTATGCAACTGTCAGATTAGTCAAAATTATCACCTGTTGTGCCTACTTCCTTTCTATCATCATCAATACCAAGATATATACACTTGCACCCCTGCAGTCAATAAAATAAAATATCAAATTCTGCATCAATAGCAGCAATATTATGATCAGTCTACAAGAATAAAACATCAAAAGTCATCCCCACCTTCAATACTTTTCTATATCCATTCGGCCGTCCATAAGCTCTTGTCACTATTTCCAACAAAGAGACTTCAGAAATGGAAGCTAAAGCTTCACCACGAAAACCAAAGTTTCTGCTCGTAGCATTCAGGTCCGCCAAATTAAGAAATTTTGATGTAGCTGCTTGACAAATATGCATGCACCATAATCAATGGCAGCAAGGAAACTTAATTCATGAAATTATAAACACCTAATAGAAACCCACTCGTTGCATTTTAGATGTCAAGCTTTACACGTAGCAACAAACCGTATCCACCCAGTTACCTTTACTAACTAATATTTAGAGTTTAGGGACAGCAAATTCTATTAATACACATATAACACTGACCATGAAGGACAGCAGCATATATGACAATTAGAAAAAATCAGTTAAAGCAATTGAATATTAAATCATATCGCATATAACCGCTAAAGAAAGTTGAGCATGTGATATGTGTAGCTTTATGACACAGTAGCAAGCCATCCCTTACATGGAAAGCCAACACTCTCTGGTAAGTGTAGCTTCATGACCAATGCCTGTCTTCACCGTGGAAATTAAAGTTTTCAAACACGCGATTTTTCATGTGGCTCACACATAAAGAGAACTTTATCTAGTTACTCTGTCCCATTAGTAAGTAGGAAAATCTTAAAAAACAATGTAAGTGTCTTTTGATTGCCCTTCAATCACCGCATATCTTCAACCAGACAATGTTTTTAGTCCCAAAAATAACAAAACTAATTTTTCCAGGCATTCAGAAAACAACTAACAAGAAAAGGAACATGCAGACACATCAAAATGATCACATATTCACATGAATCAACCAGCAACAAGTCAACAACACAGAAGAGAAAGAACCAAAATTGAAGGAGTACACACCATATCTTTCTCCCACCAATTCCAGTCCATCTCGAGTAATTCCACCTCCTACAAACCCATTCATCGAAACCATAAAAATAGTCCAAAAAACCAAAACTTAGTTACAAATTTTGACCATGCAAATATAAATATCTATGTAGCACCTATACTTCAGATTGAAGGCGTATCTAACAAGTGGTTGCATTCAATTACTATATTTTCTAAAATAATTACCGGTGTCAGTGTCATGTCCGGTATCCGGTGTGAGAGCTACAATGATAAATATACATTTCTCTAAAAATGAAAAATTTACCGTCATCAACTACTTTCAAGTAGCAGCTTCCAATATCAACAAACACTGAAACCTAAAACAAAAACACCAAACAGTTAATGGCAATTTTCAATTCTCACTCTATAACTTGCTACGATTATCAAAACATTGAAAACAATGGAGATACCTTTGTAGCGCGAGCATCGAGGCTATTGTAAACAAGTTCCTCAACGATTCTTGTGAAGTCGAACAAGGAAAATGCAGAACGAATTGAGCTACGAACAGATTCCGGTAAAGGTCTTATCGTCGCCATCAAGCTTCGCTGCTACGATCGCGATGAATGTGAAGGAATATTAGGGTTTCTGATT
>Ga0209282_1001188_pt1 | contig 14018 bp, 6 predicted proteins | sample Mtrugardesep15_FD_187529 | JGI IMG/M metagenome (GOLD analysis project Ga0209282, IMG submission 187529) | Root nodule microbial communities of legume samples collected from California, USA - M. trunc garden sep15 (SPAdes) (version 2) | ecosystem: Host-associated > Plants > Roots > Nodule...
ATCATGGGTCGACCAATAAATGCAAATTAGATTATTAGAGATACAATATTACAATCAAATGATAATAAATAAATTATAAAGAAAAAAGATAAAAAGAATACAAAATTATATTGTTGCATGGGTCAATTTTATTTATTACTTTTTATAGTTAAACATAAAAAATTAATGCAGTTCATGATTCCTAACAAATTATTTAGGGTAGCCGGGTTTGAATGGAAATTAGGGTTTTCTGTTTGTAAACGTGTTAAATAAGTGTACAACAACTTGTCAAAAAAAAATCTACAGAAACAATAGGTTAAGTTGCTGATGACCTAATAAAATTAATAAATAATAAGGATAAAAATTAAAATATCTATTAAATTTTTGCTTTGAAAAATATTCACTGGCTATTAAAGAGATAAATGAAAAATATATATTATGCAAATTTAAAACCAAAATTTTAGGATAGAGTTGTTGCAAACATAACAAAGGATTATGAAAAAATTAAATTAAGACTTAACAAAATTAATAAGTAAGGATTAGGCCTCTAGATCGGGTCCGAAACAAGTTCTTGGTTAGTTTTTAAAAAATTAATCTCTCAGCTAAAAGCTAAAGTTATTAAAGAATGCATTAACATTTGAGAATTTTTCAATTATCACCAAAATAATTTTCTCCTAGTGTTGTGACCACCGAAGAAAGAAGAAAGCATTGGAATTTTGGGTACATCACTGAATTCAAGGATGCCAATGATCGAGAAACCGACATCATTTTCTGTGTAACTGAGCAACCACTACACTAGCACTACACTATGATTCCTGTAGGGAAGAAAATTTATCACGATTGAAGCCATCATTTTGTAAATTTGTACCGTCCAAAACTCTGAACGTAATCGCTCAGACGTTTGTTTACGTGAAAAAGTGGTCCTGACATTTTTATGGAGAATGGTAAGTAGTGAGTGAGAATGGGAAAAATTTGACAGATACAGTAATATGTTGCTCATCAAATAAGTGAATGATGGAAAATACTAGTGCTCTTTCATCCTTTTCAGTGTGTTGTAAGGCACCAGCAGCATCTTTTTCAGTGTGTTTAAAGGCACCATCAAAATTGTTTGTTAGCGTTCATTTCTTATTCTTAAAGAGAAGAATAAGAATCAATCTTCAATCAAACATACGAGTAATTTACAAATTATCTATCTTTTCCGAATCCCACACCCACAATGCACTGAATCAAACAATTTCTCCCAACACAAGGAATATATAACATAAAGTCAAGCAAACAACAAAAGCAACCCGCAATACTCAACAAATAAGGAATCAACTTCTCAACACTCTAGCTAATTAATTAATAACCAACAATATATATATTCATCAATAACTTTATTTTATTTATATTATTAATTATCATATATTATATATCAGTAAAAGAAAACCCATCCCTTACAATAAAAACCAGAAGGGGATAGAGCTGGTTAGCCTATTACAGTACATACACAAGCTCTGAATTCTCAATCTATAGAGAATTAAAATTTCATATAAAAAAAAAACAAAAAACAAAAATCTCATTTTTTTTTTGGGTTAAAAAACAAAACTTCATGGGTTTTCACGAAAAACAGCTGCCAAACCAGTCACAACCTTAACTCCAGTCTGAACTGAGTTTTTGGGTTTCAATTCTGGTGGCTTCCATTCAACCACCACTTTTGACTCTGACTCACCACCACTCTGTCCAGACTCACCGCCGATCAAACCCCTCTGTTTTCTCTCTGTTTCCTCACTGATTTCACGAGACCAAGGACAAAACATAGGTGGTGTGATTCTTGTGTAAGGAGAGAACCATTTTGATCTAACGTATTCAAGTTTTCTCCAAGGTGGAACATGCAAACCCTTTTTCTTCAAACTCTGTTTCGCTGCCTCAGATGCTATGGCTACAATACTATGTAACCGATCACTCTTTCCAACAAATACATAAGGAAGTGTTTGGAGAATCACTTTGTAAGCTTTGGTTGATCGAGCAATCTCAAATTCTGATCTAAAATCAACGTCAATTATCACCCTCTCCTCTCCCATTACCACATCAATGTATTCATATTCCCCTACAATATTTAAACAAATAAAAATAAGATTAACATGTAACCTCGACACCTGTAATAAGTTAAGAATTATTATCTCAGACACATATCGGACACCAGACACTAGTTTGATCAGAGATAAATGAATTACCGGCGATACAGAAAGTGGATTTTTCCCAGCGAGATTTGCAAATTGAAGCATCATATCCAAGATTCAACAATCCATCAGTAATAATTTTTCTGCAATTATCATCTTTGCGTTTACACAGAGTTTTGTTCTTCTCAATAATTTTTGTTGTGTCCGCTAACAAGTTTCTTTCATTAACATTTGGACACGCTACCAAACCCTGTTAAAAATAGTAAATAAAAAACGGTTAAGAAATAATAATCAAACAATTATTAATCTCTAACTTATCGGCTTAATTAATTAATACTAAATAAAACACGCGATTATTACCTTAAGAATTTCATACGCTTCACCAGATGAACTACCACCAAGCGCGTGAAGTTCACTGTCGGAACCATCGTCGAAGTTTCCGTTGAAGCAGTTACGTGCACAGGAAACTGAATGCTTCTCATGATTCTCTTCAATGAAACTCTGCACCATCTTCGCCAGACACACCGAGTTCGGTTCAAAATCGACGAAGCCACTGCGTTGATGCGGCTCATCTCCGGCGATCTTCTCCGGAGGTGGATTCTTTAGAACGCCGGAGAATTGTCGCTCAAAAAGACGCTTCAGCCGCGACTTGACCACCGGCTTAATCCTCTCTGCCGGAATCTGAGAATCGATCGGCTGAATCTTCATCGTGAAAGGCATGACGAAATTCAAAAATCTTCAGAATTTGAACAACTTGGCTAGATTTTGCAGAAGATGATTCAGAAAAATTACTACAGCGATCGTCTTAATATTTTCTCAGATTAATTAATTTATACAGAGAAATGGAGTAATGGAATAACTTGAAAACTATGCTAAGTAAAGTTGCTTTTGCTTAGGGTTTATACTAAACACAATTAGAGTTCTCAATCAAGACACGTAACTATGCCATCATGAAATGAAGATCGGTTGCGTGGCCGGAGAATCGGTAATCTCCGACGAGTGAAGACTGTGTTTCTTGTTTGCGCGTGAAGGTGTGGGTGAAGAGAGGATAAGGAAAAGATCGCAAATGACAGTACTTAAAGGCAGCCAGTAGAGAAAGAATGGAAAGATCGCCACGTGTTAACCTATGTGGCAGATTAGAACGGACGCTCCTGCTAGTTTCTATGCCGAAAATACCCTTGTAAGAAAGTAATTGGTCCCGCTATCGCAATCACGATGGACACAAGTGTATCGTTGATTTTGAAGGAATTTGTTTGTGAAATTAATTCCGACTAAAAATGAGTTGAGAGTAAAAAGATCCTAGTTTATATGTTTTTTTGTAAAAATGAGTTGAATTATAAATTTGAATGAAAATCAATATTAAAATAAAAAATTACAAATTATAACATGAAATGTGATCATTTGTGAGGTAAAAATAATTATCCTTGGCAACAATCAAACATATTAGAATCACATTATATCACCATAATAAATTTTGACTCTTTTAAAAGTTGAATCAAACAAATGCTAAATTAGAGTAAATATTTATTTTGATTTCTAAATATATGAGACATTTTCGTCCTAATTCATGAATATATCAAATTGCATATGTATCTCTTTAACCAATTATTGTGATTTTCAAATATGCTTATTTTAGTAATCAATTTAATTCTTGAATATCTATCAACATCCTATGATCCAAATCAAAGATCAACATTTTAAATTATAAAAACAAAAATTAAAATATGTATTTTTGGATTAGTTGATATTACCGATGATCTGAATGCGCAAACACATTTATTGTGGAGATAAGTTAGGTCATGAAAAACAAAAGACAAACAATCATTTTTGTCAATGAATATAGAATCGTAACTATAATAGTTTTTCAATGTTGTAAAATTACAAATAATCTTTGATTGTGTTTCTGTTAGTCAAAATAATTCATGATTAAAGACTACTCTCACTTCAATCAAAATGCACAATCAATAACTATTTTTAAATTTCAATATATTAAAAGACAATTGTACCAACTGATTCCACACATTGAGAAACAAAAAGACTTGTCATAACATTGGGCTCTTTGGGGTGAGACAATAGTGGTGAAGCGCGTGACTTCAACGTGACAATAATACACTCCCCTTTCTCTTCTCGTGCTAGAGAGGAAGTTCACACGCTTCATTGATTGGTTTTAGGACCGTTTTGTGAGATAAAGTTTCAAAGGGTAGTTTTGTCATACGATGCATCACTGTCCGTGTGGCTCCGTGTAATTGAAGAACGGTGGTTATTATCCACATATTGACAATAATATCCCTATATGTTGGTTCAAATGTCAATATCGTGTTTATGAAGGTTTAGTGCAGTTACACGGAAAATGCCACACACTGATAGTCGCTAATGGATATGAGCGTTTAAACGCTGCGATCGAAGCGGTGACTTGTCATGAACTTGTTCTGTAACTTGTACGTAACTTACATAACTTAAATTAATTCAAAAAATTGTTATTCTTATTTTGCATATAAAATAAGGGCATGCGATTCGTAGGTGTTTTGTTTAAAGTATAGTTTTGGTTCTAACAAGTTGTCTTATATGAATGAAACTTTTAAGAAATAGTTGCAGTTTGTTTGTGTAAAATAAGCTAAAGTAAACACACGCTAACTATTTAACATTATCATTTTACTTGTTCTAAGCTTCAAAGGATAAATCAATTGTCCTAAGCGTAAGTCGTAACTAGCAGTTTCCTTAAAAAAGGGTGTAACTAGCGTTGGACTAAGTTGAATAGTTAAAGTTATAGCTTTACTTGGAAAAAAAATAGATGCTTGGAGCTTGACTCATTTATTTAAATGAGACTAACCAAAATTTGAGTTTAACTTATTAGAAAATAATAAATTCGTAGATTTGACTTGTTTGGTTCATTTATAACAACCCCAAGTGCAACTATATCATTTTGGTGGGTAAATGTAATATAACATGTATCTGCGATCAAATTAGCTCTCTTTAAATACGCTTCAAACAGTGTATGCTTAGTCATAGTTAGGTAAATGTGATTTTTTTGGGTCTTATCATTTTTAGAGTAATGATATTTATATAACTATTTGATGACAACTCTTGCTACAATTTTTTCTCTCCTTTTCTATTGATCAACAACAATAAAAAGAGAAAAATAAAAAAGAGAATAAACACATGATCTGAATATAAAAGAAAGTTATTAAAAAATTATCATAAAATAGTTCTACAATTATATTTCTCTATTTTAATTAGAGACCTTAAGCATATATTCATGGCTGTATGAGACGTGGTAAAGTCATAAAGTACAAACGTCCCAGAACAATAAAGAGTTTATTAATTATGACCAATTTGGTGGTTAGAACAAGATTGAGACATACCATGATAAGTGATTTGGATAAGGATAAGTTCTAGACATGTTAAATCCTTTAGTTGAATAAGCATATTCTAAAATTTCAAGATCTAAGCATGACTTATTAGTTAATATCTGTTGTAGACCATTTTCACAGTCCGTCTAAAAGCATACTTCACATTGTGAAATTAAACAAGCCACAACCTTGATCTTAAATAGGCAATAAACTAATAAATAAGCAAATCAAAAGTAAAACTTTCACGGTTTCACCACATAAAGTTTCCAACATTTTTTTATTTTATAAACATAAAGCTAAAAATGAATCAATTTTATCCAACTCTTTCTTTTTAATTTGTTTCATTGTTAAAAAAGAACAAAACAAATCATAGAATAAGATATTTGGGTTCATTTCCGGTCCACATACTGCTATCTTTGTCCAAATTGCAACACAACATACAGCAAGTATATATATTTTTTCTCTTAAAAAAAGAGTATATATATGTATTTTTTCCCAATATGTGAACTAATAGATTATTGTGATATTTTTTATTTTTAAAGAACATAAAAATTATTAATTTTATATGAATAAATAGGCTGATCTACAAGGCTTAATAGGTTTCTATGAGCTTAAGTCTGAACTATTTAAGTGAATAAGATTTTTTTTTTTTTGAAAGGAAGTGAATAAGATTTTTAGAATGTTTAAGTATGACCTTTTTATTAAACAAGTCAGGTCGTTTCATGGAATTTGTTCATTTTAATGACATCCACAAAACCAACTTTTAAGCCACTTCTAGAGGGCTTTATGGAAAAAATAGGCACTAAATTGCAATTTAATAGCACTTGTCAGCCCTAATGAGATGAACAAACGAGTGTGACTTTACTCTATTTACTTTCCTCTATTGATTGTCCATTTACGAAGAGATAAACATATGAAATAGATTAATATTAAGTGGATCCCTTGGTGGATCTCACAAAACTATCATACGTGTCTATCTCTCTCATAAACCTACAGTAAATTGAAGAAGGTAAATGAAGCAAAGCCAAACTCTCGACAAACATAAGTACCAACAAGCTTTTGAGGAATCCACAATTTTTAATTTCTAAGCTTTGTCAAGAAATATTTAAAACAACGAGATCTTATCTTTGCATAGATTGAATTCCCCTTTAGCAAGTCGACCAACCAAGCAATGAGAAAATGTCCATTAGTAACAGTTTACAACATGCATCAACCTCAGTCCATTGGACTTTAAACCTTTATCTGACAATCAAAATTACAGTATAGATCAAGAAGAAAATGCACAAGAAATCAAGTTGTATGAGCAACTTCATGCAATAATCTAAAAATAATAATAAAGATATAAATCTATGTGTTAAAAACATCGTAGGTTGCACACTTTTAGAGAAGGAGACGCACGGAAGGAACAATTTTTAGAGAAGGTTGCAAGATTTCCTCAACAGACGATGATTTGTTCAAAGTTGTGCATAAGACCAATGAACTTGCTTAAAAGGTAAAACTTTAAGCACCTATAAAGTTGGTACAACCTTCAATGCTGTCGATCTTTTATCTTACTTTAACAATGAAGCGTAGCTTGATTTGAGGATAAGTCCTAATCAAATAATGGAGAATGATATGGATCAAAATCTAGTCCAGGAGCTCATCTCCAAGATCTAATACATGAACCAACCATTCTGTAAGGGAAACCTGCAGATGGTTCACCATCTACTACTTTAATGTCAATAATATAATTCTAACCACCATTTTTGCACCATGTTAGTTAAAAGAGTTAGGGGCGCTAATGTAGCACGTTAAGTATATTGTTGTACACATGTGTCCCATGCTAAGTGCCTTGAGAATGAACCACATTAACACCGCTAACTCTGTTAACTATCACCAGCAAATAGATAGATCGACTTGATGATGTTTTGCAATTTCAAGAACTAACTTAGAGTTTCGATAAAGTGAATTAGACTAATTTGACACCTCCTTACAATTTCATCGAGCAAAGCGAGATTTTAATCATTGATATTCATTCATATGAGAAACATGAATATTCACAATAGACTCTTACTTACAACATAGCCTTATATGCAATTTCCGTATGACTTACGCGGACAAAGCAACAAAAAAGGTACTCTATAATTATTAATAACCATCCCTCTTGTCTTGTTCCTCAGCTTCCTTGTTGGCTGCTTGAACAGACTTGAACCACAGGAAAGCCTGAATTGAATAACATTAACTCATTAGTTCACAAAAGATTAAACTAAAATGCCATTCAATTCGTGTAAATCAATAACTATCTCATATCAACATTGTTGAAAAGCATGGCTGAGTCTGACTAAGAGATATAAATTGAGAGAATTTTAAAATAATAGAAGGAAGAATACGATTCAATTAGGGTAGGATACACCTTTATAGAATGATCCCAACTTAACTAACATAACAAATTTCCACCTAATCATAACTAACTTCTAACTACCTTAAACAAGGTCTAACAAATCTCCTACCATATCTAACAACTATTGCAGTTTGCATGAACTACGGACATTTTTTAATTGACTAATGTTAAAGAGTCCCACATCGGACAAAAATCATGGTTTGTGAGGTGATGATTGCTTCACTTATAAACACATTGTGGGGCTATCTCATGTCCAATGTGGGACTCTTTAACAACTAATTTGAACCTATCTATTCACATAAACACTTGTCCATAAAATGTTTTCAACTTATTTTCACAAGTCCACATAATAGCTTATGAAAAAAAATATTAAGACATTATTTTATCTCACCATCCAAACCAGGCCTATAAACTGATTCACTATGTTAATGTAACTTCTAATTCCACAATCCAACTAGATTATTACATTCAACCTTAACAAAACGAATAATCATAAAATGGCGATGAAAATAATTACCGAAGTTGGAACACCGGTGAAGGCGAAAAAACCAAGCAAAGGAGTATAGAATACACTGTCAGAGCTCAAAACTCCAAACACTGGCTTTTGATTCACATACTCAAATATCGAACCAATCTGTAGCATAAAATTGAAAACATCATATAACAGAATTAGAAAATGAAAGAGAGAATAGGTTAGTTATTTACAGCGGCAATTGCAGTGATAGCAGAGGCAAGTAAATAAACATAAAACGGAATAACAAATCCTTGTTGTGTGGGTTTGTTTTGGGCTTCATTTTGAGCCCATGGAGGAGGTTCTTCTGAGTCAGGCTTAGCCCATGAAGGGATTTTTTCATCGGATTTACTAGATTCTGCTGAGCCTTTGGTCACTGCCACAGTTAAAAACTTGTGTGGTGATTTTTTGTTACTGAGGAACGGTTTCTGACATAGGGGAATGCCTAGAAACGTAGTGGGTTGTGATGCATGGCGGTTTTGTAAGGTACATACCGTTGACAGTGATGAAGAGAAGGCAGTCCTGTTTGTCACTGCCATGGATGGTGTTTGTAGATTGTAACACAAGTTTAGCCTGTCAAATCTTATCCTACATTGGGGTAGTGGAATGGGCTCAAAATGTTGTTTGTCACTAAGTCCAGAGAAAAAGGTTGTTGCTACTGACACTCCCATTTTCATGAATTGATCACAATTTCGGACAAGTTGAAATTATTACTTTCTCTTCATTCCATTCTTTTCTAAAATTAACTATATAGAACGAATGAAGTATATTTTTTCTTTAAAAATAACACCTTATTTGTAACTTGCCTTTCGAATTTTAAAAGTGCAAATGTGAAAAATTAAAAAAAATTAAAAGTGCATAATAACGACTCTCTTTCATCTTGATCTGAGGTCATGAGTTCGAATCTCGAGAAATTAGTCTTTGAAATTGCGATATTCGGTTCATATAAAAAATTATAATCTTTTATGATTTAAATATCTTTTGCATATAAATTTTAGATTATTTTTATTTAGATTTTACACAATATTTATACTATAATGCACTATTTATTGCTTGCTGCTAGTTCTGAAAAGTATTAGAACCGTAACCCACAAAAAATGATAATTACATTTATTAAAAAAAAGAAGAATAATTCTATTATCCAAACAAAACGATAGAACAGAATATGGAACATGAAGTTTGTGTGAATATGCTATTCATGCACTTCTTGTTTCTTATATGCCTCTCTTACCGCATTATCCTCTCATTAACATTTTAAAACAACTACAATTCATTTCATTTCATTGCATATAATTAGTGTTACATGAAACTCAAAACAACATTCACAAATGGAAACAAATGTTATCAAGCAGAACAGAATTTCAACACTAACTTCAACTCACCACAACCTCATCAAACATAGACCTCAACATCCATCTTCTATAGTTTCTGTGCTCAGAAAGCCTTCAAATCATGACATTATTACAGAAGAAACATCAAAAAATACTACTAGAACTATTAATGTCTACAAAGATAACTGGTTTGATCTCATAGCAATAAACCATTTATCAAAAACCGTTCAAGCTGCCACAGGTTCATATATACCCTTTTGTTCCTTTTATTGTAATTTAATTGTTATCTCAATGAGAAGTTATAGAGTTTGTAGTTTTTATTCTTTGCAGGACTCAGAAACAATAAGAGTGGCTATGAGAGCCTTGTTGAGGCAGCTACTATGGCAAAACAGAAATTTAGTGCTATTCAACAACAAGAGGTTACCATTCAAGCTCTTGATAGACTCTTTCCACAGTTTGTATTTGCATTGGTAAGTTCATTACTCACTTTTATTTCATCTTCTTCTAGCATGTGAAAATGTACAATAAAAACTATGTCTCATATATATGGTTAATAAGGGCTTTCTTATTTTTTTATTTATTTTTATTTTTTCATATATATATATATGAGCATTGTAATTTATACAATGAAATTGTTTTTATGTATGACCAAATTACAGATAAAGAAACAGCCACTACCACCTAAATTCACAAGGGAGTTTTTTGCACTTATCACCACTATGTTCTTTACTTGGTTACTTGGGCCCTCCGAGGTACATTTTTCTATTGTTTATGCATGATTTGAAAATCATTTTGAATGATATTTTGCATTGCTGAATTACTATGCCTTCAATCCACAACTAATTATGAGACCAAAATTTACTATAAGCTTAATGGTGATAGCTGGTGAGTTCAGTAAGTCTTGTTGAAAAAAACAAATCATTATTGAAAATGATTAGAATACTGAAAAATGGTTAATGTAAATGTAAATGGCAGAGCAGAAATATAGTGGGCAGAGACATTAACAAACAATAGGTTTATCAAAATGCAAGTGTGATTAAAAAGACACTTGCATGGAAACAGATTAGTGGATGCAACATGAAATCATCAAATCAATTTACCTTGTTAATAGAAAACGAGTGGGATATGAAATTATCCCCTTAGTTTATCTATAACATATCATGCCCCACTAACTGGTGTGACAATTAGCGTACAATGTCTTCTCAACCAGATTATGCCACATTTCAGTTTCATTAGCAAGGTTTTGAATTGTTGATCAAGATCAATGAAAGTATTTTTGACAATATCAATAATTTTATTTAATAAGTATAAATAAAGTTGCACTTTAATTATTTGACCAAGTATCCTATTTGCTTTTACTTTCCGTCCTATGATTTAAAAAAGATTATTTTCTTTAATTTCACCATGAGAAGGTGAGAGAATCGGAGATCAACGGGAGAATAGAAAGAAATGCAGTCTACATCAAAAAATGCAGGTTAGTTTATTTATCTATTCATTCACAATTCATTTATACTATATGGTATATATCTTTAACATGAAATGATGCTCAAAATTAGATCCTCTACAATCGTTGTATGGTTCAGCGCCTGTAGGATACATCAGCTTTCGAGAGGGAAGTAATGATTTTGGGATTTTAGAGACCCTATGCGCTGGACTGGACCATACAACGATTTTAGAAGATCCGGACTCCACAATCTATGATTATGCTTCTCCCTAGCAAGAGTTTGTTGTCAATACTCAATACCAAAATCATGATTATTATATTCATCAGTTCAAAAAAATTAATACATGCAGGTTTTTGGAGGAGACAAATTGTGTAGGGATGTGCATTAATATGTGCAAACTTCCAACTCAATCGTTTATAAAGAATACTCTGGGTATGCCAGTCAACATGGTACCAAGTAAGTATCCTAACAATTCCAAAATTAAACCTAAATAGGAAATATCATATGATGCTGAAAATGAACTAAGTTTATCTATTTTTAGTAAGTCCACTAAAAAATAAACAAAAGAAAGAATGTTAGTTAACACACTTGAAAGAGTATCATGGCCTCTACAAGCCTCCACTAGATTGTGGAGGTCAGCATCATCATTTCAATGGAGGACCCCATGAACATACCACTGAGGAGGCAAAATTGCAAGTAGACCATAGAATGATATCTCTCATATATATGGTTTTAATTTCATAAATAAGTGACACCTCTCATGAACCTAAATAATATCTATTAAGTTAAACTTCATATATGGTTTTAGTTTGAGTAAACGATCATTTTAATCCTTGAGTTAACCAAAATTAAAATATGTCTCTAATTAGTCAATTTAGTCTTCGTATGTGTTTTTTTGTTAGTTACTTAAATGTGTCTTTCATTTTCATTTGTCACTTTGATCATCGAATTACTAACATCCACTTAATGATATTTTTGTAATTTACATACATTCAAAGGCTATAATAACATTGTATTACACTTTTAAGATCTAAAATGACTTTTTACCCGTTTCAATTTCACACCTTTTAGGACTAAAATGATTATTTCCTCGTTTCAATTTCACTAATGACATCTCATGAACCTATCATAGAACGAGTGCTGTTTACCAAAAGCAATCAAACTGTATCATGATGACTGTGTTGAAATTATGAGTTTCTAAATTATACACGACTCCTAATGATAAAAAATAAATAAGGGCAGTTCCTAAAATGATTAAATAAATCTCAACAATTTACTGCCAAAAAAAAAAAAAACTCAACAATTGAAGTATACATTTAGATTGATTTTTTATTTATCTTTCTATTTGCAGATTTTGATGACATGAGTTGTGAGATGATATTTGGGCAGGATCCTCCAGCATCAGTTGATGATCCATCACTGAAGCAACCATGCTATAAAAAATGTGATTACTTAATTGCAAGATTACTTACATTTGTTTACATGCCAATTTATATTTTCATTTGATAACAAACTGCAAAACTCGAGACATGATTTTGGAAAACCAACGCCAACTTTATTTCTGGTCTGCTAAGAGACACCATGGTTTAAGAAATAGCATAACTGCAGAAGTAAAATAATATTATTCTTTTTTTGGTAGAAAAAAATATATAACTTAATGTAACTAATATTGAATGTTCATATATCATGCAGGCAAGGCATATAAAAGTCATGGAACAGACTGCCTCTAGAGGGTATGGATGGAAGAAGTCATTTCAGAATAGAACATCACTCTCTAGTCTCTACTAAGTTACTAACCACTAATAATTACATGTTTATATTTTCTTGTTTATATTGTGGTGTACTTACAAACTTTGATTTGAATTAAAGTAGATTAAAGTGAATTATTTGAATTAATAGTGATCCTTAGCATAAAAAATTTCTTTAGCATGCAATAAGGATTGGAAATTGGTGATGATATCATTGGTGTCCTTTATTTATGATTGCAAAATCAAGTAGTTTCTATTTTTAGGGAGAAGTGGTTTGACTAAAGGATTCGTTTGTAGACTTTAAGGGCAGCAAGGATGGAACAAGAATGTTGTCTCCCACACACATTTCGTATGCTGCCAAAACTCATACTCATCAGCCATAGTTTCTCTCATTAAGAAAACAACTAAGTGCTTCAACGCACTTAAAATATGTAAAAGTATAAGTGACTAATAATCCAAAGGTTTATTTATATGATAGATTGATAGGCAAGTGGCTCTTTCAAATGTTTCCATTGCTTCCCTATTATATACTAATATTATTTTTAGATTAGAATTATTCAATAGAGAACTCTTGAAGCTAAGAAAATTACATCCACATAATTCTTTGGAGACTTGCACAAGAAATGTTGGGGTCTGTTTGGTTTGATAACAAAGATTGGCACTTGTTTTCATTCTGTATAATGTGCGTTCAAATATTTGTACAAATAAAACGAAAACATATATTTTTTTTTGTTTACTGTACAATTTTTTAAAAACAGGTTAAATAGAAACACTTTTACAAGGGAAAGATAATAGAAATAAAAACTAAAAATATCCACTTCTATACTCATGTTAAAATTAAAAGTATTTTGAAAATGTCATGTGTTTGGGGAGTGTATAAATGGGGATACAAAGTCAATTTTTCTTCTTAAGATTATGACAATTTGCAAGTTGGCCAATATTCTCAATTGTAGTTATCCACCGAATGTATATTTTTCAAAACATGTACACCCGATCCAGTAGATAACTACCGGATGTGTATTTTGGGGACCTTAGAAATATTAGGGGGTTTAAAGAGAAAACCCGCTCTTTAAAGGCTTCAGTTGCTAGTGTAGTGGATCAGATCAAGCCCA
>Ga0209282_1001189_pt1 | contig 14018 bp, 5 predicted proteins | sample Mtrugardesep15_FD_187529 | JGI IMG/M metagenome (GOLD analysis project Ga0209282, IMG submission 187529) | Root nodule microbial communities of legume samples collected from California, USA - M. trunc garden sep15 (SPAdes) (version 2) | ecosystem: Host-associated > Plants > Roots > Nodule...
CTTCTCTATTAGTCCCACTTGAAGAATCATCATCACTGCATGCCCAATTTTTGACTTTGCTTGCTCAATTGATTGCACTCCCACCCACCTTGGTGGCGACTGAAATTTAAATGAGATCATCATTTATATATTTCTATGTATTAATTAGAACACTATATTCAGTACTAATAGTATGATATAATTAGCTTATATATTTATTTATAGTAATGTTTGTGAAAATGAAATTGCAAAATGTACGTTTGTAATTAGGTACGTACGTACCTTCATTATATAGAGGAGAGCAGATGATTCTTTTTGTTTACTAGTAGTCCATGATCCAACAAACATGACATACAAACCCACCCCAAACATGAGTAAGGCTGTTCCTACCAGGAACATATCTGCATGCAACAAAAATCAATCCCATTGATTTTGTCAGTAGAATTAATAATGAGGATTAGGAAAGTATCAATTTCATGTAATAAACTTTGTTAATTAATTGAATCAAACACAAACCTATAGCTTCGATAAGTAGATGAACCAGATGTCCTTGATCCAACGGTTGAGACAACATACGGAGATAATGTACGTATGACTTAATGACGAGAACACAGCCCTGCATTTCAGATTGATTTTGGTTTTTAAAAATAACAATACAAAGATAAAGTAGTACTAATACCAAAAAGCATAAGGATTGATTTTTATTACCTCAAGAAAACACAATACCGAGCCAAGTAAAGATCCAGCTACGGCGAACAATGTAAAAAATCTACAATCCATGATTGCCTGCACAAGTTATTGAAGCAACATTAAGTCAAGTTAAATATTAATTTTATAATGTTAAAATAGATCCATGTTAAATATTATTTTTTGGGAGTACTACTAAAGTAAAGATTTGGTTCGTCTAATGATTAGGTTGAGTCTATATTAACGTTATAAACATATTTTCAGGTCATGTCCAAGATAGAACATTTTAAGCATGATCCGAGTGGCCCTTTCAAAGAATCTTGACATCTTGAGAGTGACTTGATTAGTGACTCAATAGATCATGAATAAGTACTTTAATATCATTATAAAATTGGCTTTGTAAGTTAAGAATCATCCACCATTTATAAATACATTTTTAAGTGATATATCATCAAAGGTAAGACTCTTACCAGCGGTAGAAAAATATTTAAAAAAAAAAAGAGAGAAAAATTGTAGAAGTACCTTTTCAATGAGCATTTGTGGATGTAAATCCCGTTTGATCCTCCTGTTGATGACAGCACCTCGGAAAAGAACCACCAGCATAGCATTGCGAATACTTGCTATGATCTCAGCCAATAATTCCGACAATCCTTCAGGAACCAGTGCTGGTTGTGATATGGTTAAGTGATCGGTACTGGTAGTCATGGTTGCCTTCATTACCACCACCGGCTTCCTTTCTCCTTTCTCAGTTGAAACTTTGATATTATCTCCTCTCAAACATGCCCTACTTTGATACCGTACACATTTCGTATACGATGAAGAGGAGGAGGAAGAAGAAGAAGAAGAAAGTTGGTCAAATGGCACCTTAGAGTGTTGCAACAATCTAGAGGTTGCCATTGATCTCAATAGAATTGAACAAGTTTGGTCAATATATTATTAATTCCAATTACTAGAATTTGAACGGTATATATATAAGAGGTTGGTGTGTGCTAATGTATACCACAAATATATGCATGCATCATGCACATGAAGAATGAGACGAAGATTCGAGGTATATTTTGATTATTAGGTGAGTAGTTTGGAAGTATGCTGAAGCTGAACTTTCCAACGGACTCAGTGAATCATCACATGCCAATTTCGGGTTTTCCAATATTGCTGGACGTGTGTGTTTCGTTTCAATTTTTCAAAACTATTAGTCATATTTCCAGAACGTGTGGGACCCTTTACATCTTGCAACGTACAATTGTTCCATAGCTGTTTTTTATATAACTTTTAATATTACTCTAAAGTATTTTTTTGAAATAGTTTTACTCTAAAGTAGGGGTGTTCAAAACCGAACCAACCCAATAGAAAAACCGTAAACCAACCCAATTCAAACCGAAACTGCAAAAAACCGCATTTGATTCAGATGAATTCAGATGACTTTTGCCCTGAATTGTGCGGTTCGGTTTGGTTTGCGGTTTGCATCTCAGCAACCGAACCAAACCAAACCAAACCAAACCGCAAGAATAATGAATATTACTTAAACATGTACTAACCCAATTACATAACCCAAGAATAATCTCTGTTGATTTGATTTTTTCATTGTTGCACCATCATGTTCGATTCTAATTCCCTTTCATCTCTTTCAATTCATTTCCAGTGATGAATTTGTTTCTTTTTCTTCCTAATAATTTGTTTCATGCTTATGTTACTTCTTATTTTGATATAAGTTTTACCTAATATTTTATCATATAAACAGCAAAATAAAATGTCCTATGTTTATTTTGTAACAAGTTGACAATATTAGAGTTAATGTAATATTTTTTATCCTGCGATAAACCGCACAAACCGAACCAATCCAAACCGCATTGGTTTGGTTTGGATGACTTTTTAAAAATCAATCGAACCAAACCAAACCGCATGTTTTTTTATCTCGCGGTTTGGATGACTTTTATGCTCAAAACTGAATCAAACCGCACCGCGAACACCCCTACTCTAAAGTATTTGTGATTTGGGTTAAATATGTTTTTAATATATATATATATATATATATATATATACCAATTTTTTGTTTTAGTTTCTTTAAAAAATTTCTTCAACTTTTAGTTCCTATAAAATTTTCAATCACTACTTTTGGTTTTTAAGTTAATTTTTGTATTTTTTTAATGATTGTGTAGAAATGTTTAGAATATTATAAAAAATTATAATTTTTTAACAAAACACAAATTAAATATATTTTTTAACCGCAAAAAAATATAAAAATTCATATTAAATTCATGTTTTGTTAAAAAAATTTAATTTTTTTGGGAGAGATTCTTATAATATTATGAATTTTTCTGCAAAATTTTATTTAAAAATATGAATTTGACATGAGTTTACTTTAAAGGATGAATCAAAAGTAAAGATTAATTTTTGTTGAGGGACTAGAAGTTAAAGAAATTTTTTAATGAAACTAAAACGAAAAGTCGACATATTTATAGAGACAAAAAATATATTTAATCCTTAAAGTTTTCATAATTTTTTAAATATTGAAATACTTATTTAAAGTTTTTTTTCTCGCCAAAGTATGTGAGAATACTTCACGATGTTATCTTGTACCAAATTATTATATCAAAATATTGAAATTACATCTCAATTTTCCACCCCTATAACAATGACTAATGTCTGTACCACTTTTTAAGGGACTCAAATCCCTCGCTGGTAATTATGTGACCGATTTAATTGCAAATGTGGTGAAATATTGGCTTCAAAACAAAAATAGTTTAGGATTTATTTATAAATTGGTTATAGCTTGAACTTTTTTTTAACTCCTCGTATGATATCATCAAAAGAAGAAATTTTTAGAAAAACTTAAAAGCAAATGGTTGAGATTTTGGGTGAGAAACTATGGCTGGAAAATATATATTAAACACTTTAGGTAGAAAGATTTCATAAGAGGAATGATTCAAACTTCTTTCTTGGTTTCTTAAAAGATTTTTTTTTGGATCGAGAGAAGGAACACAAAGCAGTAAAAATAAAAGTTTATTATAGAAGTTAATTTTTTATAATTTTTTTATTTTTTTATCTATTGCAACATTCATTGCTAGTGAATTGAATAGTCGTCTCTTCTACATATATTAATTTAGACCGAGTTAGATACACAAACTTGATGTGTTTGTTTCTCTTCTCTTCTCTTACTTCTTTTCTTTGCTTTGATTATGAATTTGGTATATACTTGGGTTGCAAGATTCGTATAGTTATTTCTGATTCTCCTTTGATATTTATTAATTGTGTTGCATTTCTTCTTGATGGTAGCATGGCAGCAGCCAAGCTTTCCTTTGTGACTGTTAAACGGGTCCTCCAAGGCAATGAAAACAGGGGAATTGTTTTTGGAGTTTTGTATGTTACATTTCAGCGCATACCTTTTTCATATGTATGACCAACAAATCAATGTTGATGCATATAGACACAATTTCGCATGTCCCCATAAAGAAGAAAAAAGATACAATTTTGCCAACCCACCTACGTGATTGCGATTGGGGTGTTAGCCAACGCAGTCCAAACTCCAAATACAGGGATGCCGTCCAGTTGTCTTCTCTATTTGCAAAAGCAACCGTTGTTATTTTTGTTAAACTTCATACTAATAATCACTCCAATCTTTATGTCATACTCCAAATCAGCAAGCCACCTTCTTACCACTTCTTTTTTTTGGTTACATCCTTCTTACCACTTCATATACTATGAACTTTAAAAAAAAATAAATTGCTTATAAATGTGATCAAATGAAGTATTCATATAATTGTTAATATTATAAAAATAGTCATGGCCATGTAGAAAATAACAAAAATTTTGTAAAACAAAAATCAAATTGTTTTTGACTGACCCAAGATCCAAACTTGACGTACACGAGACCCTGATACATCTTGGTCCGAACATAATGAACTTAGAGAAAGGTTCAAATACATCAAACCCTCACTAATGATTGACTTCCACCGTCCCATTATCTTTGAAAGTCTAAAGACATCGGATCCCTTGGATCCATAACCTTCCAACCATTAACACAAGACAACAGTCCACGGTTACGCTCACATTAACGTCCACCATTTCTAACTGTCCACCAACTGATAACTCGACAATTATACCATCAACTGTATAAGAAGGTCCTTGGACCAACACTCGAGGTATGCACATCTATCCAATTTCTATCTCTTACTCTTTATTCTCATATTGACTTAAGTGTTGGAGTGGTTGCAAATACCCCCAATTTGGATCCTGAAGGTTGCTGCTCGACAAAGGTTATCATTATGATCTCTTGAGGTCATAAATTATGTGTTTTCTAATTTGATATAGAAATGTTGACCTTTTATTTTAACTCTTAAGCTAGGTTGGATGCCCCATATAAGACCAACAAAATTAAATCATTTCAGCCTGACTTGGTTGCGCCCTGTCTAGTCTAGTAGAGTATTTCAAAATATAAATATTTTTTTTAAAGATTAAATATGTGTTTTGTCCCTATAAATATACATAATTTTCGTTTTAGTCTCTTTAAAAATTTTCTTCAACTTTAGTTTCAATTTTTTTTTATCATCACATTTGGTTCATGAATATTTAGACTTTTTAATCATTTAAGAATTAAATATATTTTTCAGAAATATTTAGAATATTATAAGAATCTCTCTAAAAAAAAATTAAATATTTGAACAAAATATGAATTAAATATAAATTTTTGGCACTTGATAATCATTTTTCATTCAAATTTTGTTCAAAAATTCTAATGTTTTTGGGAGACATTGTTATAATATTCTGAACATTACTATAAATTCTAATAAAAATGTAAAGGATAAACATGATTTGACTTAAAAGTAACTAGTAAAAGTGGTGATCGTAAACTTTTGAAAGATTTAAAGTAAAAAATATTTAACCCTTTTTTTTAATTAGTTAAAATATTCCAAGTTCTGCTCAGTTCATGCGCTTCCAAATGCCAGAACAGATTTATATAACTCCTATTCGGAATTTAATTAACAAAAAATTGAACCTGACGTGAATCAAACACGCAACCTTCTGATCTGGAGTCAGACGCGCTACCATTGCGCCACAGATCCGCATGTTGTAATCTATTGGAGTGTATTTAAATAACACCTGCTTCATCATTTTCTTCTCCATACTTCTTTGAGGTTTGGTTACATGACTGACGATTATTTTAATGTTTCATATTATCGTATCGTGAAACATTGAACATTGAGAAGCATGTTTTGTACCTTATCCCAAATAAATGTTTTAATCAGCTGCCTCTGCCATTTCAACGTGTTATATACAAATAATTGGAAGTGCCATGTATAATATATTTTGCATCACTTGAGACTCTGCTTTGTATTCCTTATCAGTGCTTCCAACTCTATCGGTATTTCTGTCTTATATTTTTTTTTTCTTTTATACTTGAGAAAAAAGAGATCATCCAATTCCATGTGAAATCCAAGAGTATGTATGGATTTGGATGATGGATTATTTTGAAATAATGTAACTTAAGAGGACAATCAAAATTCTTCGATGTAAATTCTATTGTTTAGATGGTAAATTTGTAAAGTTTTTAAAATGAAATAGTTTTATGAAATATTTGTCAAAATTAAATTTAGGGAATTTTAAATATCTCATATAAAAACTATGAATTTAAAATTTCTTTCCTACTCTGTATATCTGCATCTCAAATTGATCTTTGTAATTTTATCAAATAATGAAAATTGCTCCCTATATTTTTTTCTTCAAATTTTATGATGGACATAGAAAATAAGTCTTTTAATATGCATAACTTTGTTTCTATCAAGGGATAAGTAAGTCTTACCATTAAATCAATTGTGATACGATGTTACTTATTGATTTAGTGATATAAAAATAAACCTGTGAATGGCACACAACTAATTTAGTTGTGAACATTAAACAAAATCAATAATTTATATTTTCGAAAAAGATAATATTTAGTTCATAGCACCATATTATTACATGAAATTTCTTAAGATGTTTATGCAAGTTTAATGTATAATATTGCCATTATGTCGTTTTTTTTTTATAATCATGATATATGTATGAGGTTTTCACCGTTGTTAGGAGTGAGTTATCTCTATCGAAAAGATATACAAAATGAATTTTTCCTCTAAATTAAATTTTCTCGAAATATTTCACTTGTTTATGTGAGTCAAGTCCCTTACCACTTAAATCAATTTTTTATTGATTCATTCTTTTATTAATATTACGTGAGACTTTTGCAAGTTGTCAAATAATGCAATGATTAAAAGAAAATAAAAAAAATTGTGTGAAGGAAGTATAACGGGTTTCTTTCACCATGTTACACATGCCTTTAAAAAATGTAAACCCCACTTTGATATTTTGAGAGACTTTTGTGTTTAGAATTTTTCCAAATTAACAAAGGAGTATTGTCATTTCTTTTTTGGTCGGACTCGTTTATGGGGATCAACATGTGGCAAAGCTTCTATGATGAGTATGAAATAAATATCATGATATTCGAAACACACACAAAATGAAAATCATGATGGAGGAAAAAGTTGTTTTGTTTAGTTTATTTTGTGACTTTGTTGACTTGACTAAGGTTTCGTTCTCATTAATTTGTCATTATCTTGATAGAGAGACAAACACAAAATAACGAACGAGGCTGCACATCGGACCCCTATCCTCACGTCATTGCATTTGCAACACTCCATCGAATCTAAGTAATTTCCACAAGTCTTTGGGGTCAATTTCGACAATGCACCAGATTGCATTTTTTTTTTTTGAGGGAATGCACCAGATTGCATGACTCCTACTAATTTATTTTATAATTTCACATTAAAAATGAATTATGAAAAGTTATTTTTTTTATCTTTAGTTGTATGTCCCCATTCATTCATTCATTCATTCATCAAGCTCCCTCTGTTTAAAGAAATACTATTTCTTTTGGATACATTATTTATCTCATTTTTATAAAAACTCTTTGAAATTATTTACCGTAGTATTTATTTATTTATTTATCGTTTTTTTGTTTTATTCCCACCATTTTATAAACAAATAATTATTGAGACAACTTATCAGCACAAAGTCTTCTTTTAAAGACACTTGTCAATAAATTGAAGAATAGTTTGGATAAAATGAAACAAAATATAACGATTTTATTGCTTTTAACTAAATTAACCAATTCCTAGGTGAAAGTAATTTAGTTGAAGAACTCCTACAAGTTAGAGCACCTCTAACAAGAAGTTTTTTAGTTTTAGTTTATTTAGACATTAAATTTTTGAACTCATTTTTCAGTAGTTTGCCATTGCAAATTGGAACCCTCCTGTTAGTTGCCACATCCATGTAACCATACCTTCCGTAAGCAAGTCTTTCTTAGAGTGGAGGAGAGAGTGTCAATAATGAAGAAACAGGGGGAGAAACAATAGATGTAGAGAAGAGATAGATTGTTGAATATGGATTAACCAACCTAAAATTGCAATGGAAATGAGATGTAGTATTTTTATTTTGTGTTAATCCGGCGATTCTTAGAAGAAAAAAAGATTTTGATAATTTAGAGTTTATCTCTTAAGTAACTGTAGTCTTATCAATGATTGTTTAATTTAAAATTAAACTTAGTTCCTTTTAAACGGTTTATCTTTTAGTGAAACTCATAAATCGTTTAAACTTAATCACTTAGCTAATGAGATGTTGTACATTTTAAATATGAGATGGTGCTATAATCTAACTAAAAATGGGTGAGACAAGTAACAACAATGAAAAAGTTTATTATTGAAGTTGCTCTTATATTATTATTTTGTTTTGACAAAAGGAAGTACGGAGTAATATATTATCCCATTTAAAAGTCCCTCCCACCGTCCCATATTATACACATAATAATAATATTATATATGTGTATCATTCTCAATTTTATTATATATTATACGATGTATTCATTTTAATAATTAACACTGTTTTTATAAAGTTGTTAGACTTTTAATTTATTTACATTCTTTTTAAACAAACTTAAAGTGACATTTAATATGTAATTGATGGAGTCACTGTTGATGTAGTAGACTTTTTTTTGGACAAATTAGGAGACTTTAAGACTTATAGATAAGGGGAAAATATTTACAAATATAAAAGTTATATACGTGAAAGAGAGGAGAAAATTGCAGGCATATCATATCATAGGTTTAGTTTTATCTTTCTTTCATCTATCTAAAGCGTGGACTTTATGCTAGCTGAAATTGATAATTCAGATCAAAAGAGAATCATCTGTGACACAAAACAAACAAGTTTGAAAGAGTTTCATTTGTTTAGTTCGTTCATTCATTCATTTGCTTTGTGATAAAAAATCAATAAAGTTGTGAATGGTTGGAGGTGGAAATGGAGAGTGGCCTTCAGGTGGGGGGTTTAGTCCAGGTCCCATGACCTTGCTTTCCAACTTGTTTGGTGACAACGATGACTGCAAGTCTTTTTCGGAGCTCCTCGCCGGCGACACGTTGGATGTTGAGCATGGAGGAGGAGGAAGAGGTGATGGTGGCTTGTTACCGTTGGCCATGTTCACTGCTCCACCTCAGGTAATATACTTCAACTCATTCTTAACTATTGTTTGTTTTGTTTCATTTGTTGGTTCATTGGAGTCAAGTCAACGATAATCATAATCCACCACAATACATGACCCCTTAAGCTTGATGAAATTAAGAGTTGGACTTTCTATCTCATTCTCTAAATATAGGAATAATTTTAAAACTCAATAACTTTTCTGTCAAAAAAAATATATAATCAAGAATTTTTTAAGAAATTTGTTAGTTGTATTATTAAGTTTATTTTGGTTTTTAAGCTAATAATTTAGGAGTATATTGGTTTTTTAAGTTCATTTTTCAAGACATATATTACTAATTTATATTTTTTATTATAATATTAATTTCTCCTTAAAAAAAGAGGCAATTAAGAGTTATTTAATTAATAAAAAATTACGTAAAAAGTCCGAATAATATTTGTGTGGACACACATGTTTTGACATCTTATTTGGACGCACACACGAAAACAAAATATAGTAGAATTTTTTTTAAATAATATATGTTTTCAAATAATTAAATAATACTCCCTCCGTCCCATAATACTGGACACAATTGACCTTATTACGCATACCAATGCATAATTTTGAGCTTAAATATCTTGAATAATATATTAGAAAAAATTATGAAAATTTGATATTTTGAAAACACTCATCGAGACGAATCTAACGGCATCTTATATGATATTATTTATCTTTGTATATTAGTAGAAGAATATGGTCAAAGTAAGTTAAGTCAAAATTACAAATTTTCAACTGAATCATCTATTGCGGGACGAAGGGAGTAAGTATTTTTGTGCGCGTCCAAATGTATGTATTCATACAAAAATGACTCAAAAGCAATAGTACTTGCTTTATGCAATTACAATCATTCAAACTTCTTACAACACTTGTTGCAAAATACAAAATAAAGTACTTTTTTTGATGCAAAAGAAATTAAGCAGTTAATCTCAAGTTTCATTTTGGAGTCTAAATGATCAAGTGCTTTCTGGTTACTATATACTAGTATACTTTTAGGATAAGACATGCACATTTATTAGCTGAGTTAGGAGTTATCATTATTTAGTGAAAGTTGTGAACTGTGACTGCACGTTTGTTTTGAATTGGAAAAACAAACAAGAATAATTGAAAACACAATATCAAAACATACCTTGCAAGTTTTGATTAAATTAAACTAAGTGATGCAGCAAAATTCAACCACTATTTATTTGGCTGGTTAACACAACCACTCTGAATCTGAATTGAAGTGTTTTTGTTTTCTTATTCTCCCAACAGCAAGCACTAGCACAAGCCTACTCAAATGCTCAAATCCAATCTGAAAATCCATTTTCAGTATCAGTAGTGCCTACTACTACTACCTCATTGACACAAGTTCCTGCAATAACATTCAATAACATTGCACAACAACTGATACCAAACTCTGTTGAGTATTCTTCTAACTCAGAACAAAGATTACAGAAGTCTTCTTCTGTGAATGTTGACAAGGCTAATGACGACGGCTACAATTGGAGGAAGTATGGACAAAAACAAGTGAAAGGTTGCGAGTTTCCTCGAAGTTATTACAAGTGCACACATCCAAGCTGTCTTGTGACGAAAAAAGTTGAACGTGATCCTGTTGATGGTCATGTAACTGCAATTATTTATAAAGGAGAGCACATTCATCAACGCCCACGTCCTAGCAAGCTCACAAACGACAATTCAAGCGTTCAACAAGTTTTGTCGGGAACAAGTGACAGTGAGGAAGAAGGAGATCATGAAACTGAAGTAGATTATGAACCTGGTCTCAAGAGAAGGTAAGGGTTAAAAGTTCGTAAAAACTGTTCATGTTACGATTAATCAATCTTTTAGTTTTGAGATTAATTTTGATGCACCACTAGTGTATTTTTTTTTTTAAACCGTCAATCAATCACAAACCATCATTTGTATGACTTTTAAATTGATATGATTTAAGTTAAATATTTGTAATGACCAAATGGTTATGATTGATTGATGGTATAAAAAGTATTTACACTATCAATATATATCAATCAAATAACGCATTTAGTTTTATGTGATGATGTTTCGAGTTTTATGATTCTGCAGAAAAACAGAAGCCAAACTCCTGAATCCAGCTCTTTCACATAGGACTGTCTCAAAGCCTAAAATCATTGTGCAAACAACAAGTGATGTGGATCTCTTGGAGGATGGATATAGATGGCGCAAATATGGGCAGAAAGTTGTCAAAGGCAACCCATATCCAAGGTGATTACATGTTTACATCTACTTAGTTATGTAGGGTCGAACAATTCCGTGTTTGAAGTTGTAGGAGTCGAGCATTACAATTTAGTCTTCAAATTAACAAAACTTTGAAATGATTCCTGAAATTGAAAATCTTTCGATAGTATTAGTCCATATTCAGGACAATTTTAGTGACTGAACTCTATAATTTCAAGGACTAAAATGTTGGTTCACTCTAACTTGTTGATGACCATTATGGTCGTCTATAAGGGCTTTTAAAAACTTGGTTCCCTAGGAAATGCTCAGTTATATTCATCATACTCAAATTATGCTATAGTAAATATGAATCGCAATATACTTATAGCACACAGACTTGAGATCCATGTTCTAGAAAAGATAGTGATGTGCATTCTTGTATCATAATGTAGGAGCTATTACAAATGCACAACTCAAGGTTGCAATGTTCGGAAGCATGTTGAGAGGGTTTCAACAGATCCAAAAGCTGTATTGACAACATATGAAGGAAAACATAATCATGATGTACCTGCAGCTAAGACTAACAGTCATGCCCTTGCTAGCAATAATAGTGCATCACAGCTAAAATCACAAAATGTCATACCTGAGATGCAGAATTTCAACAGAAGGGGTCAACATCAGCCTTCAGCAGTGGCACATCTAAGATTGAAGGAAGAGCATATATAATGTAGTTTTCATATTTTTTACAAGATTGGCAGTGTTACAACTCACTAGTAATATTTAAGGTTTGATGCTTTTGTTTTTGAATGTGAGGCCAAAGTTTTTACCAAGGCCTATAAGTCTAATTTCTGGTATACAAAAAGCAGTATTAGAAATCATGTGTTAGTGGTTAGTTCTACATTGGCTAGAAATGTGTGATATATACAAGAAATTCGATTCATATATCTAATACTTTATAGTTTTATTTTTTGGAGAAAATGTATTGGTCTCGTAGGAGTACCGGTCACTAAACTCCCTAACAAGTGGTATGCTTAGCTTGATGAAAGAGTCAAGAGTATGTATAATGAATGGTGACATGTTTGGCTTGATGAAAGATTATGAGTGAATGCAGGTGCAATGAATGAGTTGCTCCCGATGCTCAACAATATTGAAAAAGTTTGCGGAGTGAACATCGATTTTGGATGGCTGTAACAACCGTGCAATTCAGGTGTTTCACACTATTTTGAAAATTGGTCTCCTATAAAGTTGTGAGAAAGTTGGTTACCCATGATTTAATTGAGATCCCTTAAATACAAAACAAATATCTCACACTTTCTAAATCAAAATATCATTTTTATATTGTACGTCGGAAAAAATGTTAAGAACCAAATTGAATCAAAATATAATGAAAAAATGAACTAAATCTAATACCAACACAGAGAAAGTTAGTTACCCATGAGCTTAGTAAGTAATACAAAGATGAAGAATCAAGAGGGAGAACCATCAAATTCTTTAATCCAAGCTCCAAATATGAAAACTCAGTTATCTTTATTTCGAGCTCTAGGGTGTATAATGATATGTCTTGAAATCTGAGTTATATCTCTATTTATACTTGACAGAAAAGTGTTGTTTCGCTAGGCGAATTCATGTTCACCCAAACGAATCATGGTTTCTTCAAGTGGAGGGAAAAGTCACTAAACCGCCATACTTCGTTGGGTGACGTGTTTCTCGCCTGCTCTTTCTTTTCTTTTAGAAACTCTTTGGAACATCTTGCTTTCAGCTCACCTGGCGAAGCTTCTTGCCAATAAACACTTGATCTTCTCTGACTTTGTTTACCTTCATCCAGCTTTGGCTCGTCTGACGAAGTTATTTGTACTCAGATTCTTTTTTCTTTTGTGATTCACATTCACAATCTACAGAAGTGATGAAAAATAGATAGTGGCAGTTGAACTGATCTCATGATACAAATTTTAAGTATTTACACTAAATTTTGGTTTTTTACCTAGATTTCCTGCAAAAACAAGTTAATAAGTGCCATAAAAATTAACATAATTTTAACACTTATCATAAGGCTATCAGGCAGATGCAACAAGTCAACAATTGTTAATGTTCATAGTTGAATAATGTGATTCGTTGCAAAATTGAAAGGAAATAATTGCATCAAAACTTAGTAATATATATTAATAAAGCAAGAATATTGCACCATCTGATCAATATTCATAGTTGAATAATGTGATTCCTTGCAAAATTATGCTCAAGAATGTAAGAAAATACTATCATGCAACAAATTGCATTATAGGTCTTGCATCGCACCCATCACCCATTTTCATTACCATAAGAAAACGTAAGTAATGAACTTTTTTCATGATTTGAAAAATTGCATTTATTTATCTTGTTTTTTAAGAAGAGGGATGATATTTTTTTTTGAAGGAAAAAAGAGGGATGATATTTAAACACCAGATCCTTATAGCTTAGACCCATCTATATTGGTCCATCTTAGTCTTAGACCAATTAAATTATCAGATATTAGGATACAACACAAGAAGAAAGAGAAAAAATCAAGAGAAAATATACGAGGTCGGGTGAATGAGATATCCATCAATTTTTTCTTTTTTAAAAATTACACGATCCTTTATATTTGTCCATGTTTTAAATTTTG
>Ga0209282_1001190_pt1 | contig 14009 bp, 10 predicted proteins | sample Mtrugardesep15_FD_187529 | JGI IMG/M metagenome (GOLD analysis project Ga0209282, IMG submission 187529) | Root nodule microbial communities of legume samples collected from California, USA - M. trunc garden sep15 (SPAdes) (version 2) | ecosystem: Host-associated > Plants > Roots > Nodule...
ACCTTATCTATAAATAAACAACATACAATTACTAAACTAATTAATAAACATGTATCTAATATCATATAATAACATAAACAAACCAAAAAAACAAAAGAATTTTTTTTTTGTGAAAAAACATTTTTTGGCAGTAGCACTACCATTTGAAATTTTTTCAAAATTTTCTAAGTGTCTAGCGGCAGTTAACAGCCGTTGCCTCCCAGCGGTAGTTAACTGCCGCTCATTCTCGTGACAGTACAAAAAAAACCATCAAAAATCAATCAAATGCAAACGAGTTAAAACTTGCAATACATGTTCTTTGATTCATGTTGTGTGTAGAAACGTCCTAGCAATCGAGCAGCAATGATTTGGAACCAAGATTTTGACACAACATTTTTGAAATGGAAATTTTTTGAGTTTAGGTAATGGTGAGGTAAGGTAATGAGTGAATAGGAGGTGGGGGTTTTCTGGTTTTGGGGGGAAAGAAAGCAACGGCAATTAACTACCGTGGGACCAGCGGCAGTTAACTGCCGGCGGTTTTCTCAACGGTAGTTAACTACCGTCATGGGTCCTTACGTAATTTACTTGTGTCAATGTGGAGTTTCTCATGTCAAAAAAGCAATTTTCTAATACTAATATATTGTTCAAAAAACCAATTAAGTTATTAATACAATAGCATTGAGTCTACCATTTTCTCAAAACAATATTTATTTTGTAGATTATACTAATTATTTAACGGAAGATTGTACAAGTATTTTAACATATTTTAGCATTTTCTTTTATGATTTCATCGTTTGTTTTAGTGTAACGTTGTTTTGTTCATTGTGCTTGTTCGACATTGTTATGCTTTCCTTTCTAGTTATGGTGTCTAAAATTGTTAGATCAACTTAATTTAGTTGAGATTCGATTAATGATTTTGGTGTCGTCAACATTATAAATATAGATATATGAGTATTCCATAAAATTTAATATAATATATTTGTAGATTTAAGTATTTTGTTATTATTTTATACTATTAATACAAATGTTGTGGGTTCGTTTGTAAATTTACCTTTTTTTAGTTTTTTATATTGCATGGAACAATATCTATTAGAATGAAATGAATATCGTTTATAGTTAATAAAAAAAAAAAGTTAGTTTTTTACAGGGGAAAAAACAATTTTTTTGATGAACATGCATCAACTTCTGGAACCGCGTAACCAAAGGCAAACGGACAAAGAAAGAAATTTTGGTATCTGATTCTCATCTCAGACAAACAAAAACCATTCTGATCTCATCACATCACATCAGATCACACTTCTCTCCCTCCATTCTCGCCATTCCATATACTATGTATGTATACATCATCTCTCATATCATTCTTCTTTCTTTTCATGGATCAATCTTTTTTTAATCTTTTTTTTGTTAAATTTTGAATCTTTTGGAAAATTTATGAAATGGGTTTTTCTTATTTCTCAATTTCAGTTACTGGGCTGGTCCTAAAAAGAGAAATTGGAAACCTCAAAATCTTGTTTATGTGTGTGTCATCTGATCTGTGTCATGTTTTTTTCCTATGTCAGTTGGAGTTCTGTTATTTTAGGAAAGGACGTTGTGTTGATCTCATAGAATTTTGAACTCAGCATAGTTGTGACAGAAATTTAAGCTTTTAGATGTTAATAAATGCAATCGGCTTTTAAATTAAGTGTAGCATAGATGAGCATGTTGCGTTGGATGTATGGTAAGACTAGACGGATATGACATATTAGACGGTTGAGGTAATAGTAGAAGATATGGTGGAACCTAGACTTAGGTGATTTGAGCATGTAGAGAGAAGACATGTGGATTATGTAGTAAGAAGAGTAGATATTAACGAAGACCTGAAATTTTTTAAGAGAAACTATTAAGAAAGATCTCCAGATTAATGAGTTGGATAGAGATATGATATTTGATTGAAGATTATGGCGTCGTTTGATTGAGTAGCCAACCCCAGTTAGTGGGATAAGACTTGGTTGTTTTTGTTGTATGATATTATTATTTTTATAGTATATCGAACATTGCCTTCAATGAATCATGCCTTTGTTAGTTATAAAGTCAGCTAGTCTATCATGAAAGTTGTTAATTTATTATGTTCAATAATTTCATAATCTTAAACTTGTATGCTACTAGGAGCAAGAAAAGTAATATTTGGATCTTTGAATTTTAGCGGCTCGTATTGTATGTAGTACCAACATTTAGGATTAAAAAGCGTGTCAGTGTCCACACTGCCACATGTGGTTATAGGGTCAGTACCGTGTTCGTGTCTACATCAGTGCTTTGTACAAATTTGATCTTTGCTAAGGTATTGCTGATTAATTGTATGGTTTTGACATTTTTATGTTTAGCTAAAGTGAAAAAATGGAGGGGACTGTCTTCGGTCCTGCATTGGAAGAACTCCAACATGTAAAGTCTGAGCAAGGAGAAATTCTAACCAAACATTTCTTGGATTCATGCAGACACATTTTGCCTGTTATAGGTGCATTCTCATGGTCCCTTTTAGACATTTTCTAGTTGTTTCCTCTTTTTTGTTTGTTTTTTCATTTTTGTTCCACAAAGGGAAAATTCCAATTATTCTTGTGTTTAGTGATATTATATTTGCTAGATCTTAATGAATTGTTCACTCTTGATCGCCTACTCATCTATGAAGCGCGGACGCCTCGGGGATTACGTGTCTCCGTGTCTGGCACACGTCAGTGTTCAACACCCCGTACAACACGTGTCTTAAAACTCATATAGGTGTCCAAAAAAATGTTTTTTCTCTGTCGACACACCTTAGACACTCTTTGGACAGATCTCAGTCACATTTACTGGGGTTAAAAATGTGTTGAAACAATGATGATCTATGAGAGGGCTAAAGACATTAAATCTACATCACTTTAGATTTTCGGTAGTAGAGAGATGAATGAAGATGAAAGACTATCATATTTTGTTCTATAACTTTTTTTGTAATGAAACAAATTGCTCAATTTAAATGTGCTCATATATATTTTGATTATCAGTTTAAATCTTTTATAAATAACATTCATATTTTATTAGTATAATAAATTAACAGATATATATATATATATATATATATATATATATATATGTGTGTGTGTGTATTTATGTCAGTGTCTTATGTTTTTGATAATAGTAGTATTGACGTGTCTCTATCGTGTCATCGTGTTCATCATCACTAAGATATATTTTTCGTCACAAAAATGTGGAAAATATTTCAATTACTTTTAATGTATATATCGTGGTAACTTAGGTATCTCTATTTTCCAGTTATAAGGATTTAGTTCATTATCAAGTGAAAAGATGTACATAACAGGATGATTGGTATTAGTTTTAGAGCAGAAACTTGTCTATGCCTTATAGGAGTTTCAAGTGTTCATTAGTATCATGGTACAAATACTTGTACTATGGTCAGAAGGAGTGAAGAACTGATGAATTTTTTTATGACAGATAAGTTTGGAGCTGCTATGACCCTTGTTAAATCTGACATAGGTGGTAATATAACGGTATGTTTCTGTCAATTGTTCATTATGACTCGTACTTGGATGTATGTGTCATCATATCATATGCTATCTAGCAGCTTTGGATGTATTCTTCTTTGTCTGTATCGTGCTATTGAGTGCCAATTCATTTTGTGTTCTGTTTGTGAGTTTTTATCTGGTTTGCATAAAAGCTCTGTTTGGCTAAACAACTTAATATGAGTGCTTATTCATATAAGTGCTTATGTATTAGCTATTTCTATAACTAAAGTTCAAATTAAGTCAAATTGTTTTCATATAAGCTATCATGGTGAGTTTATGGAAATAAGCTGAGAACAACTTATGGACATGTCATAAGTTGTTTCCGTAAGCTCTTCTAAACAGTCTTGCAAGTTCTTATGCTAGTAGATAAACTCAAATAAGTCAAACAAAAGAGGCCCTTCTTATGATTTAACTTTTCTTAGAATTGTTGCTATGTTCATGTACCAAAAGTATATCTGTATCCTATGCTATACAATCTCACTCTACCATATTGATTTTCATGGCAGAGATTGGAAACTTTATATGCATCCAATCCATCAAGATTTAATATCTTGTACAGTTTGGTACAAGTAGAGATTGAAAGTAAAACCGCTAAATCATCATCCAGTTGTACCAATGGCCTTCTTTGGCTAACAAGGTAATTAATGAAATACATGCAGTTTTCATTTAACTTGTTTAATGTTTGCATGACATTCTCAAATCTATTATCTACAGAACATTTTTCTATAAGAAATTAAGAATATTAACATTTGTATGCATAATCTATGCATGCCTAGCTATTAAATATGGAAATTTAACATTATAAATATGTCATGAAACAACTCAAGTGTGAAACCGGAAAGACCAAACCTAAACTTGTTTCGTGTTTATGTCGAATAAATGGTTAACTAAGTGTTATGGACAGAAGCTTTCACATTGTATGATTTCTGAGTAAATAGACGTAAAATACAATATATGGAATGCGAATTCAATGAGACTGAAAGGACACATGTAAGCACTGGCTTGTGGTCAAAATTGGAGATCATATCATACCACAAGTCACGTGATTTAAGTATTTTGAATTTATCATAAAAGTGACAAAAAATGGAGGGAGATGCAAATTACAGGATTCAAGAGAGTAAATGTATTTATTGAGAACTTGACTTTGACTCTTGACACAATACAATGATGTTTGAACTAGTCATGCTTCTAATAGTTAACTTATCTTCCTCAAGGTGTTGAGTTGAGGCATTCATATCATCATATTCTTAATTCTTATTTGGTGGTCAGAGACCTTAGCTTATTATTATTGTTGTTATTATTATTATTATTGTTGTTGTTGTTGTTGTTGTTGTTGACAAGACCTTAGCTATTATTATCTTTTTTGAGAGGAGACCTTAGCTTATTATTAGTTGTAATTAATTGTTCACGCAATATTATTTATGGTAATTTAATTTTTCCAACCTGAAAATCTTCAGAGCAATGGATTTCTTGGTGGCTTTGTTCCGAAATTTGATTGAGCATAATGACTGGCCGATGTCACAAGCCTGTACAGATGCATACAACAAGACTCTGAAGAAGTGGCATGGCTGGCTTGCTAGTTCAAGCTTCACTGTAATTTTCTTTTCATACTCTGCTCTTGTAATTCTCAAACTTGATAAAAACAGAATTTATTTGGGCTTTACTGTTTAATCTTGCTTAACATTGGTCTTGATCTCTTGAATGTTCCTAAGAAATGCATTGAGTTGCATATTTTGCTGCTGCCATTTTTCTACAATCTTTGCTCCTTATTGTGTGAATGCTACATTTTTTGAATGTTGTATGAACTATACATTTAAGTGTCCAGACTCTAACATTATTTGGTCTTGTTTGAATAAACATCTTAATTAAGCGCTATTAGTATAAACACTTATCTTATTAATGCTTATGCATGAGCTATTTTTATAACAAAAGATAAAATAAAGTTAAACTGTTTTCATATAAGCTATAAGCTGTTTTCATAAGGTATGCTAGCTAGCTTAAAGAAATAGGCTGAAAACAGCTTATAGACATGTCATAAGTTGCTTCCATAAGCTCTTCCAAACAATCTCACAAGTGTTTATGTCTCTAGTTAAGCTCAAATAAGCTATTCCAAATAGACCATCACAATATGCTATAATTTAGACTTAAGCATATCAGAGTTCCAGAATAGATTTGAGTTGGAAAACATTTAAGTATTGACTAAAATAAAGCAACATATTTATCTTGTAGTTTCTACACAGTAGTCTATTCATTTTAGATCAAAACGCTCAAACACCATGCAGTTTTCCCTTTTGTCTCTGTCTCAGACAATGTTCCCTTTTCTGTGCTTTCCAGTTATTTATTTTTCCATCAAGGATGGTTAGAGTGTATGGAACTGAATATGCATTTGGGATGTGTTGAATGTTTAACTTACAGGTAGTCATGAAGCTTGCTCCAGACAGGAAGAAGTTCATGGAGGTGATAGGAGGCACCGGTGATATCAATGCTGACATAGAGAAATTTTGTGCAATCTTCTCTCCTCTCCTTGAACAGAATCATAAATTTCTGGTAAGATACCTCTAGTAATTTCGGGTCTTATTGATGCTCACTAATGGCATGTATGTGAATGATGGTTAATGGTATGGACAATGTTAATATGTGACATCAAATCAATACACAAATTATTTAATAAAATTACTCTAAATTTTAGAAAATATACAGGTGACTAAATCATATATCGACAATGTTAGGGCCCGCTTACTTTCTAATGGAATTTTCAATTTTTACTTTGTATGTGGGTGATTGGAATGACAATTGCTTATGAATTTTTCTTTTTTATTATGATAGAGAGAAGGCAGCTAACCGAAGAGAATGAATTTCTGGAAACTCTGAAAACAATATTTTGGAAATTTTCAATCTATCTTTAATATGCATTTTCAAATTGTTTTTAGGGTTTCCATAATACCTTCTCAAATTTTAGAACTAAACGGGCCCTTAATATGTGACAATGAAGTCAAATCAATAAACAAGTTAATAGCAGAAAGAGGTTTGAGGCGGGCAATCTTATTCTCAGGGGAACCAAACAGCAATTATAAACTTTATTTTCTTTCTTGAAAACTTTACTAAACTTACTCTTTTGGCGCAGGCGCGTTTTAAATTGGATGATATGAAGGCATCATGAATCACAGATTCATGCATGGTCGAAAAGACTGAATGAATGATTCTTGTAGGGAATCATGGTCAGAAGTTCCTGATGAGAGGCTCTTGCATGCTCACTCTTACCTCTTATTGAGTCTATTATATCCATGTTTTCACCTTTGGCATCCAGATCAACTAGCATGATAAATAAGGATTATCTTCAATGTGCCTCTAATTTTACTCTTTACAACTTTATTCTGTCATATTTGTTACATCAAGTAGTTTACTGTGAAGCTAAGGCTACCAAAAGTTCCATTAACCTGTTGCCTGCTATACCTTTGATACCTTATAAAATCTTGGTAATGGAACTGTTTAATCCTGCTAGAGTTACACTAGTTCAACTTTGTTTTGATCATAATATTGTTGTTTTATCCTAAGCTATAGAGTAAATTACTCATGTTTTGTGCTTGTATATCATTTTTTTAATTAAATAAACAATTAATTAAAAATCTGTTTTTTTTAATTAATTAAAAATTTGTAAATTACTCTCATGTTTTGACATGTAGAGACAAGTTATTTTGCCCAATTTCAATTAACCCTTGAAAAGGGATGTCCATCACAAGACTTTATGAGGAACCATACCATGTGTTCTAGAGTTGCGTTTAATCCTAAATCCTTAATCACTTGTGCCAAGTCATGCAGCCATGTCCATTCTATTTATTTTGATGGCATGACTTGTGTCTAGGAGTATAAAATTTTGGTTTAGTTTTTCTTTCTAATTTTACGCTATACATAGATTAATTTTTTAAAATCAATCTAATCTAGCCTTTAAATCAATATTAACAAATAAGATCTAAATTAATCTTAATTCAATTTTAAATTAAAAATATAGTAATTAAAATAAAAATAAGAATACTTAACTTTTTGCCCTAAATATGGTTTCATTTGAGAAAAACGAACAACCGGATACAGATGTATGAATGACAGACAGGCTGGATTGTGTGTCATTTACTCGGTCCTGACATCGAACAAACCAATATTTAGGTCCATATTTGATAAAAGCTTAGGAGGTACGCTTTCAATAAAGACAATTCATAAAATATAAGGTCGGGTTGATCTCAAGTCACCAATAGTAACACATTTTTATACATCTTTATAAACATAATAAAACCCTTTTTTTTAAAAAGATAAACATAATAGGACATAAAAATTAATAATATGCTTACGAATTTATTTGACATAACTATTTACAAAAAGAAAAAACTAAAAATCATCAGATATAGATACAAAACTTATCCAAATAAAGTTATGAAATTTCATAATAAAATTTAGCCGCTAACTCTTTATGGATATCAACACTAATCCTCTTAAAAATTGCATCCTTAGACCTAAGAGACACAATATTACTATGCATGACCCTTTCAACTCTTTGTAGAAGATCCGGAATCTCTGATGCTAGGAAGCAAAAATGTCAAACTCAAATTGTATAAAAACATGTTGATTGTTGGAACACGCTTTCTAATGTTTGACCATTTTTCATGAATCTCCTTATCCCAAAGTAAAAACATCGGTCCTCAATTTCACAAGTGGAGAAACCTCAGTCAAATTCACTCATGCATGTTTCCCTCTTACCCATTTCACAAGAAATTCACAGGTGCCTCTTTCTTCACATATACTTTCGTCCTCTTAAATACATAAAAAAGGATACCCCTAACAAAGTCATGCCGGTATAGTTGGGAATCTCCCTACAATGATATCCGTGCTCCCAAAGGTATTCAAGTATGACTTACGACAAACAAGACAACCTTATCAATAGGAAATAAAGGAATCATGAGGCGATACCTGTGAATAGTCGGTAATCTACTTGTGACATATTTTGGCCTAACTCATCAATAAGGATCACTAAACGTAAATTTTGAGCATGTGTTGCTTACAAACACCCAAAAACTGTATCCTATCTTGCGATCATGTCAAACTGTATTTCCATATCCTGAACACTTTTAATAGAAAGGACACTCGTCAAAATATGTCGAACTTTAAGAGGGAGAGTGTCCTTGCTAGTAAAACTGCTAAAATTAAAAGTTGAATCGTATCACAAAGACTATCCAAAAATTAGAGTGAACACCACATATCCCATTGTCTCTCAATTTATAATCTTGTAATACCGAAGATTGGTCTCTAGAAGCCACCAAAGTGTAAAAGAAAAGCAAGTGCTACTGAGTACAAACACCCCTCCCCCCAACCTCAATAGATAAAGAAGCAACCATCCTTCATGTAAATTGGTTGAAAGTTCTAAAACAAAAAAATAGTTTGGTGATACTCTTGCATGATCAAAATATAATTAGCTCACTTTGTGGATCTCTTCATTGTGGAAGAAGATGCATTAACTCAACAACCCCAACAACTCTCTTCATGGACAACCACTCGATAAAACCTTTATCTTGACTAACCACTCCTTTGAGAATTTTCACCCTCAAGTCTGGCGTACCAATGTCCGAAGAGAACAACTTTCCACCATGATTACAACCATCACACGAAGGCCAAAATTGTTTTAAGAAAACTACTTCAATGCAATGCAACAATTATGTTTTTGAATACAAACTAGTATCAAAATTTCAATTCTAAGGGCATTAAACATTGACATAACATATATGACATAATAAAACAAGACACTTATCATAAATCCAATTAAACACATACTGTAAAATTCATAACCCGAGTTGGGAGGGAATGTTATGGGATAGATGACCCACATGTCAATCCTAACCCGATCCCTCCTTCCACCTAACCAAGTCCTAGGACACCTTTTTATCTCCATTTTGTTGAAAATTGTTGTAGACACATATAAGAAGGCTGAAACACACTAGAAAAAGACGTAAATGTCCATCGTCAGTTAACTGTCATTGATTAAAATTCATCGATAGTTATCTGCCGATGGGGTTATATTGATAAATTCTTAGTGTTTTTCAGCCAGACACTATGTGTGAACAACATTCTTCCGTTTTGTTTGGGTTAGAGTGATACCCAACCCATGACTTGCGTGCTAAGATTGGTTCCCAGAACGAACTGGATTTTGTACACTTGTCTGACTACACATTAATATAATAATAACTCTCAAAAAATTAATATAATAATAACAGCAGCAACAATAAGTCTTTAAAAATAATAATAGCCATAATAATAAACAATTATCGTAATTAGATATTCTTCTAAAAAATTATCCTAATTAAGTTAAAAAGAAAAATGTAAACTACAAACACACAAAGCCTAACAATTCATTCTCTTACAATAATTAATAGAATGAATTAATTTTAGGTTTTTTATGGTTCACCAATTATCTTTACCTCAACCTTTTTTCTCGTGCTTTCATTAGTAAAAAGCTATTCCAAAAACATTGTACCCAAATATAGCATGAAAATTTGTAGTGTTTGTATATCTGGACTTTCACCTGAAAAAACGTTTAGCTATTGGTTTTAATTTGTGTTCTCAATTGTGGATGCTCAAAAACCACTTCTCTCCAATTTTTCACTTTTGAGATTTTTGATTGCACCCTCAAGTCTCCCTCTTCTTGGTTGGTTTCTTCCTTACAAAAAAACCAACCAACCAAGAAGCATGTACATCTCCCTTCTTGCATGACTTCTCTCTCATTGCCACATTTTTTTATTTATGTTGTTTTCTTCACTCAGCTACACGTGCTTAAGATTTTGTTCTTGTTTCAACAATAGTTGGAGCTAGGCCTAAAAAGTCATGTTGTGATTCATTTCTTCTCAAAGGTATATCAAATATTTTCATCCATTATATGAAACATTTTACCTAGCTATTGGAGATTATATGAAACAATGAAAGAAACATAAACAATTTATTATGTGTTATTAATTAGAGAAGAATTTCACATTTTTTTTAATTATTTGTTGTTAATTCAATTTTTTCTAGCAATGTGGTAAAAAAACTACTAATTTATTGAATGCTTCAAACATGATTTCTCATGTGATCATTTGATTTACATTTTATTTCAGGAAGATAATTTAGCTGGTTTGATTGAAGATTGAAGCATCAACACCTTTTGAGTTGAAGGATTTTGGTGAAATTCATTATAAACACTAATGTCGTCGGTCAAAGGCCTCCTCAAAGGACTTAGATACATTTCTCAAATATTTGGTAAGTACCATAATTTCCTTTCTTATAAAGAATTTGGAAATGGAAAATACAATTTTCTTTCCTCCATGCAAGTCATGGATTTTATTGAACGTCTCCATGTGTTTTTTTTCTTTATGTATTTGTGTGTGTATAAGAAAGCGGAAAGGAAATGGAGAAGGCTTGTAGAGGAAGAGCTTAAATTTATTTATAATTTGATTTGGATTCAGGTATATATAAAGGCAAATTCTATGATACACCCAATATACTTGAGTGTATCGGTACACTCATTCTTTAAATTAATAACTAAATTAGTTGTTTTTTGAAGATAAATATTTTTTTTATCACTTATAATTATAAAAACTAAATCTTATTCATCAAAAGTGTCAACGAAATAAAATTATTATTTTTTTGAATTTTTATCACTCATAATTGAGAACATTGATTATTTTTTACGATAATATGTAAAAAAAATTACAATAATTTTTATAAACAATGAAATGATGTAAATATTGACAAATAGCTATTTATTACACAAAAAAGAATCATTTATTTATAAAATTATGAAGGAAGAATACCGGTACACCTCATTTTGTGAGTGTACCGTAGAAGCTCCCATATATAAAATATTGTCATTATAAATTTATAATCAAACTTTTGTAATTTTATTGTAATTCAGCTTCTTTTGCTTGATGTTAGAATTTGGTTGTTAAGAGTTTTCAATTTTTATTATTGATACCTAGATTATTTTGTGAAATTATGCTCTATTTAGATTAGGTCATTTGAGTTTATCTACCGACATTATTTGTTTATCAAAACAAATAGCTTATAACGTGTTCATAATATAGTTTAGTTACGAATTGTGAGGTGGTGAATAAATGATAATTATTCTGCAGATGAGAAAGAAGATGAAATTCAAATTGGGTTCCCAACAGATGTAAAACATGTGGCACATATTGGATCGGATGATCCATCAGCAAATGCACCAAGCTGGGTACTATTTTCGTTAATCTCTCATATTTTCGTTAATCTTTCTCATAAAGCCTTATTATGTGTGGAATTTGAAATTTTATGCAGATGAATGAATATAAATCAACAAACCCATCTGGAGCAGAAAAACCTACCCAGCCACCAGAAGGTTTACATATATTTCTCTTAGACATAAACACAACACAACATTGTCTCTTCTTAAAAACTATTTTTTTGTTTTTGCAGAGCGTAAGAGCAAACCATCAAAACCAAAAGAAAAACCGTCCAAGATCCGACATCTAATACCAAAATCAAGGCATGAATCAATCGACGATGAATCCAACGCAACAGCTAAGAAGAGCACACGCCGCCAACATCGATCATCAGACCCATCTGCAGACTCCACAACATCTGCAGACTCCTCAACCCACGATTCATCCGCCGGTTCACGGCACAGGCGACACCGTCGTGGCTCTGATTCAGTGCCGCCCGATGCTCCACAACCAGGGACCAAAACCCATCGGAGAAAACCAAAGACTTCTGAAGATGGTGGTTCAGTGCGGAAACCCAATTCAAGGAGATCTTCTAAAGGAGATTCGTTAACCGATATTTCTCTTTCGGATTTCGAATCTGGGTCCTTGCCAGAAACTGCAAATGGACCTAATTAATAGAGTTTGAGTTTAATATTTAAAGAGAAATGCTAACAACACACTTTTTAACACATACTTTCTAACACACTCTCTTTAATTGGTGTTTCACCAAATCGTGTGAAAAATATGTGTTAGAAGGTGTGTTGCTTCATATTTAAATTAGATTGGAGCGGGTGAGAGAGAGTAATGTTATTGTTATTATGTAATACAATAATTAATCACAAATTTTAATTTTAGGGAGAGAAGAATGAAAATTAATCGTTGCTTGCTTTGCTTTGCAAGTGTAAATTACAAATTTTGATGTCTTGTAATGGGGTGTGGTGTCTCCCTTCAATCCTTTGATTTTTTTTCTTTCTAAAAAAGATCAAAATATTCCTATTTTCAAATTGAATTTCCATAACTCTTTATATTATGTCATTTCCTTTATCTCTTTCATTCCTATTTCTTCATCTTCCTCCTTCATTCTACTCCATTTTCTTAATTGCAATAAACCCCTTTAGCTTCAATTGAAAATAAAATATCCTTTGGACAACAAAACCATCAATCTATCGCAAGAAATCAACACTCGTTAACTTAGTTAACGTATAAACATTGTGAAACAATATAACAATGAATTTAATGTGATTTTAATATGCTTTAGACTTGTTAATTTTGAGTTTTTGTTGTTAGTTCGATTGACAAAAGCAGAAAATCACTTAAACACATAAAATCACTTGTCTATGAATTATATTATTAAAATCACTTAAGGATTCAGTTCAGCCGTCTTTATGAATTATCAGTGCATAAGGAGTGTTCGGTAGAGGATATGGCGAGAATGGGGTGGGAGGAAGGCGACAATGGGTGGGGTTGAAGGCGTCGTTTGTTGGCATGGGAGGAGGATAGTGTGAGGGAGTGCACGACTTTATAGAATAACGTTATTTTGCTGGAAAATTTACAAGACTATTGGCGTTGGTTGCTTGATCCTATACATGGCTATTCGGTTCGTGGGACTTACTGTTTCCTAACAGCTATAGATGAGCAGGTGGTCGTTGGTACAAACAATGACGTGTGGCACAAATTAGTTCCGACAAAAGTTTCTCTTTTTGCTTGGCGTCTCCTGAAAGATAGAATTTCGACAAGATCAAACTTGGTGCGCCGACAAGTTCTTCAATCTAACGACAATTTTTGTGTTGGAGAATGTGGTTCCTTTGAGACGACAAATCATCTTTTCATTGGATGTGATTTGTTTGGGAACGTTTGGTATTTAATATGTCATTGGCTTGGTTTCTCTTTTGTTTCTCCAGGATCCATTAAGGATCACTACATACAGTTTATTAATTTGGCGGGTTTGCCAAGATCTTCACACTATTATCTTAAGGTTATTTGGCTTGCTTGTGTTTGGGCAGTTTGGAAGGATAGTAACAATCGTGTCTTCAAAAATGCCGTAATTGATAAGAGATTTTTTTTTTAATGGAAAGTGACCATTTCAAAGGTAGGTTTTCCTTCCATGATCACCTTCCCACATACGTGTGACATATAATTGGAGTTTAACGATGATTGTCTTACCTCCACCACCACTCTTCTTGTATGTTCACCAAAAACCGCTCCCCCAACATCTAAGACCATTTATAATTTTTTTCTTCTTTAA
>Ga0209282_1001191_pt1 | contig 14007 bp, 8 predicted proteins | sample Mtrugardesep15_FD_187529 | JGI IMG/M metagenome (GOLD analysis project Ga0209282, IMG submission 187529) | Root nodule microbial communities of legume samples collected from California, USA - M. trunc garden sep15 (SPAdes) (version 2) | ecosystem: Host-associated > Plants > Roots > Nodule...
CTTTTTCCTTCGAACTAGCTGCGACAAAATTTGATTCAACAGATGAAGGGAGAAGTATGATTCACAGGAATCTCAAATTTTAATGGCATAACTCAAGAATATGATCACTAAATAATAACCAACAAATTTAACACTGTTAATACGCTATATGTTGACCTTGTAGAATTAATAAAACATATTTCAATTGAAAAGGTTAATTACAACCACCCTTTGTCGATTTATCATATTTGTGGAAATTTATCAACTTTACAAGTTCAATATTGTTGAAGTTATGTATATAGAGTAAAAGGTAAAGAGTGAAACTTTTGAAATCGTAGGGCATCTTCAACAGAGCTCTCCTCAATTCGGCACTAATAAAGTACACATGGTACCATCCATTGTTTCTGAGCACAATGTTTCTGTTCAAGCTCTTGTGATTTATTGTGACAATTTGAGCATTGGCATTTTCCCACATACATGAGAACAAATGATATGGAGCTAAATCTCTTTTTTGGCATGAATATTTTGATAAGGATAGGAACATGAGGATTGTGTGTAATTTCCTACTTTGGGCTTATAAATTGGGCTAACGGAATTCTTCCCTTGCAGGGAGCATAACTGTCCTTTTGTTCCTATTCTGTCGTAAGTAGTGTGTGTTCAGTGCGATCTCCGACATATTGTTTTGATGGAGGGATCAGTTTTGTTGTTTTGGTAAAAGAAAAATTGTACGAATCTGTCTATTTATATAGTGGGAGAATTTGTTGAGTGATAGTGGTTTTGGTCGTGTGCAACGAGTAAGCCGAGTATCCACAATGGTAGTACATTACTAAAAACTATTTAAATTGATCTCACATGTACATATCATTTGTTTATGATTTTTTAATAAAAATATATGTTAAAGACTTAATGACTTCAATGACAATATACTAATAAAAACTCTAATGAAAAATACTTAAATATATCTCACTAACTTTACATCATTATACAAAAGTAATTTATTTATTAAATTATAAATTACCTCATAAAATATTACTTTTTTTTAAAGTGAGACCAACTTGTACATATTTAATTACTTCTTTTAAACGTGGGACTCGTCTCCATCATTGAGCAAATAACCAATAGAGAAATATGAAGAAGACTTACTCCAATGTAAATGATGCGTGTTGGACATACAATGATGTAGATCCTTACCCCCTGTTAGAGTAATTAAATCACTTAAGAGGAATGACTTGGGAGTGAGAGATAGCAATACGGGGTTCTTATGACCTTTCTATAAGTGTCTTTCTTTAATTGCATCGAGAGGATATCTTTGTAGATAAGGGAAAGACACTGATAGGGAGAGGATGATGTGACAATGGCATCAAGCAAACAATTCCTCAACCCTTGACTAAACCATCCCTATTGTTGAAAGACTTTAGTATCACACAAGTTCATGCGATGACAATAACTCAAATACCTATGTTTTGAACTGTAAAACTACAACTATCAATGTCATATTATGATGCAGAGTTTCCATTCAGCTGACAACATTCATTTTGAATAATATCTATTTAACATGTTTCACCATTTATTGCTTCCACAAACACAATGTTCACATGAATCAAGCCCCCTAGTTTTATCTACACACAATAAAACTCTCTTCATGGCAACCATATCCCATTTTTTGATGCCAAAACTTAACCTTCTTAATGTTAGATATACTTACTATGATAATTTCACCAAGAACAATTTATCCTTGCAAAACATAAGTTCCATTGCCCTTTTCCTCTCATGATCACCAATGACCCCTTTCAACTCACCATTTTGAGCATGATAAGAACACCTTGATTCTTACATCATTTAAAGAGAAACTAATCATGATATATTTCTTATATCGCTGAGAATCCTCTCTCATTATCATCATGAATTCTTAATCATATATTGTCTACTACAGATACCAAACACATAGTGTTGTTTTTTGTGATCACATTTTCACCATGGCTTTGGTATGAATGAGAACCATTATTTTATATTCCATATAAAATATTAACATGAATCTAGAACCCACTCTTCCCCAAAGTTCTTGTTTGTTGGCATCATCATATCAACATATCCATATCCATTTGAGGCAATGGTCACATCATTCTAATCTCTCTCATTTTCTTTGTCCTTCTTTTTGTAATCTTTATTCCTTTCAAGAGAATTCTTTTTGAAAATTGCCCTCCTTCTTGCACATAAATACTTTATTGATTTGAATTTTCACTTTGATTCCTCCTTTGCTTGAAATCTCCTTTCTTTGATATGCCTCATGTCTCGAGTCTGTCACCATTGTTATCATTCTTGCTTCCATACAATTTCTTAAATTTTCTTAACATTAGATCATATTAAAACTTAGAGACCAAATTGTTATTATTATTTTATAATCAATATCGTTAAAAAAATATAAAAAATATAACAAAACCAAATATTAATACCAATTTTAAAAAATAAAAGCTGAATCAGACCATTAAACTAAACCCAAACTCACCAATAAGTCACGGACTGAACCAAATCAATTTAATCCGTAAACTATTGGTCACGTTTTAGATTCTTTTATGCAGTTTGGTTTGATTTAGTTCGGTTCAATTTGGTTTTCTAGATTTTTAACAGCCCTGGCAGTAGTAGTTTGGAAGAAACATGTGGCAGTGAGTCAGCTATAAATAATTTCCAGAACCCCAATCCATCAAATTTACCGCAAATCTATTTTTCCCCTAAAATTCAATCTCTTAACAAAATTCACTTCCAACCAAACAAACAACACTCTCACAAATTCCCCAACCCTTCTTCCTCTCTCTTTTTCTCTCACAATCCCACAAAATTTTCCCGAGAAACTTCTCGATAGAAAATCGAAGAAAAAAATCATGGAATCAACACCGGTGAATTGGGAAGCTCTAGATTCTCTTGTAATCGAATTCGCCAAATTGGAAAACCTAATCGAACATTCATCTTCAGCACCTTCTCCTTCATCTCCTTCCTCTTCCTCTTACCACTTGCGTCTCATCATTCGTCAGATCAGACGCTCCTTAGAAACCGGCGAAATCGACACTGCCGTTGATCTCCTCCGTCTCCACGCTCCTTCCATCCTTAACGATCACCGTATCCTCTTCCGTTTGCATAAACAGGTTCGTAAATTGTAATTATCTCGATTGATATTGATTTTCTACGTTTTGATACTGTGGATATCGTTAATTTGTTGTTGTTGATGTGAATATGAATTTGAATTTTCGTTGTTGTGTAGAAATTTATTGAGCTTCTTCGGAAGGGAACGGGTGAGGATCGTGATTCTGCTATTGAATGCTTGAGGACATCTCTTGCTCCTTGTGCGCTCGATGCTTATCCGGTATTTGAATCTAGAAATTTTTAATTAATGTTATTGATTTTGTCTTTTGGATTTAATCAGTATACTCTATCAGTGTCAAATTAGTTTACACTCGCAAATGTTGTGTAGCCACGTCATTTAAGAGTTGAATTGTCAGGTAAAAAAGTTTTACACATACATGATACATACATCATTTAATAAGTTAAAAACACATGAATTGTCGTACCTCATTATTTGAGGTGTCAGCACATCATTGAATGCATGTGTAAAATTTTGTACACTGGTAGTGTATTAAACTCGTCATTTAATGTGTTTGAAAAGACATGGGTTGTTATGTGGCAATACATCATTGGATGCATGTGAGAAATTACTTTACACAGTCAACGTATAGAAATTAAACACGTTTTTGTTTTTCTGTTTAATGATTGGTTGACGGTTATCTTTGTATTTAAGGAAGCATATGAGGAGTTCAAGCATGTTTTGCTTGCATTTATATATGACAAGGAAGATAAAACCTCTCCTGTGGCAAATGAGGTAGGTTTTAATTCTACTTTTACTGTGTCTGTTCAACTCGGCTGAGACTCTGCTCTGCTGATTTTGAAGAAGATACTAAGCCCTCTATCTTTAAATATAGAACCCATTGAGTAAATAACGAGCATTGAAAATGTAGGTTGTGGTATTAAATTTATTGACAATTGATATTGTTTTACAAGTTTATCTGTTACGAGGCAAAATTAGTTAATGTTTTGATTAGAGTATTTATTAAGGAATGTAGAAAAATATCTAACACAATTAGAGGTATGTTGGTAAAGAAATAATTAATACAGTTGAAAATTTGAAAGAGATCTTAAAAATAGGGACACAGAAAAAACTCAAGAGGGTTTAATATTTAGGGACAGTGGTAATAGTTAATTGAGAAGACGGTGTTGAATGAGCCTTTATGTGTAAAATAGTTAGTATATAAATCTGTATATTTTACTCACTTTAATTCAAGTGTTGTGTGTTCAATGCTTTTATTTGTGGTAATTTGATTGTTGATTGATGCGTCTTTCTAAGTGTCATTTATTAGGAAAATCAATGCTTTTATTTGTGGTATTTAATTCAAGTGTTGTCTTCAAGATTTTGGTTGTTTGGGGAGCAAGGATATAGAAATGTTGAAGGGGTTGAAGATGAGAGCCGAATCAAACGGTAGAAACGGATAAATAAGTTTGGGACATCTAGGAATCTTGGAAGTAGAAGGGGAACCAAAAATGGAAAGGAAAAGACTATGGTGTGAAGATGATGATCCATATCAGAAATGGCGCACAAGGAAAATCTGAAGAACTAATGACAAGGAACAAACAAAAGCGAGATAGAGTTTTGGTAGGAGTTTTTTAGTGCACAATTGAGATAATGTGAAAGTTGAGGTGTAGGGAGAAACCTGATATTGTGGGTTCCAACAATAATAGAACATATAAGAGAGAAACAGAGAAGAGAGAACACGATAGAGAATTTGGGTCTCGTAGGCCGAGTCTCAAGGAGAAGAGAAGTTGGAAAGACGGGAAGACTTGCAGCAAACTTGGTGAGGTGGGTATTGTGCAGGCCGTTTGGCGTCATCCAAACTTCTAGCCAAAGCTGATTCATAGAGAAAGTAGGATGACAAACAGTGATGGAGCTATTTGTCTTGACATGATAGTCAAGCTTCCTACACCAGGATTACCAGGCAGGGTTTGGCAGCAATCCTTGGGCAGGTAAAAGTGAGTTATTGGGTTAAAACAATACAATAAGTTTCGTATAGGTTTATGTGGGCATTTTGAGTCTGTGTTATGTAAAACCATGGACATCCAGTGGGCATTTCGAGTGTGTGTAATGTATCCATGGGCATTGAAACCCGACCAAAATTGTTGATAGAGCACTCAAAAGATGGCCCAATGCAGGAATTCAGGCTCAACTTTATGTGATTTTGCTTAAAAAATTGACTGAAGAATAATTCCCCAAAAATTTGGTCATCCCTGAAAAACGAATGCGGCCCAATCTCCTATACCCATACCAATACCGACTGACCACCTGCCCAACACATTTTCTGACCAACTTGATGTCCCAAATAAACATAAATCAGCTTCATTATAGTCTCCACCGCCCAAGGGTCTGGATTTATTATACGCGTATGGTTAGGATTAGCTCAACTTCTGTGAGTTAAGTGTGTCTTAACAAAATATTGTATTTGGATGGTCATAGTTGAAGTTTAGGGATTAATGGAGATAACTTGAGAGTTAGAACGTACAGGCAGAAGGCTAAGCTTAACGTGACTTATACCCTCCTAGTCTGGAAAGATTTTAAAATTTCAGTCACAAAAATTGTAACTCTGGATGAGGAAGGGTATAGTAGATGATAATAATCTAATCATTTCTATTAGTAAACTAATTTTATTTTGACTTCATTTTCTAGCGTTAGTACTTAATGATGTTTATTAAATATCATTTTAATAATAGCAAATGTGATGAAGGCAAGTAAAAAAATCAAAGCTAGAAACATGCGAAATATGCTGAGTTCAAATTCCCTATTTTGAACAGGTCAAGTCCAAGTTTTGAATTTAACTCAGACTAAATAAATGAGCCAAGCTTGAATAGTGTCTTTTATTTTTCACAAGTTAAGCTTGGTCTTGAAGGACTCTACTTAATTTAGTTTGTTTTCACCCTTCTTTGTTCAAAAAGTTAACTTTTGCCGCCTACTTTTATGTACTCTTTCTGTACAATTTCACTTTGTAAATAACCGTAAGATTGAAATGTATAATTTTTCAAAGAGAAGGACCTCATATATAATTTCAATTAATCTTACGGTAGGGCAGAGCATCGGACGGGTATGGGCCAAAATATCGTGATCTGAAGCAAACCGAATAGCCTAGAAAAAGAACCATTTCCGACCATCTAATACAATGTAGAAGTATGCTTCATGTAATTTTTTGTGTGTATGATAGTTGATACATGCTGTTAATGGTAGAACATACTGTTAATGACATAACACCTAGAATGTAGGCTGGTAATATAAAGGTATGTTACATGGAGTTAATTTATTTTTTTAGTGTATGATAGTTGGTAGATGTACAAAAAATTTGGTGATGTATGATGTATACTGTTAATGGTAGAAACTCTTGTTGGCTGGTTTTTTATTTTTACTTTTTAGGATACCATTGTAGGTGTCAGAGACGCAACTTCACCTGGCAGCATCTTGCGAACCAGTTTCTATTTTTAATGACATGCCCCCTCAGAGTTCTGTTGTTTGTGCATATTTGCCACCTATTAACATGTTTACCATTAGGAAAGAGGGACATTGTCGAGTCATTTGCAAGTTTATGACTGAGTGCAAAGTTGTAGGCGGGGAGGGTTGGTACTTCAGTAGAAACTTATTCTTTCTCTGGTATAAAAAAAAATACAGAAGACAGAACATGCAATTTCCTGTCAACTTTTCATCTTTTAATGTTTTCACTTTTCAGATCAACTGATTAAAAACTTTAATTCATAATGATGTTGAAAATTGCATCTACCTTCTTTTTGAAAAGGTTAGAGTCGTGTTTGATCCTATACCTCAGGTTTCAAGAATGAGTTTTTAATCTCACCATCAATTCATCATGGTTTATCTTGTAGTGGTCTGAAAGGAGTCGGCTTGACTTAGCTGGATTTATGTCTTCTATGTTAAGAGCTCATTTAAATGCATATGATCCAGTTTTTTCGATGGCTCTGAGATATTTGATAAGGTTATCCATCTACTTCATCTCATTTCGGTTTTATTAACTGGGAAAATACAATTACACTGGAATTTTGTAGTCAAATTTTACAATGTTTTTCTTTTGGACTTCCTGCCTTTTTTTATAGCATACACAGGGCATATTGTTTACGTCAAGGTGTTACATCACCCATATCCGATCTGACTGAAAGACTTCTCCTGGAGGAACGTGACCCACCTGCAACACCGCAGGACATATTATACGAAGTACCGCCATTTGATGAGGTGAGATATCTATGTTGTATAATTCTTGAGTTTATAGACAAAATAGTATTGATTTTCAGGGATAATATGAATTATATCTATGTTGTATGTTTCACCATTTGGACAGTAACACTAAATGAATTTTCAAGGTTAATATTGGACAGGATTTGGTTAGGACGCTCAAAACATTTGGAAGGCCATGGTCTTTTCCTCTGACCCTCTCTTCTCTGTTCTTTCTTACCCTGTTTTCTCTTGTTTTTCATTCCTGTGATAGGTCTGTTAGGCGAGAGAGTTATTAGGTTAGTTAGGCTGACAGTTGGAAGTAACAAATAGGGCCTGTTGTGTTGCCTTTAAGTGAGTGGAGAGCGAAAATTGTATAGTCATTTGTGAGAGAAGGGGGGACTTACGGTAGATTAGAAGGTTACACACTCAACGAGATCTGCATTCTATTCATTAATCAGGTGAATTTTCACTAAATCTTATAATAAACTATCAACTCCTGTCAACTGGTATTAGAGCCTTCTCATCCATAGAGCATCATTTGCTGGGCATGAGAATGGACCCACGAGTTGAATTGGTGGAGACTTGCTGGGCGTGAGGCAACTGTAGAAAAAAGCAGCAGAGCAATAGTAGTGGATGGATTTTGGTGTTAGGATACATAGGCTATAGCGCTTGAAATTTTGCGCTAGAGGAACAAAATTCTTAGGTAATTGATGCCCCAAGACGATGGGACTTAAATAACAGTGGTAAACATAGTTCTTTGGCAAATAATAAGTGTCTAGAAGTTAGGACAAGAAAACATGTTCCCAGATACCTATATATATGGACATGAAAACACGTTCCCTTTTCCATACTCCGGTTGTCAGTGACGAAATAGGGACTGAGACAGGCGAAAGAAATAAATTTGACATGTTGCCTATATATATGGGGTGATGTGAAGATATCTAGGGGAATTTCGAAGAGCTTATTAGGCTTACATTGTGATGTATAATTGTTTGAAAGAGCTTATGAACATGTTTATGTTATGTTCATAAACTGTTTTCAGCCTATTTTCATAATCTACTCCAAATAGCTTATTGATGAGATTGTTTTCAGTTTATTGATAGTTTATCCTTATTTGCTCTGCTATTGTCGTAGAAACAATTTATTCATAAGCTCTTATACAATAAACATTTGGCTAATTGAATAAGTGCTTATCCGATGTACCCCAAAGGCATTTGTGATTGAATTGGGAGACTTGGGACATGCATTACTTGATTTTTCCCTCTACCCTATCCGCCACATGATCAGCTTGTAACAATGCAAACCCACAATGTGCTGATCATACACCTTTTAGAGATGCACATGCGTAACACACTCATGTTCCTGGTTGTTTGCTGCTGTTTTCTTTTCCTCTGTTCTACATCGTAGTTATGGGAGGGTATCCATCAGAAGTCGCATGTAATTAATAGTGAATGTTATCATTTTATGAAAGCACTTATAAATACATTTCCATGTTGTTATAATGATGCATCTGGCACCTATTTTTCACGCGACTTCAGGTATCTATCAGAGGTCGCATGTAATTAATAGTGAATGCGAATGTCATCATTTTATGGAAACACTTATGAATACATTTCCACGTTATAATGATGCATCTGGCACCTATTTTTCATGTGTTCATACATGTATCATTCTTAAGCTGAAGCTATATGTTCTACTCTGAAATACAGGTGGACATACAGGCTCTTGCACATGCTGTAGAGCTTACCAGACAAGGGGCAATAGATAGCTTGAGATTCGCCAAGGGTGATCTATTCCTGGCATTTCAGGTTACATATAATCTTAATAATTCATCTGTTTTTGGCCCCATTTTAAATATTACCCTTTAACTGTTTCTTTTACTTCTGAGTTACTTCTAGTTTTTTGTTTGTTTAATATATAATTTGGCAAATTGTAGAAGGCTTTTCTTTTTGTTTTGATAAAAAACTAAAATCTAAAATGTCAGTTTCTAGCATTGCATCTTCTGATTCTGCTTTATAGTCAAATCCTCCTAGACAATCCATTGTACCGTGTTGACTTTCTATCGTCGCTGATTCTAGAAAATTGAGATTAATTTTTTTTTCTTCCATGTATTAACTGGATGTAAGGATCAATATTCCGAGCTACTCCCTCCGGAATGAAATGTAAGAAAAATGAACTCATTTTCTGGAATGAAATATATTTCAAATCTTAACAACTTCTCTCCTATTTAATGACAGTTTCTGTGTCTCTAAAATACTTCTCATTTAATTTGTCTTTTATACTTCCAATGACCAAAATTCATTAGTCATAGAGGACATTTAGGCAATAGACTTAAATTTTATTAAGATTGTATATTAATGTGATCAACCATCTTTCTTAATATGCGAAATTTGATCAATTTTTTGCTTATAAAGTTATAATTCATTCTACGAAACAAAATTCCCCTTAATTTGTTTTTCCATTTTCAATCCTAAGAAATAATTTCCTCAACGTGTCAGCGGTAAGGAATTGAAACATAAAGGGATGATAAAGAAAAACAGGTGTTTGTTAGTGCAAGATATGACTGAGTGATTTTTGGCTGATTGGTGATTTTGTTAATTTTTATTTATAAATTCCTTCACATATTCATTATTGTGTTCTTTTTGTTGCAGAATGAATTGTGTCGGATGAGATTGGATGTCCCATTCCTTGATCAACTTGTTCGTGAGTATTGTGTGTACAGAGGAATTGTCAACTCTGGTATATAATCTTTTCTGTTGAACTCAGTTCTACTTTTGTTAGTGAGATGTGTAGATATAATTCCATGCTACTAGCGTCTAGTAATTCAATTTTTTTTTTGTTGATTTTTTTTATCATTAATCTTGCATTGGATATCATTTCTGGTACTTTTACAGTAGTGTAATATTTCAATTAAATATTTTTTCATTTCTTAATTTGATTACATCTTCTCAATTTATGTGAACTTAGCAACTGGGAAGCAGCATATGCCAGAACCTGTAAAATCCAACCTACAAGACCCTGGCTGTTGCTCGTCAAGGGATTGTTCTCTCGAGCTAGATTGTAATGCCGGTAAGCAATCTGATGGTGAAACTTCCGTTACCAATGCTCAGATGGATGGTTCTCCTGAAAATAACGCTGATGTGACGAGCATGCAAGGAATAGATTTTGAAGTGCGATGTTCTTCTGAGCTTGCAAGTATTCATGAAGACTGTAGCACCAGTGGATCGCAGCACCTTGAAGATCCAAGTGTTTTGCATCGAAGTAGATTGCCTGGAAGCGGAGAACGGGCAACGCGTAAACGATGGAGAGGACGATATGAAGACGATAGTTACATGGCTAATGCTTCTTTGGAGGAGCACAACAAGCAAGAACGTAGCATTAGTACCACTGTTTCTACCTTAACAAAAGAAAAACAGGTACCTGTTTGATAATTTTGATGTTTTTCTTTCTAGCAGATCAATCATGACAGAATATTGTTTGCAGGGCTCTGAAAAGCTTTCTGTACTTGATGTCAGTAATGTGGAGGATAAATACGAGATTCTGTTGGGTATGAAGGAGTTAGCTAGCAAAGGAATGGCTGCTGAAGCAGTTGAAGAAGTCAATACTATTGATCCTAACTTCTTCGGCCAGAATTCTGTTTTGCTCTTCCAACTCAAGCAGGTGAGTGGCTTCTATTTGCTGGCAATAGCGTTTTCTTTATTAACTTTATAGGAGAGGGCTTGGTGCTGTTGTTAGCAGGGGCGAATGGCTGTATGTGAATGGGGTAGCATTGGCTACCCCAAAAGAAAAAGAAAACTTGAAAAAATAGTATAGTTTTGTATCTAGCTACCCCATCAATATATTAATTGGCTAACTCCAAACAATTTTGTTGATTCAAAGAGAGATGATGTTAGTAAAATATTGATGATCTATTTAGTTTAATGTCAATTATAGATAAATTTAACTTCTTAAAACTTCACAGAGCTCAACCTTTATAAATAATTATTGTTAGATTTTAGTTTCTTCGTTGTCGTTTCATTAAATATAAGTAAAAACTATTGTAAATTTATTTTACTTATTGATTAAGTTTAATATATTAGTTTTTAAAATATATTTTATTTCTTCTTTATATTTGGCCTCCTCGTGAAAATTGTGCTAGCTTCGCCGCTGGTTGCTAGGCTCTGCATAACATAATCATTAATGTTATTTCGATGTGGAATTTCTGGCTGTAGGTTGAATTCCTGAAGTTGGTCAGTTCTGGTGATTATAATGCTGCTCTAAAGGTTGCTTGCTCTTATTTGGGTCCTTTAGCTTCTAGTGATCCTGCTTTATTAAAGCCGTTGAAGGAAACTCTTGTGGCTTTACTACGACCAAATGAAGATGCTCTCGGAAATGCATTACCTCTACATGCTCTTGCTGCTTCTCTCCAGGTATTGTGTTTTGCTAATCAAGCAAGGCAACTATTACCATTGTAATACATCTCTCTGTTTCATGTCGATAGGGTTTCTTTTTCATGGTGTTTTCCTAAGGAAAATTCATGATAGAATTGTAGACAAGCCTGGTTTTTCATTCCAACATTATATTTGAGGAGTACTGTGTTAGACCCCTCATTACGGATTACTATAGGAGAGACCGAGGAGGCCAATACCGACTTTGTTCAGTTTTGTGGCGGTTATATTTTTTTTATTACTAAAGTATGTTTGTCAATTGTGTGATTCTTAGTAAGAATAGATAAATTGGTTAAGGGCAAGGCATAATTGGTTATCAAGGAGTTATTGAGTGGTTACTTGGGTGGGAGAGAACCAAACTATCTAAACTTTGTAGAAAACGTAACTTGCAATTCCTGTTTACTGTGTAACATTTTAACTCTGCAGCAGTGTGTATGTATGTATTTCATCTCTCATTTAGGGCAATTATCCAGGGATTTATAAATAAAAGTCATTAGTTTTTCAATATAATTTTTTGGAGCTGTCTAATGGGCTGATTTGACAAACATGACGAAATGTAGGGCTTGAGTCTTAAAATTTTGGCCCGAGTTTTTCCAGGGAAAATCCTGTTACGCATATGGGCTAGCCCGCATGGGCTAGCCCGCATGGGCCACATGTAGCTCGCATAACTTAAACACTCAATACTATTTTTGATCTTTAAAAAATAATACAGCAAACCACCCATTTTAAACTGCCACCAGAAACTCAGTTTTTGCCTTAATGACTAGCCTTGTTTTTAGTGTAATATAGTAAAAATTAGGCTAAATATGTAGAGGCAAATTCAACACTGTACACAGAAAAGTAAAAAAATGTTATTTGGCCATTGCTCATCAATGAAATAAATAGGTTGAAATATTATTAAAATTTGTTCGCTAGGCGTCTCATTTTATATTTTGTTTCAAAAATATCTTCACAAATAATATCGTGGGATTATTTTTTAGCTTTTCCTAATGGGCTGGTCCGTTTTGCCCGTATAGGGCCGTCTCAGGTAGATATTTTAGAGCCCATCTTTAAACAGGGCTTTTTGGCCCCGCCCAATGAAACCTTAAGCCCGTTAGGGCCGGGTATCCCGTTTTGACAGTTCTGTGGTACCAATTTCTATCATACTAAAAGAAAAAGATGGTAAACTGGTAAGGGATTACATATAGTTTAGATTGTGAATGATCTATATGTGTTCAAGCTATGACAAACGGTAAACCAATTTAGTGTCAATTGCTTAGCAATCCTAAATAACATTGACTTCGAAGGAACAGTAAATTATCTGGTGCCAACAGTATTTGTAACATGCCCTTACCATGTCTTTTGTGTGTGATATTTCATTTCCTGATAGTGTGCCGTTTATGCTGTGTTCTGTACTTGAAAGCTTTCCCGTCAAGGACTTTATTGTTTTCTAGATACTAATATTTCAATACAATATGAATGTTATTTAAAAGTATAAATCCTCCTTTAAAAAATAATATATAAATCCTTATTTCATTTTAAATAGGTTGCTGTTGGCCGGACGCTTGGTATTGAAGAACCTCAACTCATGAAAATAATGCGAGCTACACTTTATAGTCATAATGAGTGGTTTAAACTTCAAATGTGCAAAGATCGTTTTGATGGTCTTATGAAGATTGATTTGTTGAAGGAAGCTAGTACGCCCTTCCGTGCCCCAGTACATACCTCCAAGTCATATGGTGATAGCTGCACAAATGGATCTTCTCAGGTTACAGTATCTTCAGGCACCAAAATGTCAGAGGATGGTAGCAGTCCAACCCAAGAATCTTCCAGGGATGTCATCTGTGATGAAAATGCTATACTCAAAGTAATGGTAGGTTATGGATTCTTGCTGTTAACTGTTTCCTTTTTTCCTTGCTGGTTTCGATATCCTCCCTATCATATTTTTCTTAGCAACATTAAATAAAACTTCAAATGTTATACATTTGTAGGAAATATGTTCTAGATTTTACTTGCATTGTTTCTGTCTGTGAATCTGATATTGAGGAGGCAATACATTTACAATGTGAAAATAGTTTGGAAACAACGAAGGCTCTAATATACATTGATTCTGCCTTTTTCTCAATGGGGTTTACATTGATTTTATTTATTTACTTCTGTTGGTCTTCTGTCTCATTTAATTTCTGTTTGTTTAATCCCATTCAAAGCTACACTATCGACTACCATTTCTTATTTAATCAGGTGAAAATAACATACCTATGTAGTTTCATGAACTCTATCTTGCATGCGAAACCCCCATGTCTTGTGTATTTATAA
>Ga0209282_1001192_pt1 | contig 14006 bp, 8 predicted proteins | sample Mtrugardesep15_FD_187529 | JGI IMG/M metagenome (GOLD analysis project Ga0209282, IMG submission 187529) | Root nodule microbial communities of legume samples collected from California, USA - M. trunc garden sep15 (SPAdes) (version 2) | ecosystem: Host-associated > Plants > Roots > Nodule...
GAGCTTGAAGACATTCCTTGGGGATGAACAGCTCAAGGTAAGGCCTATATATTTTTATTCCTATTCAAGACATTACACATCTTACTTTTCTGAGACTGCCATGCTAGGCATACTATAAATTTAAAAGAAGCATGAAATATAAGTTGATATGTAAGTTCATTATAAAGCTTCGAAGATATGTGAATGAAGGAGATTATACTTTTCAGTTCTAGAGTAAAATTCAACGAGTTTTTGATATTCCGTAATATTGTTAATTTAATATAACAGAAGGTATTTTGCAGGAATTTATTAATTTTACGCTTCATTACATTGCTGACTTGGATATCCCTATTAAGAGGTTAGTGAGATTTAGTGGTTAATCACATTATTATAGCAAAGTTCTTAATCCTAATCTATACAATAATATTTTTAGGGGAACATTTATAGAGTTCCGTAGCGGGATGCTGAATGTATCACCGATTGGGCGAAACTGTAGCCAAGAAGAAAGAGACGAGTTTGAGAAGTATGACAAGGTGATGATATATTTTAGTTTTTATCATACAAAAACGTTCATTTTCTTTAATTTGAAATGCTATAGGTTTAATTTTATCCTGAAAATTTGCAATATGAGTTCTCAGGTTCAGAACATACGCTCAAAAATGGTTTCTATACTTCGCGAGAAGTTTGCTCATCTTAACTTGACATTTTCCATTGGAGGACAGATAAGCTTTGATGTAAGTGATGATCTTCATAATGATATGGTGAATTTATTTTTTGGTTAAGTGATAGGCCAACAGGTCTTGCTTATATATATGTATTCTACTAGTTGTGCTTAGAAAAACATATATGTGCTCTACAGGTTTTCCCTCAAGGTTGGGATAAAACATACTGCTTGAGATACCTTGATGGTTTCAATGAAATCCACTTTTTTGGTGACAAAACTTACAAGGTCAGTCCATAATTTATTGTGAAGTACTACAAAATCAATGTCTTGTTACATTTTCTACCTCTGCATTCATATGCCAGCAAATTATCTTATTTTAGAGAGTATTGGCTTTTAGGGGTTTTGTTTTCCATTCACCTGTTCATGAAAATCATGCATATGAATTGAGGCAGAAATTTGTGTAACAAGAATTTATTTGGCAATTTAATTTAGTTACCTCCTGGAAACAGCCTCTTGTGTAAAAAAACAAGGTAAGGCTGCGTACAATACACCAAATGGTGGGACCCCTTCCCGGACCCTGCATATGCGGGAGCTATAGTGCACCGGGTTGCCCTTTTTTTTAATTTAGCTACCTAAAATCAATCAATGATTATGGCTAAATTACTTCACTTTATTATCTTTTAAAATGAACCCTTCATTCTAAAGGAGACTCTAAAGATAATTAATAACATAATCGTAAAATATCGCCTCCAAAACTTTAGTCAGTTTATGATTGTCCTTCACTTTGCAAGAGACTTGTCAATTTTGTTTCACTGCTCTATTTCTAGCTTCCATAAGCAGTGCATTTTTGTGCAATTCCCATTTTCCCTAATTGCCGAGGAACAAATTAAAGGCCAGCCGTGGGCTGATGATGCCAGGATGATTTTGATTTTTAAGAACTTTCAATTTTGTTGCTTTTAGTTAATTATGTTAGTTATCACACTGGACTTGCGAGACTCCACATATTTTCTTTTTACTTAGTTGTGGAGTTGCTGTCATTTTCACTTTATCCATCACTGGAATTATAAATTAGATCTTGGCATCTTTGTGTGTATTTTTATGATGATGTCAATGGAAATTGCAACCCGAAAAAGAAAAAAAAATAGCTTCCCTAAGCATTGTATAGAGATATAGGACGAAATTTATCAAAAAATTTCCTAAATTTTTATCTTTTTCATTTTCACTGAGCAGGGTGGAAATGACCATGAAATTTATGAATCTGATCGGACTGTCGGGCACACAGGTATGTTGCTCTAAATTGTATCATCGGACTGTGTGCATATGTAGAAATGACTGAATTTCAATTACATGGTGAAAATTTTGATTTCATTGTTATAATTAAACTAAAAACCAAATCGATGCAAGTTTCAAACGGTTTTCAATGTGAACCTTATGCATTAATATTCATTGTTTTCAGTTACCAGCCCTGAAGATACTATCAAGCAGTGTAAATCTCTCTTCCTGGAAAATTGAGATTTTTGCAGTCAGCATATCATTACTGATACCGGAAACAACATGGAGCAATGGTTTACAGAGGAGAGGGCCACATGATTCAAATATAATTATTTCTTCTGATTGTAATTTTGTCATGGCATTGCATATTTTGGATATAATAAGAACCGTATCATTCAATAAAATTTGATTTCTCAATAATTTGTGAATACTTTAATTCATGGTTTTCTCTACTTTCCAAAAGGTTTGATTTGGTTTAAAATGATAAAAACCATGCAAAAGAAGCTAAAAGGACAATGTGGGATATCATTAATGGGTTCACATCAAGCCAAATGTTAACCATCTATCCATACATACAGTATCACATGAAGTATTATTTTCATTGAAATGGTACACAAGTAGGAAGTACTTAGGGCAATGGAAAATCATTACCAAATGTTTGTTTAAAAGGATAAAAGTCGAGCTGAAGACTAAAAGCAAAGTCAGTTAGAAGTTTTAGCAGAAGGATAACAAGGGATAATGAGTTTGTGCCAGCCAATATTGTCTTTATAACCAAAGAGCATGGAAGATAAAAAATAGTAAGACCAATACTTAGACATAATAGCACTCAGAACACTCAGAAGCATGGAATGTGAGTTATAAACTTTTCATTAAATTAAACATTTTCCACAAACACATCTACTTTAGTACTCTAGTTTTACCTAAAAATTATTGAGTTGTGTACTCTTAAGTAGAACATGGAAGGGGATATTTTGCCGGCAAATGGACCTTAGATGGAAATAGTAACCCCTTCCTCCTCCAACTTTTTTATCAAAGTATAATAAAATCAAAAAGTAAGGCAAAATCCAAAACTCCCCTAAACGAAAATTGATGGCTCATAATGATGTACATCATTTTTTTTAGATTATTATTCAAAACTATGGATTCTCTTTGCAGAGATGAGTGTATTTTGTAGAAGCATTGCAATGGTCATTGGACCAACTCCTCCAGGAACAGGTGTAATAGCAGAGGCAACTTTTACAGCTTCTTCATAAAAAACATCTCCAACCAATTTATAACCTCGGGTACTACTTGGATCCTGTCACAAACACACAAAAGCACAATGTGAAACTTGTTTATCATTCTACAACTTAGGCATCAAATGTAAAATTTGTTCATTCATTCTAAAAACAGTACCAGCTGAGAGCCTAATAGCAAACTATAAACAAGACCGTGAAATAAATCTACTCACATCTACCGGGTTGATTCCGACATCGATAATGACTGCACCGGGTTTTATCCAGCTTCCCTTAACCATGTTTGGTTGGCCAACAGCAGCGATGATGATATCTGCTTGTCTAATGATCTCTTCAGGGTTAGTAGTTCTGGAATGGACAATACTCACAGTAGCATCTTCCCTCTAGTAAAACAACAGACATATAAAGGAGATGAAATGTATTCATTTGAAGCAAAAGAATAGGAATGGATATTCATACTCGAATAAAACTAGTTTTGAACTGTTAACTAAAAAATTGGGTTTGGAAATATTACTTGCAGCAAGAGAGCAGCTGGCATTCCGACAATATTACTCCGACCAATCACAACAGCCCTTTTTCCTTTAATAGAAACGCCATATCTGCGGAGTAGTTCTATGCATCCCTTTGGTGTACAAGGAACAAACAGGGGTTCTCTACCTCGCATAGCAAGCCGACCAATATTCAATGGATGAAAACCATCTACATCCTTCTCGATTTTAACAGCATTCAACACATTTTGTTCATTCATATGCTGTCACGAGATCAATGAAAATCAATTAAACTTCCACAAGAAAATAATTTAGGTTATGGATTGAAAATAAACTTGGCTACAAGAATAAGTTATTGTTGAGAATCCCATATTGGATGAGATATGACATGAAAAAATGTTTATAAGTGAGAGGCATCCTTTCACTTTATAAGTAGAGTTTGTGGAGTTGAGTTAAGCTCAACCCAAATTCTAATATGGTATCAAAACCTATCCAATATCTATCACGCCATCCGTTATCGGGCTACTCAGGTCACACATAAATGAGATATAACTTGAAAAAGTGTTTATAAGTGGGAGACATATCTTGACTTACAGGTCAATTTTGTGGCCTTGAATTAAGCTCAACTCCAATTCTAATATGATATCAGAGTTTATCTAAGATCCATTAGACCACCCATTATCATGTCACTTGGGTCACGCTCTAGATGTATATTGTCTTGGGTGTGAGGGAGTGTTTTAAGAGTCTTACGTTAAATGAGATATGACCTAAAAAAGTGTTTACAGGTGGGAAGCATCTCTCACCTTACAAGCCATTTTTATGGGTTGAGTTAGACTCAACACAAATTCTAATAGTTATTAATGTCATCAAGTGATCAATTTGAAAGTTTGACGTAAATATACAAATAGATTAACTACATAAGTTAATATACTTTTTTTCATACTTTCTTTACAAATGAATGTGTACAACTATATATACAAGGGAAGGGGACCTTATTGAAATCTCTCAAGATTAGCAAAATGAACAACAACTAAGCTGTATACGCAAACTATCAGACAATAAGGAACTTAAATAAAAGATGACTATAATTACAATTAACAGCTCTAAAAAGAAAATAAAGTTAGAGAACTAGAAGCATACAGATGGTAAAGGTAGCTGAACAAGAATGCCATGAACTGAAGGATCATCATTGTAGCCTGAAATATAGTTCAGAACTTCTTCTTCTGTGGAATCCTCAGGCAAATTTACTTCCAAAGAAGTTATTCCAACAGATTCACACGCCTTCTTCTTGTTACGCACATAAGTTGCAGAGTCCTTTCTATCTCCAACAAGGATAACAGCTAACCCTGGAATCACACCCACGGCTTCTCTCATCCTGGAGACTTCAGCTGCTATCTCATCTCTGATTTGCTTTGCCACTGCTTTTCCATCAATCACCTTAGCAGAAGAAGCCTCAGTAGCACTAGCAGCTACAAGCAGTCATATAGAAACATATAAACAGGGGTTAGCAAAACCTTTTTCCGGTGAATAGCATGCAGAGGAAAAAACACAACGATATACACTGGAATTTTTTGTATCGGGCGACTTAGGAACCTATATATCATATTTACAAGCCATGACAACAAGTTAGCAGTAGAGTAATGGCTTAAAGAGCAAATTAACCTTTCAAGAAAAAATCCTTTTCATCCACAACTAAGTGTGATATATTGACTCCAATCTATTAAGAAGGCTTCAAATTTTGGATAAATCATAATCTTAAATCTAATAGGAAGTTAATTCAGACAAAGGACATCTTAAACCAACACAAACCACGGCTAACTGGACACAGATGCAGGGTCATAAAAACACCGTCAAGCACACATAATTTATGACTCCGGGAAGCTGTATATTTGTAAATATACACGAAAAATCCCTGAATTCATTCAAACTAAAGTGCTCCCTTTCTGATTTCAAATTAGTGAAACTAAATAGATCAAGCCCTTTTTTCTGGCCCTTAACCAAGCAATTTCGAGGCATTAGTATCACAAACTTGGGAAAAGGGAAGACAAAAATATATTCAATTAAGAAATGAACGAACTATAAATTTTATCAACATGATTGATGTAAAGCAGATGCAAGAGATGTCATGCATGAGCCAATCACTATAAGAGCAACAAATATAAATACAAATAGTGCTGGCAAATAGCGTTATTACAAAGCAGAATTTGAATAAACTGAAGTTTTTGCAATCTGCATTGACAACACTAGCACTCAAAAGATAAAAAAATTCAAGTCCAGTGAGGGAATAAAATCTTAACACCCACAAAAAAAAAAAAAAAAAAAAAAACATTTTTTGTTATGTAGAACTATTAACATCAACTCTAGCAAACAAATAATGTAAAAAATAAGATTACCCAGAAGCTAAAAAGTGAGGAAAAAGAGTAAAGGTGAGAGCTTTATACCAAAGGAGAGGATACGAGATGAAGAGGGAGAGGAGTGAACAGTGAAGAAGCGGAGAGATGTGGGACCCATGTGAATGGGTTGGCGGCGGAGGAAGAGAGCAGTGGTGGAAGAAGGAGAAGAATGACAATGATTGAAAATGGAAGAAGCCATTGTTGTGTGATTCTTCTTCCTTCTGAAACAGCGAGTGAGTGATAATAATCTATAGGTTTTGCTGATTTGTTGTGCAATGATTCCTTCTCAAAACTCTTATCGATTTTTTCACTCTCAAAGAATCTTCGAATCCAATTCCCTGTCTCAGGCGATGGAAGTTTTGCCTTTCTCGGTTATTTCCTAAAAAGACATGAAAAATACTGAAATGCCCCTAATTGTAATTAGTTACTATCTCCATTCCTTTTTAATTGTCACTTTTTGACATTTTACACAAACCAAGACACTCAATAAATGTTACTTTTTCTTATACAATAATTTATACTTTTACTATAATGGCCTTAATTATTTAATATCTTATTTCATATATTTCTCTCTCCGCAATAAATGACTAAGGGTAATGTTGGTAAAACAACATTTATTGCTGCATTGAACTTTGAAAATGACAGTTAAATAGGAACAAAAAAATTCTCCCAAAGTGACACTTAAAAAGGAACGGAGGGAGTACCATTTAAATTGGTTGTAGTTAACTGTCTTTCACACTGTGAACGCACACAGTGCAGTCTGCATTCTGTTTTCCAGCCGTTTTCGGCCTGATTTTACCTGTAATTACATTTTTCATTTTTTTGGTTAACCTTCGTTTTCTCGGAAAGGAAGACCTAGTAATTTGAAGTTCGATCGAGAGATAAATAAAGAATTGATCCATCCAAAATTGAAGTCAGGTTCTTTTAAGTAATGCGTTATTTGGTGGGATTGATTAACCATTTCCATTTAAGCAAAATTGCTTGGTTAGGTTTGATTATACTTTATTTTGTTAAACTCATTTTCATTAAAATGGTTTTACTTCAATGTCATTTATTTATTTATTGTGTTAACCATAGGTTTTCAATGAGGTACGGTTGTTAAGAGAAATCATGGTTAAATTGTGTAAATCATCTTTTCTTTTTAGCAAAGAATTGTGTTAATCATCTGACTTCAAAATTATCCTTCAATTATTTATTAAGAGATGGAAGTGATTGATCTTTTAAACATTTCACTTAATTAAGAGTATTTTAGTGAAAACTTAATTAATCCACCTTGATATTTGAAGAAAATCTTATAACAAAGGGAAGAGAAAATTTGACAAAAATGTCGTATAAACTATAAATAGAGACGTCTAGACATGTCTTTAGATATCAAATAACTGAAAATATATTTTCAATTCCATTAGGATTTCGAGCATACATTGATTTTTCGGTATAAGAATGGAGGTAAATTGTCCATCCCTTTTTTCTTCAAAATGTTGTTAGCCTATATATATGAAACTAGTTTCTATTCAAACACTAACACTATAAAAAAGGGCAATTCTATCATAGACTACCTCTCTTTACAAATACTTACTCTGATATCGTATGTAAGCAACAAAAAAATATATTCATATTCTCAAATATAAGTAAAAATCCACTATAACTATTTTATTTAATCTCTCTATCTCAAATGTACTTTTAAATTAAAATTACTATAACTATTCATATTCTAATGTTTTTCAATATTTTCCAAAGCACTTTCAAGGGTCAATTTGAAAAAGGTTTAAATACACTTAAACCATTTTCTTAAAGGGTGTTTTTTTTTTAAAAAAACTTTTTACTTACATATGAGAGGAGAGAGTAATTGTGGACCATAGAATTTCAGAGATAATTTGTAGTAAATTCAAAACTTCATAAAAAAAATGTAGGGTGCCGCTAAGAAGTGCCATAAATATATTGTTTAAGAAATCAGAAGATACTTCTCCAAAACTTGAGATTATATAGTTGCATATTAAGGAATTTTGCTAGCTAATATAGTTAAATAGCTAACTATGAAATTTCATCGGCTATGGACCATGTGGTCGATACGAAACATACTCATTAGCCAAATGAAACACACTTTTTACATTGCACTCTTGAAAACCACGCATTGTATTATCTCAAATTTACATTCCTTGCAAAACACGCGACATATCTTCTTCTTCAAAACAATTTTGCTTTCATTAAATAGTGATTTGCCGTACAATTCTACACTAGCCAGTTCCTTGGTCTTTATCCAGTCTTCTTCCTTTTGAAGTCTTGATGTATGTTTGCAGCATTGTATGAATCTAACTTGTCAATTTTGACAATACAATCTTTCATCCTTTTCAAAACTATTGGCATAGCAGCGCAATTACTTGAGATCTTTTCCTTTAGTAATTTTACTTTCTCGGCACTCTCTGGATCTTCTGCTGTAGATGAACTTCCCTCTCTAGAAATATTTTGTTCTAAAGCACCTGTAACAATGTAAAAAAGGACAACATATTAAATACATTTTGGAAGAAAAAAAAATACTAAATATATGGCATCTTGAAAGAGTTAAATAAAGGTGTAACACAAAGAACAAGTCTTAACCACCAAATGGCACAAGATCATTTCTGCTACTGATATAGTGAATCACAGTAACAATAATAGAATGCAATATGCATATAGAAAACAAATGCAGACACTTAGATTAAAAAAAGGTAACAGGAAAGATGAAAAATACAACAGCCATAGAGGGAAAGGAATACCAGAAAGGCTATATATACAATTCGACAAAATATATTCAGTCAACTCTCCAAATATTTTGAAAACTGAACTTTATGTTTACATGATAATATTCAAAATGCACTTAAATTTTGAATAAGTTTGAACCATCACTACACCAATAGCAACAGTCAAAATCTTTTCGAACTAGATAGAGTCAACTATATGAACCAGATGACGATATAAGAAAGTTTGAAGTTTAAACCATCAACAACATAACATTAACAAGTGAACCCTAGATGCTAGTTTTAGCATCAATAGAGAAAATTTCCACATTGTATCTCATTATCACTCAACTTGTATGGAGAAGTTTTGAAGTCAGGCGGCACTCGACAGGTAGGTAGATTAGAAATATTGCTTCAGAACAGAAAAAAGGCAATAACATTTGGTTACACATACTAGCTGGCACGGACAAAATGCAGGGTTACTTTTAAGAAAGTGAAAGATACTTCAAGTTCAAATGATAACTTTATTCTACTTTTCATATAGAAGGTTAAAATGATAATAACCAACAGGTCATTCAAATAACTATTGCTAAATCAGTATCTTAAAGTTTTCATGTTCAGTTCAAAGCAAATTATAGTATCCCCTGCAAATAAGCAGATGTAGAACAAGTTCATCACACATGCCACTGAAATTTTTACATAAAAAAACTTAGCTTTACCAACATGCAGATGATCAAAATATTTAATGATTTGCAGAAAACCTAAAACCCACACAAAATAAAAGTAATATGCTAAACAGTTGAATTAACTCTACTTAAATGTGTTATACTTTTCATGCACTTTTAAAAACAGCAATGAGTGTGCAATTACACCACTGATAATTCTCTAGTTGATAACGATTCACCAGGAAAAATAACACCTGAAGTGTTAGATAAAATACTCCATGATCCATTTAGAGACACGCAAGCTGTTTGAGGGTACTTTGGTTGGGGATTCTAGAGGAACGTCAACGGAAAAGAGAGGCCATTTGATGAATGATATTGATATCTTAGATGGAGAAAATCTTAGAAGTAACAAGGTTTCAGCTATCAAAGATGTTTGATGAGGTACTTCTTTGTAGGGATGATAAAAAAAGTCCATCCATTTTTTGTGCTAATTCTAAATCATCAATTTCACAGATTTCAAGTTCATTAGGATCTAATGGAAAACATCGTGTTCTAAGAAAGGTTGAAATAAGGGTAAAAATCTAAATAATACTACAGTATATTTATGGACTTTTTCAGTGAATGTGCACAAGCTGTTGGTAGCTATGATCAAAGGAAAGCGATGAATATGCAGTACCCACTCAAGAAACTACGGACACAAACACCAAACCAAATTTAACAAATCCATGCATGATAATACTCTTAGGTAAAAAGACAACAAATATAATAAGAAAAATAAACATGGCTTAAAAATGACATGTTCTAAAGCCATTACAATAAAGCATGGTCACTTGTTGAGGCAATCTCAAACAACAGCAACACTCAAACAAACCAGTTAAATTTTCCATAAACCCCCCATCAAAAAACACATAAATTAAATAAACTTAGAACCCGAGAAACTTTGTAGCAACGACACTTCTTATTGAAATGTTATCACCAGTGTCGAACATATTGAAATGGAATACATCAAAATTGAGTTTTACTCCTTTTCCAAAATGAAAAATGAAAGAAAAAACGCATTTTTTGGGTGAGCCGTGAAAGGGATAAGAAAAACCTAGAATATAGAAAAGGGTGTAGTGTACCTGAATTGAGTTGGGGAAGAAAGGGTCTTTGGGATTGGAGAACAGAAAGGAGTGTGGATTTGAGCTGATCCGGAAGAGTTGATCGAAATTCAAGAATTTTGTGCGACATTTCCTTCAAATCAGACTCTAACCTCTCCAACTCATCTGAATCTGAATCTTCGGAGCTCCGAAATGCTTCATGGGTTTCCGATATTTCTGGAGCCATACTCAGATTCAAATACTCTTCGAGCGTTTTGTGTTCAAGTTGAACAATAACAACACAAAAAAGATGCTTCTTGGTGAGAGACGGTTTGCAATAATGGGTGCTTCGATCAACACTTATTTCTTTGGAGTGTTGTTGGTTTATGTTCGAGATCTAGTTTTAAGTGCAAAGATGGTGTTCTTATTTTTCAACTCCACCAAACAAGAATAGTTTTTTAAAACTTAAATTTCATTGTAAGTTTCTCCATTATCTCTAACATTGACAAAACTTCAATTACCCCTCTTAAAATTGCACAACCTTAATTAATTTATCCCTTTCATCAAATTTTGCAAATACTGCTGAAGTTTTACACTTATCTGCAAAATGGCCCCAAACTTGAAAATTTATTTATTTTTCTTATACTTCCCTCAAAATTTAAGGGGCATTTCTTTAGGGTAGTATTTCTTTAGATAATTTCCACAAGATTTTAAGAAAATACAGTTGCATTTAAATGTCATAAGATACATTGAAAATAAGTGGCTAATGATCTACATTTTAGTACATGTGTTATTTGTAGGAGATGCTGCAATTGTACAGAAAGGTCACAGTCTTTGTTTTTTTTTTTTACGAGAGAAGGGTGAAGTCTATGACGTAGGGAAATACATGTTGTCTGAGATATACACACTATTTTTCAACGACAACTTTTCATTCAAAGGAAGGTGAGTCTAGGAAAACGTAAAGCCAAATCATGAATTGGAAAGATGAAGAAGGGGCATCAAATAAGCAAATGAACCACCACTTAGCATGAAGTGGAAGATTCAAGGAAGAGACGAACATGTTGAATCAAAGGTTAAACCTATTGTGAAGAAATGCATGAAAGCCAGACAACTTCAAAGTATCTGAGAGTTGAGACGATACAGTTGACCTACCACACATAATCGCTTCATCTTCAATTGTGATTATTTCATTATGATTGAAACGCCATTTGTAAGATCCGAATTGGAAAATGAAAAAATTACAAAAATGGGGGACAATGTCTTCCAAAAAACTGAGGCAAACAACGCCATCAGCATATACAACAGCAGCAACAGAGAAATTATTCTCGACAGAAATTTGACAAATTTTGGAGCCAAAATTTTCCGGCAAGAGAGAGATGACAATGAGATGAAAATATATTGCATCTCGTTCTATCCTGCTATATTTCTGTACATAATGAAACTTACAATCTGCTATACAACTTTTTTTTCCACATTTTTTTTCCTTTTCCCTAACCTTTATTTTCTTCTGCTTTCTACTTTGTATACGTGAGGTAATCTTCATACTGCCAGTGTCCCTTCAGAGACTTGGGCATCATCTAAATCTAATGAATCTGGGGATTGAGATTTGGATTTGCTCATAATTCTTGTAAATCCATAACCAAGAGAACTTCCACTTGCTTCACACAGCTGCATAATAGAACAAGAACAAAATACATTCATTCATACATCATTTGAGTATTGCATGACTTTGAATTAGTTTAAAAGAGAAAATCACTAATTTAATCTCTAAAAGACTAAAATAATGTTGTGCAATCAATTTAGTCCCTGATTTTATTAGTATTTTAAAATGGTCCCTAAAATTAAAATTTTCTGATCATATTTGTCATTTTCGATCAGTCAATTTAGACACTGAAATTGTCTAGCAAGTAGCAAGGACTAATGTGATTGAGGATTTTAATTTGAGAATCATTCAGAAACTCTTCAGTTCCAGGAACCAAGTTGACACGCCCTACTATTTCAAGGACTAGATTGGTGATTCAGAATGCATACCTCTGAAAGCTCAGCCAGATGTCGGCATCTGAATTCATTTATAGTCGCTGAAATCTCTGATGCCGGAAGTTTAGCCTGAAGAAAGAAAGAATGCTTAGAAAATTGAAGGCCAAAGATCTCCATGCTATATTATTGTCTCGTATGAATATATAAGCTGGTATAACCAAAACTTGTTCTTTGAATGATTTGATTCTCAGAAGGCCTACAGGCAACATTACCTGACATTCATTTCCTTTTTTTTCTCTTCATATTTTTTATGAAGTACAACTATTGTTGCTCAGTAAATTATTATGAGAAGGGAAATTTTCAGCTAGTGTAACCAGGAATTCATTTCAAGAAGAAACGACCATGATTTTTTATCTCTTAATAATGTCATCATCAAATTACCAGCGACAGTGAGACAAATATTTTCATTTGGTCAATATTTATGTGGCAAAAAAAAAATCAACTCAGACCCTCTTCATCTGTACAGTCAAGATTTGGCTGCACCGGATGCAGAGCATTTGGTTAGGGCATTCAATGAAACTTGATTTACCTGAGCAAGCACAGCAGCTGCTAGTTGAAGACTTGGCTCCAAGGTCTCTGGGACCACCTGCAAATGACAGAAAATTCTACAGTAATCATTCCACCAAAAGACAGTTTTGCTTTCAATTTGCTATAAGAAAGCAAAGAACTAAGAGCATGACTCTTTTCCTACAGTTTTGGAACTGTCCTGTAAGGTAACTAAAAAATGAATAATAGAAATAGGTATGAGAATATTACCGCAGTAGCTCCGGCCTTTTCTAAATTCACTCCATGATCAACGTCATGGGCACGAACAAAAGTCTTCACATTTGGGAAGTACTTGCTCAGAGCCCACACTGTTCTATAATTTGCTCCAGGCGTATCTAGAGTAATAGCTGCAGCACATGCCCTTTCAGCCCCGATCTTATGAAGGACCTATTCATCCGTTAAAAAGAAAATCAGGTAACAACAAGTATGTGACACATGTACCTAAGTTGCAAGTACTACCTCTCGACTGCCAGCATCTCCAAAGTACACAGGGAGATCGAGTGCTCGCCCAACTGCCACTCTTTCACTGTTAATATTGGCAAATATGGATAGCAAGTTAGTTCATCATCTTCTGTGTCCTATCTAAAATTGCACAGACATAAAAGGAAGATGGAAGATTTATTTCTACAAACCTTTAAATGAAGGTCAGAGGCCTAAATTGAACTCAAAAAGACTTATACTAAAGAAGAGTATCTATTATCTAAACTACTCCTATTATAAAACAACTTGAAAATTTAAGATAAAAGAAGTATCGAAAAGTGTTGAAAATATATGCTTTAGATAAAAGGATGAGAAAAATAATAAGAACTTCGAATATTATCGACAATAACTTGATATTTACCTCATACAAATGGTTAAACACTAATCCCTATTTATAGGGATACGTAGACTCGATCCTAAATAAATAGGGAAATCACAATAAACTAATCCCAAG
>Ga0209282_1001193_pt1 | contig 14005 bp, 2 predicted proteins | sample Mtrugardesep15_FD_187529 | JGI IMG/M metagenome (GOLD analysis project Ga0209282, IMG submission 187529) | Root nodule microbial communities of legume samples collected from California, USA - M. trunc garden sep15 (SPAdes) (version 2) | ecosystem: Host-associated > Plants > Roots > Nodule...
GTTTAGGCTTAAATAGCTAAATAAATTAATTAATTATACACCAAAAATAAATAAATTATTTATGATATTATATAAATATGTATATGCGGGGTTGCAGGTCTGGAGAGTATAGTACCCTTACCCGTGCTCATACCCATTTAAATTTGTGGGTATTACCCCCATACCCATGAAAGTGAGATTTTACCCACCCCATTATGAGTATTTTTTACGAGTATCCATTGAGTATGAGTCCATTTGCCATCCCTACTCCACCTAATGAATTGATATAGAGCATTTTCCATTTCGACCAAAAAAAAAAGAGCATTTTCCATTAAAAAAATACGGCATCAATTTTTTTCGGTGGTGCAGTATCAAAAATTTAAATCACTCTTAAAAATGATCCTAGTGATAATTCCTGAATTTAAACAAAAATTGAAACATTTTTCATGATATACATAGTCATTGCCTAACATTGGCAATAAATATATTTGGACGCAACTATCACCATTGTAGTTTTTGATACAATAGTATTGTTCATAAGTGTAATAAAAAATTGGGAGTGCTCGTAGTTGCAAACTTTCACTCAAGATATTTATTTTAAAAAAATAAAAATATTATTTATTTTTAATTATTGTTCATCATTACAGTTCTCAAAATATTTTTCTCTTAAATTTCCTGAAAACATAAGCACCATCAAAACCAAGTCCAACTGTCCAAGGCTTTGTGGTAGCAGTAACTTTCTCCACCCCTAAAATAGTAAAATGTCTTTGGATGTACACATGTAAAAGATAAAAAAAATTGTGCCTTAGCAAAGTATATTTGCAGATAAAACATGTTACAACCTACACATAAAAAATAAAATAAAAAGTGTGAAATTCCATGAAAATGAAAGATCTTATCGAAAACTTGTTTTTGGTAGTGTAGTGTAGTTTTACAATTTTAAGCATATAAAAGTGAAGATAAGCAATATGTAGCCTTCTGGAAAAAAGAGCGAACAAAACCCAACACGGTCAATATTCAAGTGAAAAAAATCAAAGATAGAAACGATAATATAATTTATGAGTAATAAAAATATGAAAGCTACTTTTACTTTTTACTAATTCCTTAAAAACCAAACCTCTAGAAATTTATCAATTTGGAAGTGAAAAAACTTCGTTTTATCTCACGACTAAATGGATATATCGGGACAACAATGTTTTTCTTTGTTTGAATAAGTAAATTTGGATGAGTGATTTTAAAAATTATGAGGGAAAAGAAGCTTCCTAAACAGACAAATATGAAATGTTGATTGAATTTACAACATTGTGTATAATTAGTCGTTGAAGTAAGATATAAATGTGAAATGACAAAAATAATATGTTTGATTAATATTTAACTTTTTTTAAATTAAGGTAAGAAAGATAAAATAAAAAGAAGAAGAAAAAATTAAAAGATATGAATTAGTTTATCAAAAAACACCGCAAACATTCTTAGCCTCCGGCTTATTTTTCCTTCACAAATTGTTTCTCTTTTTACGTGCTACCCAAACCTTAGACCAATAACACACACATACAAAGGCAACGCAATCTATTGTTCTTGATTCTCTATTTTAATCTTTTTCTACCCTGATTAATTGAATTCTCTATTGAATATATATAAACTTATGAAACTGCTCTATATTCTTTTAGGGCAAGTGTTTGATCAACATTTATAACACTATTTATAACACTATAATGAATGAATGGTTGAATAATGAGGTATAGAAATAGTTCCACACAAATTTCATTAATTCTCAACTCATGAGTCATGAGAATCTTTTTTCTCAATCTCTCCATTGAAAATGAATCTATTATGCGAATGTGGAAGTTATTTCTTGTACACTTCGTAATATTTTAATAAACATTAGATTACATATATATTCTCTATCATATATATTCCCGAAATTGCACTTAGACACACCGTGAGCTAAGAAACAAATTACCCTGGCATTGTAGTCAAGAGGACTATTCCTTTGAAATATTATTAAAAGCTGTCTCTTGTTCAAAGACATTTTTGCAGAAACCATCTGCACAAGACAGAGAATCGTGGATTATATAATTACTAGCTATATGATATGAAATCGCATGCATATGAAGTCATTGACAATATATGCAAGTTATTACTAATAAAATTGGTGGAGGAAGGTTCATGGAAAATCTTGAATGGGTCAAATTCAATGGCTTGGAAGAAAAAAGCAAGAAAGGTTCGTTTAATTTTCATGAAAATCCAAAATATTCCAATTGAGTACTACTACTAAATTGTTCATTGTTTCCAAACATCAGCAACAAAAGTTAGCAAGCTCTTTATTTTACTAGCACTAGCTCATTATTTTAACCAAGTCTATGAGTGTGACCTAGCCTTGTAGGGCTGTTTGGGTAAATAATAAATTCACTGCTAAATTAAATGAAGGTGTTGACTCCATTCACCTACTCTGAATTCTGCATGATTCAAAAGACCACTCTCATTCTCTTTTTTGACTGACATTAGAGTTCATGCATGTGGTTCTTCTAATGCATTTCCTCAATTATATTGGACACATATATACTCTCAATTATTTGCGTTTTAGTAATTCTTTCTTCTAGTAGAAAAATCTAATGACCGTAGAGGGGCTGGATCCAATTATACTTACTCCAATTATTTGTGTCTCTCATTTAAAATGTGTATACTTTTTGGGAAAATGATTATTTATACAAGTTTTCAATGCGAAATGATTGTCCAACTTCATTCGTTATTTGTTCATCATGTACTTGCATCTACATTAATAAATAGGTAACATTGTTAAAATTAATAAATGTGATATTGATATTATAAACTGATAAATAATCTTTGACATAAAAATATTCTAAATGAGACACATAATAACAGATATAGAATAATTTTTTTTATTAATTATTGGTGTGAGCTATTTTGATAAACAAAAAATACTAGTGATTTGCGAGTGGTGCAGATAACATTGGTTGAACGGTACAACTACACTAAAATACTCCTCCTCACGAAAAAAAAAAAGAAAACTACACTAAAATAATTAATAAAAATATAAAAGAAAACGCTTGTTATGAGATATGGGGAATATTCATGTTTGATTCAAACAAATAACCCAAATTTTACACCGAAACTATGAAATACATTTTCAAACAGATGTTTTTTTTATAAAAAATTAAAATGAAATATATTAATAATGGTAATGAAACCTCTTTAGTATAAGGTGTATTAAAGAAACCACTCAAAGAAAGCAAGTCATACACAATAATTACATATACAAAGGTCAGTCGATATCCAGACAAAATATAGGGTTCAACCACCATATCTGAAAACCATAATATCAGATGTTCTGTGTCATGCACGTTTTTATACCATTTCTTCCTTTTAGTGTTTTTATTCATTTGTACTCAAATGAAAGAGGAAATCCAGCTCTTATTTAATTTTTTTTAGGCGCTCTCAGATTAACATTAACATATATACACACATGCATATTTGATTTTCCTTTGCGATATTCCTGCGGATTAATATTGAACTAGACTTTTCTCATGCAGTTGTGAATTTTAAGTTTATTATAAACTTATTTCCGACACACTGTTCGAACTTTTTTCTTTTAAAGCCTAGCACGACTAGTAGTTAATTACTCATTTTATTTCTTTTTAATTGTCACATTTTGACTTTTTACACAAACCAAGACAACAAATACTTTTACTACTTTTGATATAACAATTTATCTTTTTTATATAATAACCTTAATCATTTAATACCTCATTTTATATATTTCTCTCTCTGTAATAATTATCTAAGGGTAATATAGGTAAAACCACATTTAATGATACGTTGGACTTTGAAAACGACAGTTAATTAGAAACAAAGAATTTATGCAAAAGTGACAATTATAAAGGAACGGAAGGAGTACCATTTTTTTTTTCACACAATAAACGTTAATTACTTTTTTATGAAGGGAATAAACGTTAATTACTTCTTTTTTTACAAAGGAAAAGGAGACAACAAGAAAACAAAAAGGAACGAAAAAAGAGCCTAACAGAAGCTAATTATTCTCTAAGGAAGAAAGTTTCATTGGCGTCGCTTCTAAGAAGATTTAGCAGCCATCTAGTGGAGAAGCGTGAATAAGGAGGTCAACATTCGAAGAAGTTTTAAGCTTTGTCAAAAAATTGGCAGATTTATTCCCTTCTCCAAGAGTGAGACAAACTGTGACATTACTTCGATGAAGAAGCTCTTTTATGTCTTGCATAAGAACAACATAGACATGATACTTCTCTAGACGGTCGTTGATGAGATTGATGCAAATAAGAGAATCAGAGTAGCAACTAACTCCACAAAACCCAAATCTTGAGCTATGATCAACCCATGGTAAAGAGCCGAAAGTTCAACAAGAATAATATCATCTGAACCCAGGATGAAACTAGAAAAGGCAGATAAGAAAAAGCCATCAGTGTTTCTCAGAATTCTCCCGAACCTGAATTTGATCAGGGAGAACCGTGATAACTACCATCCACGTTAAGGATAAGACAAGTGTGGTAATTAATAATCCATTCAACCATACAATCAGTTGGTGCAGCAATAACAGAAGTCGAAAAACTAGATTTAATTACCTCAACCGAATTATATAAGTTTCCAGCAAGGTGATGTCAAGGTCAAATGTTGTTTCTGAAACACATAGAATTTCTATGACGCCTAGAACACCAAACTCCAACTGAGAAAGTGAAGGATCTAGAACCCATGGACCCTTCTTTGAGCCAATCGTGCGTGTTAGTAATAGAGAAAAACTCAGAACTAACGAAACCAAGGTGATGCCAGATAGTCTTAGAAAAGCTGCAGTCCCTAATACAATGAAGAAATGTTTTATTTTTAAAGCCACAATGGCTACAAACAGTAGAAGGTGCCATGTTTATGCGATTAAGCAAGGATAAAGTAGGTACCACAACGTGGCAGGCCAAACAAAAGAGAAACTTATACTTTTAACTTTCAGGAGTTTTTACTTCCAAGGCCAAACATTAATTACTTAAACACATATTTTATATCAATGTCTATAATTCAATAATCTTATTTATTTTTAAATAGATAATGAACTTATAACCTAGTAATAATATTTCGAAAAAAAGGCTTAAACGCATTTTTGTCCGTTAACTTTTAAAAAATTATGATTTTGATCCTTCGACAAAAAAATAAAAACAATTTTGACCTTCTATATTAAAAAAACACTTTTAGCCTCTTTTCTTTAAAAAAATTAAAAAACTTGGTCCTCTATTTTTAAAACACATGTCTTCTTAGTGGTTTTGCAATATTTTACGAAGTTAGGGGGCCCAAATTACTAATTTTTAAGAGTTAAGAGATCACACGTACTAGTAATAGTAAAATACTACATCCGTTTTAAATAATAGTCTCTTTATCATTTTCTTTATGTCTCAAAATAATAACTATTTTTAAATACTAATACAACATTTATTATTTTTTCACATTTATTTTTTTATTTATTAAATTTCATTCAACTTAGCTATTCCACACAATACAATTAATAAGAGATTTTTTACTATTAGTATTCAATTTTATATTTTTTTTACTAAAGAAAAAGTATTCAATTTTTTTTATAGGGATTAATGGAATTTGTCTCCCATGCATGGGGCCCACTAATTGGCACTTGGCAATCACCCAAACCCCATAATTCTCTAAACCCCTTCCCCCCTCCACCTATAAATAACACCCCATTTCACCTCTTCCTTCTCCCCCTTCTCCCTCTCTTCTCTTCCATACCCTTCCTTATATCTCTACTCTGCCCACATTTTCTCTTTCATCCTGCTTCTCATATTGTGGAAACACATCCACAGCCAACTGCACCACTCCATAATCTTTGTAAGCTCCCTTTTCTCTTCTATTATATGCTTTTTGTTTTATGTGTTTGTTTTATTGTATTTATACGTCCTTTCGTTTTTCTTAGATTACAATGTCATTATTCTATTCCACCTGTCCAATTTCTATGAATTGGGCCGTTTCATTTCCTTGCATGTCCTTGATGTTTGGTATCCTTAACAGTTAGGATAACGTTTGATTATTTGTTTTTCGGTATAGTACATAACATTGGTTAAAAAATATTAATATTTATAATTGTCGGTGTGAGATCATATCATATTTTCTTTTTCCTTCTTCCTCGTCGGTGTAATATAATTTTTTTGGTTGATTTTGATTCCCTTGAAGTCACGTCTCTAGTTTCATTATTTCACCCTTTTGTGGTGATTTTATGAATCCTTATTTTATTTTATTTTTAAAAAAACTCATAGTTTTTTGTTTCATTTATGGGAAAAGAAGTTGATGCACACGAGAAAAGAGAAAAAGCGGTTGGAATTCGTTTTATTAGTTTTGTTTTCGCTCTTTCTCAATTTTTCTAACAGTTTCGCATTTTTCCAACGCGCTCGATTTTAGAGCGTGTATGATATTCGCTTCCATTTCACGGGCCTAAAATAATGGCGCAGTTCACTCTTGGGCTTTTCTCACAGAGATATGGTCCGTACACGTGTGCTCAGATGGGCCCGTGGACTTGTTGATTCGGTCCAATTTGAGATATATTATGAGGATCTTCTCACATCAAAGGATTCTAGCAAACACCACGAAAATACCAAAATAATTTGATTGGTAGTTAACTGCCGATAAAAATTGAGGTTAAATTTATTATTTTATGGTGTTTGTTAGCTTTGTCTAAAATCTAAACAAATTTTTTAGAGATTAATCAACTCAAACATACCTCTAAAGTGATTTTTTTTAAAGGACTCCTCTAAAGTGAATAAATGTGTAAAGTGTCGAAAATAAATTAACTAATTAAAAGTATACTATGGATAGTTAAATAATATCCGTTGATTTTTTTATTTTATATTTTACTCACTTAAAAAAGTTTTTTTTAGTATGAAAAAAATCACTTGCGAAGATCCAAATTCAGTGAAAAGTTAGTAGTGTATAGTTTTTCAACACCTTAAAGCTAGTTTGATAAAAAAATTATATAAAAATGTTTTTTACTTTGGGGAAGCACCAACTGGATTCTGATATGGAATATAAGGGACGATGAAGAAGAAACTAATATTGATTGTGTTTTAGTTTTCTATTTTTATTCTTTTTATAAAAAAGTAGCTTTTTAAATGTATTAAGAGTAATACAATAGATTCCCTAAAAAAAAAAAAGTAATACAATAGATCGTTAATTTCACAAATATCTACATGTGAGATTTGATCTATGTGCAAAAATTACTCTATTAAATTTTTTGTGTGTAAAGTGTAAACTAATGAATAAGCAATTCTGTTTTTTAATCTTTAACTAAGGCTTTGAGGATACTTCTTAGCAAAAAGTAGAGAATCAATAAAAAAATATCAATATCTAACACATTATTTATTATTCTTGGAGGTCATATAACATTTGATGACATTTCTCTTAAAAAAGTATTTAATGACATTAGTAATATTGACTAACCACTTCGCAATTTTTATAAAGTGAAAAAAAATTCATTTATAACTTTAGAGTTGGTTAATAGCATCAATATCACAAATTCTATGTCACCTAAATGCTAGCAACTAAAAACACACATTATACATTAATTTTATATTTTCTTTTCTTAAAATGAGTCATTCGAGGGATTGTTTTAGGTGTACTAAGATTGATTGAAAGGACATAAAACGGTTAAAGTCGGTGATATGTACTGGCATCGGAGCATGTTCCATTTCTGTCCAATGTTGGTCACTCTTTGCTGACACACTCTTATCTTCTTCACTTTTCATCTCGTCTCAATTTTCTTTACTTTAATTTTGTCTCCCTTTCTTATTTCACTTTTCCACTTACTACAACAGATATAAATAAACTAACCGATAGTATAAAAAAATAAGTGCAACAAAACAGGATTTTATTGGCTTCTAATTTCTTTCATTGGAGTTTATTTTCTGTATCCTTTTTATTATAGCTACACAAAGAATCCATCTTTTTATTTTTTAGGCATAAGTTAGCACGTCCAAAAAAAAATATAGTAACAAAAAAATAGATGATGAATTAAAACATACTAGTTGACTGTTTTCTCTTTATATAGCTATCTCTGTGTTGCTGCTGCAGCTGTCGGTTTGTCGAACGCAGTACTATTCAATGGTGAAAGTTTGGGTTTTGGACCATTTGCAACATGCCCTCTTAGTTTTTAAACATGAGAATCTTTAAATCGACATTGCTATAAAATTCATATAGTTTTGAAGTAAAATCTTTTAAATATAATTAATTAATTATTAAATAAAAATAATAATTTTGATGTCTCTAAAAAAATGATGTTTTATGCCGCCACTTTTATCGCTTATCCTTAGACACCTTTAACTAGATTTGTTTGTTTATAGTCTATACATACAATGCATGGATACAGACATTACCAACAACGCTAATAATTTGATAAGATCATACAATTATGTATAATTTTGTGTCGGTGTCAGACTTGAACACAGTATACGTCTAATAAAAAAGTCCGATAAAAAAGTCCGTGTTTTATAGCTTTATACTATTGGCAATTGAAATGGCAGTGCTAGAATAACCGCTATTTGATATATAGAGCACACAGAAATTAAATACTCAATGAGATAATAATTTTTGTTATAAAAGTAGTAGTATAATAATGTTGCATTAGGTGTATCTTGCATGAAAGAACTTGAGGTGTATATTCTGTGGAGCATCTCTTCACGGGAATGGTGACTGTGATCTTTGATTATTTGAGCGACACATCCCCATTTGTTTTTACAAGACATAAATAACACGTCTAAAGGAAGAAAGTACGAATCTCTTAATTATAATAATCATATTAGATTGACCAGTTTGTCGTACTAGGATGTCTTGTTTCCTACTAGGTACACGACCATCAACCCATGTTTAGTCTACTCTTTTTGCATCAATGGTTTTGTTTACTGCCAGTCTGCCACATCAAATCTCTGTTTTTTTTTTCTATAAATTATTTCGACATGTTGTAGTTTCACATTGTTTAGGTTTTCAGACCATGCCTATGTTTGAAATGGCGTTTACCTTTTCAAATTAGCGGCCAGAAATCACATTGAGCTAGAAGTTTAGTTTTCTAGCTTCTTCATATCCACAGTAGACATGCTTTGAGACGTGCGTTTGTCTTCCCCACCGCCAAACCATACATGCAACATATGAATTATGTTTAAGCATTTTTATAACCCAAATTAGTTTTTTTAACAAGGTTCAAACTCATTTAACATGGTGAGAGTCACATCACCATATGTGAAATGGATCTAGAAATCAAGCAAGAGCTTAGATTATTTATCATAAACTCGCTTAAATTATTTATTAATCACTTCATACAATATTTTACTTTTATTGATAGTAATATTTTTTCTTGTGTTCATACTTTCGGCTTCAAAAGTCAATTGTGTCCTTTTTAACTTGGCGTATGTACAACTCTCTTTTGCTTTTCTTTTTTTAACTGATAAAAAGTACAACTCTCTGGTTGCATAATAGATTACACGTGTATTCTTGTTTGGAGTATCCCTCTTCACTCCGTTTCTGATTTTCCTTTTTCGTTTTTAATTAACCCTCTTCACCAGTTTGTGGTTGGTGTTAGCTAGAACATGAACATGTTCACCAACCTATACCTGTCACTTTCTCAAGGTGAAAACATATTTCAGCCTATTTTTTGTTGGAAAAAACAATGTTCAGCCTTATTCTTTTTTGGGATCAAAAGCCTATTTTTGTTGTTAACAGTACCATGTTTTGTTGATTGAATTTGTGGCAAAAGATAGAATCTATGGGCACATAATGTTTAGTGCACTCCCTCACTTATTTGGTACAAGATTCAATTTTATATTATATTTAATTATACATACAGGTTAACAAGGTAACATTTCTTTGTTTTTATTTTATGGTTACTACGATGAATTTCCGATTTAATTATATCCAATCTTTTTGTCAAATTTGAGTAAGGCTAAAGATTTATTTATTTAATGTGGCAGGTTAAAACATTTATATTCTTTGTTTGGAAACCAATTTACAGTACTATAATCTGAGTTGATCAAAAGGAACATAATTTCCTTCAAGATTTTGTTTAATTTCACCATGTTATGTGTTATGTGCCACTCAAAGCACATATCATATTAATATGCTGTAGTTTCACTCATCAATAAATCATTTTAGAAATTACTTTAGATTATAAACCATTTTTTGGTAGGAGAAATACAAATAATTTGGTTCAAAAGTTTAAAATATTCCTTTTAAAATGCATATGATTTTGGAAGTCCTTTTCCTAGAGTTTGCCTGAACCAAAATATATTAGCATTGTTGTCACAATGTTAATGTACTAATTTTATTAAGAAATCCACTAGCAATATCAACCATAGGTGACATTGATCATGGGCGGGAGGACCGGCAGCCCAAGACACTATTTTTTTAGGGGTATGCAAATTATTATTTTTATGTAGTATTTTTTGGTGGTGGTTGGTGTTTGAACACCTGACCTTGTATATATTATGCATTATTTTTACCAACTGAGCTAAGCTCACGAAAACATCATTAAATAATTGTAAATGCACAACTGTATTAATTTGTATAGGACATCAAAAATCTTATAATCGGCCCTTAGTATCAACAAACCATTGTCATGTGGAATTGGTTGAAAAATATTAGTTTGTTGTAAACTTTGTTTAACCTATTTGCTTGAGAGAATATTAACTCAAATCATTTGTCATAGGATGACTCTATATACTAGATTATAATTGAATTAGTCAAGGAAAGAAAAAGAAAAAAAAAACGGAATCAGTTAGGAAGAAGTTGGGAATACTTGGTGTTGTATAGAGAGTTAGTTAAGTGGACCCAAATTGATTCAAGGAATAAAATATTAATGTCTCACTTTTCATTGGGATATGAGAAGATTGAAAAAATGAAAAAGAAAGAAAATGATGTGAATGAGTGTATATAAGAGTTGTTGAAGTAGACTTAAACTCATAGTTTAATTAATTTTTCTGCTTATTTCACTCTCATCTGAGTCAGAATCGACTAATATCCTACCCAACTTTTGAGGGAAGTCTTTCAAACTTTGCATTTCTATATGGAAATGGACAAAGTTGTCAAATATCTCTAATGCTTTAATAATACACAGTCCTTTATTTTGTATTGTTTCTTTCTGTACTTTTCTGTTTAAACCAAACAAAATAAAAAATTTCCATATTGAAAATGACCTTGGTCATGTTATTTAACTACTTTATTCTTCAATTACTTGGCCCACTGAAAACATTTGTTAGCTCCTGGTTTCTCCGAATTGATTGAGAGTGGCCATACAGCATTTCTGCATATTAAATATGTTCTTGAACTTTGTTTATTTGATATATGGTTGAATATGACTTCCTAGGACAACCGACTCTTTTTTAACTTAGATTGTATCAATTTTTTTTTTTTCCAGCTAAATATACGTAGGAAAAACAATATACTTGCTTCTTCATGCAATCCACTAATGTAATTGTCCACCAAAATCCTGACAAATATAGATCTCTTTAAAAAGGCTCCATTAAATATGGTGACACCTTTTTATATTATTATTTGCTTCAATTACATATATACCGTGAATACTGATCCAAGTTGGAAGTTAGAAAATGACATCACATAATGTCATCATAGATGAATGCAAACCATTGAAACCAATGACTTGTTAAAATCACAAAATACCTTTACGATTGCGCCAGCTAGGAAAATATAGTTAAAATATATATACATAATCGAAAAATAGAGAAATTGTTATCAATTAAAGAGTGACACTTATTTCCATTTTACAAATTTAAACTTCTCTTAAAATCGTAAATGTTGATTTTTCTCCGGAAACACTTCTCTTTGGTGCAATCAACCTCTATACTCCTTCAACCTCTAAAAAAAAAAACCTCTATTATCCCCGTGGAACCCACATTGGGGTTTTTTGGAGCAAAAATCCACCTATTGACCAAGTTGACAACTTGCTTTTGGCCCTCCTCACATGTGAATATTTTTGCATATTGTATTACTAATCGATTAATTTTTGTTGGGTTCAAACCCCGATCACTAAAAGAAATTTACATTTTGACTGAAATTTAAATTACCAAAACACTATTCACTAAAAATCGTATGGTTAATACTTAAATGTATTATTATATTATACCAACATAGGTCAAAGAAATAAAATAAAAATCGTGCGAGATATTTGCTAATAATTGAGAGATATATTAATAAATATATGTGATCAATGCTACAATATTGCTCCTTTGTTGCTCCCTCTAAAGAAAAAGTTTGATCAATTAAAGTTATTGTATTTAGTCTGAAATTTAGACTAAATACATCAATTTTTGTTAATTAAATTTTACTTATATTTTTTGGTGGTGCAATTTTTTCTTATATATAAGACCAGAGGTAATAATACAAATGTATAACTTTGTAGGATTCGGTTCTTCCATGACTAATATACAATTGATCAAATTTGTATAATTAGTTCTGTTAATCCAAGCCCTTCACGGTTTTGTTTTCAGGAAATTACTGCACAAAGGTGAGTGGAATCACTATCCGAGATTCCAATTAAACATGAAACATATGATTTTTCTGCTTGTCACTTTCAAGGTAAATCAATCAAGAAGTGTATGTTTTTCGTACATTTGTATAGGTATTATTTTTACGAATCTCACGTGTTTTTTTTCTTTCTCTGTAGATTATTAAGAAGAAGCTGACAAAGTTACGTGAGAGTATGGGGTTTCAAACAGCACATAACACTAAGCGGATATTACAGCCTGATTTGAAGGCAAAGGAAGACTCATGCAATGGTCTAATTCCAAGGCCACTAAACTTTACTCATGCCCATTTCACTCCCTCTGGCTATGATTCGTGGCTGGTAAGCACCAATCAAGTAATAAAGCACATTATATTTTATATGATCATATTATTAAGTGATTGTTTAGTGCTGTAACCCGTCTCAATGGTAGACGGATCTCAACCGTAGATTTGAGGTTGGATGGTTCATATCTTAAACACACGATATGACACAATAAAACAATTCAAGTTACCAATTTGATAGTCTCGGTGTCCTGTTGAACATTCAATTCCACGTTTCTTGTGAATGGATACACATTTTATGTTGAAATTATATGTGTACATCAATATATATATTATTTGGGAAACGTTAACGAGTGCCCTAAGGTCAATCTTTAAGAACTTTAAATAGTAAAAAATTTTGAAAAATTGTGCATTTAATGCATCGAAAATTGAAGTGTTAACTTTTTTTAAAGAATAATCTCTCAATTAAGAAACATTAAAGAGTGCCCTTAAGACACTCGTTAAAGATACCCGTATTACAATCTAATTACAACAATTGATATATTGAGATCCCACTAGCAGTTGATGATGATGTGCGTGCCTAAATTGAAGGTGTGTGATTATTAATTTATCATGCTCATGAAATGTGATCTTTGTTGTCATGCATTATTTCTAGGTAAAGCACCCTTCTGCGTTGAGCTCGTTTGACAGATTGATGAAAGCTGCTGTTGGGAAAAGGATCGTCGTATTTTTAGATTATGATGGTACCTTATCACCCATTGTAAATGACCCTGATCGTGCTTTCATGTCTGATGAGGTTAATAATTTAGTACTAGTAAATTTAATTAATTACTTGTGTAAAAATGACTACATATTTCTCTTGTGATCTTAGATATGAACCTATACAAATGCGCGTGTTTGTTCTTTTTTAATTTCTTATTAATTGCGTCAAAAAAATTTAAAAGGAAAAAAATTCCTATTAATTAATTGATATTTATGTATTTAATTTAATTTAATAAAGAGCATGTGGTGTTTTAATTTAATTTGATATTAATATAAATAAATTGCAGATGCGTGCAGCAGTATCTGAAGTTGCTACGTATTTTCCAACAGCAATAATCAGTGGAAGAAGCAGAGAGAAGGTGAGTTATAAAGCTTACTTAATCTTTTGTTTTTTTTTTTTTTTTTTATTAAAAATTATTTTATTATTTTTTTTTTTTTTTTT
>Ga0209282_1001194_pt1 | contig 14001 bp, 4 predicted proteins | sample Mtrugardesep15_FD_187529 | JGI IMG/M metagenome (GOLD analysis project Ga0209282, IMG submission 187529) | Root nodule microbial communities of legume samples collected from California, USA - M. trunc garden sep15 (SPAdes) (version 2) | ecosystem: Host-associated > Plants > Roots > Nodule...
TAAGTTCTTTAACATGTGGCCTTAGGAAATCATTAAGATCTTTGCTGCCTAAAGACCTTGTATACCTATATATTACTAGAAACAATATGTACTCAAAATTTTAGTGATAGAATCTTTCATTTTTATCTAAAAGCACTCTTATGAGATATTAAGAGATCTCTTTTAGGTTAATGAGAAGTCAAGTCATGAGTTTGAATTCAAACTTGAAAATGCATCAATATGAAATCTCTTAAGTGATAGTTTTGTCACCTATTACAATCTTATGGGTTCGAGATATTAGTCTATCTAATTACGTGTAGTGATATCCAATTTTTAAAAAAATATCAAATAAAATCACCTTACTATGTAGAGTTAGGCATGTGAAAGACAATTATGGTGGTGGTAATATTTGCTCAATAAAAATCAATTGAACATTTTTTTTATTTATGGTCACAGTCCACAGGGCTCATTTATTATTGACAATTATGTTATGTTAGAGAAAAAACATAGAGGTTGATGAGATTAGACCGGTCAAATATACATGTACTGGTCTCTCTGCATGGGAATGAGTTAATGGTTAAAGTTTGAGCTATTTTATTTTTATATGCCACAATATGTTTATATATAGGTCTGTCCTCTGAGTTTATGTGACAGACCAACTTTTGCTACTGAGTCCAACACTGATACCTGCTGCTTTTGAGTATCATCATCACCAACACCAGAAACAGAAACCAGTGTTTGCCTTTCCCTTCTATCATTTTCAAGTCCTCTCATATCTTGATCACTCATATGGCAGCTTTTTCATACCAACCCTTTCTTGTTGACTCTGCTGGATACTTCACCAATATTAACACTTCTCTTCCTTCTCATCTTTTTCACAATCATCAAGAACTCTCTCTCAGTAATCAAGAAATTAGTTGTGTTGATCAAAACTCTAAGAATAGCATAAGTAACAACCAGAGTACTCCTGAATCATCCATGGTAGTGGACAATCTTGAAAAGGGTGAACAAGTTACTCAGAAAGCTGTTACTTCTATGGAGAAGAAAAGAAGAATCAGAAATAAGACTTCTTTGAGTAGCCCCTTGTCTAAGGTAAATTTGATGCAGTTTTTGTTTTTTACCCTTTTTTGAATATGTTTCTATATTGTTTCATGTTATTGATTTTGTTACCTTGTGGTATTTGTAGGATATCTCAAAAGAAGGGAGAAGCAAAAAACAAAAGAAGAGTAGTGGTGAGGGGATGAAAGGAGAGGAGAAGAAAAAAGAAGAGAAGAAAGATCAAAAGAAAAATATTGAAGTTCCAACTGGTTATATTCATGTCAGAGCAAGAAGGGGTCAGGCAACAGATAGCCACAGCCTTGCTGAAAGGGTATGCAATACAAATTTTACCTATGGAGCCCTAACATAGACACAAACACCGAACACGATACTGACACATCCATTAATGTAGTAATTTAAAAAAATTGAATATAATAACACGTGTCAGTGTGTTGCCGGACAAAAGTGTCGGAGCAACATAGGTTGTTACAATTTACAACTGAAGGGGAATTCCTCAATTGCCTCAAAGTTCATGTCTCATTGTTAATAAATGTTGCAAAAAATGGATTTCAGGTGAGAAGAGAGAAAATAAGTGAAAGAATGAAGATATTGCAGCAACTTGTGCCTGGCTGTGATAGGGTGAGTCTTCATTCCTTTAATCCTTTTTGTGTACTTTTAATGTTGTTTTTGAAAACTTCAGATTATTATGTATTTCTATTTCTATAGCAATGACATAGATACCGGATATGACATTGATACCGACACATTGACCCTTGTAATAATTTTTAAAGTAGAAGTTATTGTATGTATCAATGTTGTGTTTGTGTCAGACAGTAACACTTATTCAGTCTCCGTCACGTCTTCAATTTGAAGTATCGGTTTTAAATTGGTTTACGTAGGCTCTTTTCACAGCCACATTTGATTTGGTTTCATATTAAATAGGTAACTGGAAAGGCCCTTGTGTTGGATGAAATAATCAATTATGTACAGTCCTTACAAAATCAAGTAGAGGTACTGCTGCCAAAAATATAAAAGTTGTACTTATGAATCATTGAGTCATAAACCAACAAGCCTAACTTTATAATTTCTGATGCAGTTCTTGTCAATGAAACTTGCTTCAGTGAATCCAATCTTCTTTGACTTTGCAATGGACCTAGACACACTCTTGGTTAGACCAGATCATCAGGTAAGGAAATATAACTCAGTAATTAATTTTCATGTACTTGAATTTATATTAGCCGACTCAAACAAATTTATTAATGATGCAATGAAACTCTGTCACTGAATTTTCAGAGGTTAAATAGCATAACATCACCATCAACACCAATACCACATGTACCATTGTGCAGCTCCAACCATGCCACACCTTTTGCTGACACAATTACCACAAGCTTCCATCCTGCTAACAATGACTATGTTTTGGATTATCCAACTTCAATTTTTCTTCAAGGGCAGAGGTCGAATACCTTCTTTGAGGTATCTTAGATCATAAGATTTTGATACTATATGATTATAATTGGCTCATGAGATGTTAGGGGGTACAATTATGTAATTAACATACTAAGTATAATTGGATCAATAAGTCTGATAATTTTTGTCCTTATTCTTCTAAGTATAAGTCCAATACGGTACTTCCCTTTACTTACTTCAACAATTAAATATATGAATACAAGTGACCAAATAATAATTAATGAGTATATATCAAAATTGATCTCTTGCACCTTATCAAGAGTCCCTACATTATAGATATTTTGATATGATCTTTAAAATTGTAAAATGTTAATCCGTCTATAACACCTCCTTAAATATCAAGATTCATTTGTTATCAAATGGATCTCTGACATTATTCACTTAGTTCAAAATGCACTACTAATAGTAACAACTCAACAACGTTATAGTCCCTCTAATACCAACGCAAGGACAAACTTGGTTAACATTTTGAATTTTTGAGGGACAATAACGTTGTTGAGTTGGTACAAACCTAATTAACATTTTGCAATAGTTATTAAGTAAATATCAAATTTAGTCATTGTAAAATGTAGAGGACTAGATTGATACAATCTTACCGTTTAAATGACTAAATTGTGTATTTACTTAATTATTATTTTACATAAAGAAAACAGAAAACAAAAAGTACTTTCATCATTTCCATATTATGATGAAAAGCATATATCATTTTCAGCACACTGATGGACCATTTTGGGACGTAGAAGACCAACGACAAAAGCTTCTTAATCCATATGGATTCGGCAACAACACATGTTCCTTAAATTAATATCAATTTCACATATCTGCCCTACAAGTCTACAAACATGTTGTAAGCTTTCAAATCACACCTTGTAAAGAAATAGTTATTATTAAAATATTTTCAATTATTTCTTACAATGTACTAACCCTTTGTATTTTAATCTTTTGTAAGGTTTAATCTTTTCTAGTATAGATAGAAGGAAATTCGAAACAAGTAGCAGAATGAGTGAAAAGAAGGGTGTTATGCACGAATAAATCAATGAAAAAATGATGGTTTGAATGAAGGGATTCTGTTCTATGGCATGGTTCCTAGTCCACCAAATTAAAGTGACATATGAACATGATGAATAAAGTGTAGCAAAATTAATGGATGAGGAAGCCAAAAGGACAGAAAATGCCGACAAAATAAGACCATATCTTTTTCTAGATCCTTTGTTCTAATAATAATATTTGACTCTAAAGTCTTATTCTGTTGCACAAATTTCAAGACACTCTGAATATGAATGAATGAATCCTAGAGATATCATATCAGGAGGAGGACATTGAAATTTATGTTATATATGTAAATTATTAGTGTAACAAGATTGATTCTTGTTTTGTGGTGGTGGTGACAGTTATTCTGTTGAGACAGTTAATTTTCTCACGGTTATTGAGAAATGATTAATGGCTGATGCAACTGAACAGTATTTTGACTAGACATGCCATGCAATTTTTTTGGTTTAGTTAACTTCATGTATATTTGCAGAATCTTCAGAGTTTTGGAATTATTATGGACTTTTCTTTTATTTATTTATTTGTTATTTATTTATTTATTATTATTAGTTTTTTACCGTTAATTTGGAGCCATTTTGGCTTTCACTTTCAGATCATAGACAGATCCTAGGCTTAGGAGTTAGCTATTGTCCCCATTTCAATAGCCACCTTAATTAAGCACTTAATAGTATAATAAACGTTTATTATATAATACTATACGTATTAGTGCAAAATCTATTTCTATAACATAGAAATAAAATAACACCAAATTTATTTTCATATAAATTATAAGTTGTTTTCATAACTTATTATAACAAGTTTACAAAAATAAGTTGACGTTGAAAGAAAAAGGAAGTTAAAAGATACCATATGAATATGACATAAAGTGCTTTCATAATTTTAGCTCTAGTCTCAAATACTGATCGATGTAAGTGAATATGTTCAAATAAGTAAATCTAAGCAAGCTCAAATCATGTAATCGGTGTCATAAAAATGTGATCAACTTTTCTCCCAAATTCAATTTTATTATTATTATTGTTATTATTATTATAATTATTAAAGATGTTTTGCTGGCAACTTTTTATTATTATTTTGACCATGCCTACAACTCATCTTTAATCATTAATTTACAAAGGAAAATCTGTGTGCATTTTTTCTTTCATTAAAAAAAAAATCATTAGTCAATCATTTTTTTGTTTGTTTATTTGTAAGTTTTAATGTATATCCTAAGGGCATGTAATAGTTGACCCAACTAGCTAGTCGGTTTTTAGTACATGGTGATGACAATTACTCCATCTATTCCTTTTTATGTTTAGGGGACACTCTATTCCTAAACAACAAACTATTGATAAGTAAGATTAGTCTCACATGTGTTAAGAAATAATAAATAGATATATGTGTAAACAAAAATATCTTTATTTAATGCATTATTATAAAACATTTTTATTTATGATAACTCTAACAAATATAAGACATGCACAACAATAAGAGTTTGTTTGATGGTCGGGATAAGATAAAGATATGATATGGAGTTGGATAGAGACAAGATATCACATGAACGGATAAATATTAATCTTATCATATGTTTGATGCTCACGTAATAACAATATGATATCATTACTTTATCAAAATTAAATGACAAGATTACTCTCGTAAATAATTAAATATTTTTTTAAAAAAGGGAATTAATTATAATAACGGACACATGATATCATTATTTTAAAAATTACAAAATAAAAAAAAACAGAAGAATACCATGCTAATAAATAACAAATGAATTTTTAATCCTATTGGGATAGTTTCTAACCCTGTCACTGCTTAGAATAGAAATTACAAAGGCATGTCATTATATGATTAGAAAATGATTTATTTTATCATATCTTTTTGATGCATCTAACGAGAGTTTTTACCAAGATATGATAAATTTATAATATTTTATCTCCGTATTCTAGCCATCAAACATGCCCTAAGAGCGTAGTTATTTCGGAGTGATTTGTTTAACCTGCATAAGTAAAACAAATGAGCACTGGCACATCCAGAAATTTTAAAATTGAGGGCACCATATATATTTTTCTAAACATTAAATAAAATTTTGAAAATAAGGTTGTGTTGTTGTGTCTTGTGTCATATACACAAATGGGTCATGAGAGAAATATTGTGTTATAAGTAAGAGTCATTTGGTCAAAATATCAACTATTACCAATCTAAATGCTTTGTGTAGGCACAAGCATATACATGCATCCCTCCATGCTGATGCGCCACCATGCACAAGTATTTTTTCCACCATTTGATGAAAAAAATTACTTCACTTAATTTAATGGTGAAATTTATTGATATAAAGTTTGAAACTATCGTTGTTGATGTACATCATTGGTGCGTGCATATATATCGTAGGTGGTATAAATTAATAAAAAAACAATATTTTGGTTATGAACTTGCCATTGCCAAACAAAATATATTCTAAAGTTTATGCATGTCTGATTTTTGCACAGATAATTAAATCTCTGTGATCCATGGAGACTTGACCATGTTCCCCATAATTCACACCGTTCTTGTCATATCTTTTAAATTTTACTCTCGATTTCTCAGTTTTTCAATAACTTCTTTGTCTTCTTGCACTAATTTTTGCAGCTGCAGAACCAGCATGACTTCTTTGAGTCTTTGTTGTACTTTGTAAAAGTTTGTACCCACATGGTGAGACCTAAAGCTGGGTTAATTAAGGCTAGAAAAAGCCACATATATGGTTGTTACATTGATGAGTCTCATCTTATGATTTTCAAATCATGTTCATTCAATGCTGGATTAGGACACCAGGAACTATTCTATGGGCTGGTCGGTGCATATTTTCCACACTTGGCTTCTATTAATTCCTATAGATAAGCAGTAGCAAACTTTTGAAAAGCTACGTACCAGGAAAGCAATATCATAATTTTGAGACACTTCTAAACCAAAATCAATTGAAGAAAGTATTGCCAGTTGTTTTAGAAAATGAGCAAACAGTATGATAATCTTAATAGACTATTCTTATCACGTTTTTTAAGATTGATTATTTTTCACATCAACAATTTTAATAATGTTATCACAGTTAAATTGATATTTTGAAAACACTAATCATAAAAATATTTTAAAATATATACACAAAATGTGTGTTTATAGCATTTCTTTAAATACCCAAAACAGTTAAGGTCGAACTTAAATTTTTAAAAAGCCAACCAAAAAGTACTTTAAATCCTATTTAATGTATAATGCATGTGTCAAGAATATCAACAAATTATAAAATCACACAAAGAGACCGTTTGTTGCAACTTTTTTAAAAATTAGAATATAGATCAAATATTTGTCAATGATATGATAGGCACGGCAATGAGGTGAGGGATTTTATCTTCCACGTCCTCACACCATACTCTCATACACTTACACATTACCTTATCTATACCTAGTGGGGATGAGAAATCGAATCTCATCCCCGTCCCCGACGGGTTTGGGTATCCCCACTTCATCCCATCCACGTAGTGGATAGTTTTTTTATGATAAAAACACATGTATTTTTCAGCCCCGAGCGCAATGTTGTAATGCATTATCCAACAAAGAGATGATGGCGATCAATGACTATGGTGATAGAGAAGAGAGAGGCTGAGAGTGTGAGATATGGAAGGAGAAAACAAAAAACTATAATAAGTGAGTGTCATCTGAAAAACTAAGACTCTGAATGTGTGAGTGAAATGATTTAGGGTTTGAGTTTCTATTTATATAAAATGGGTAATAAATTGATTTTCTACATTCATGACGGGTTTGAGTATGAGTTCAGGATGGACACCTATATCCCCGTTACCCGTCCTATACCCGCATTTTGAAATCGGGAAAAACCCAAACACATACTCAAACCTAGTTAAAGCGGAGAAAATCCTTCAAATTGTATTTGGTTCGGGCAGAAACCCGCATATATTAGTTTTGTTGTCATGTCTACGATATAATCATGACTATCTTTCGCAACACCCGACCATGCTCGGTCAAGCTAGAGAACTAATGAGCATGGTATGAAACGCGGTTCATTAATGCATAGTTATGATAACTAATGTTTATTATGCATCAATCAATGTATTGTGTGACGAGAAAAATTCATTCACGAGCTGTGAATATACAAGAACGTAGTAATGGCTTTGTCTTAGGTTTAATATGAAAGGTTTAGAAGATCAAATTTCTTAATGAATATCTCTTTTCCTCAAATGTTCCAAACTCATCGATCAACCAAGCAATCATGCTACATACATGTGAGTCGTAGTCATTGCTTTGATATAAATAATGTCTTAATTCCTTATTTACCCATTGTATTTTGTTTGTTAAGACACTTCCAAATTCATTAATAATTATGTTTGTTTTGTTGCGATTGTGTCTGTATGCTGCTAGAAGTATAAATATACATATTTACATTACATAATACCAATAAAGCATTAGCATTGGAGTGCAAAGAAAATAGAACTGCTCGAAAAAGGAATCTATTATGAATATGTGATGTTGACAGAAACAAAAAAACAATTTTGCTGCCAAACAAACACAGGAAATGTCTTCTAATCAGACAAACGTCACAAGGGATGGAGCTAGTTAATGTCTATAGATCATCTATTAATAGTGTGTGCGTACAAGCTATTACCAGTCAGCATCCATCCAAATTCTATCGGACTTTTATGTATATCAATTAACATTCATACCTTGACACATGTCTAAGTCTACCCCTCAAGGGTGAAACATAAAAAGTTAAATGAAATACTACTATTTAGGATATGTTTTTCTCATGTTTAGATTGACGGTATCACTTTTGTCAAAATTATTGTGATACTATTAAAAAAAATATTATGATAAAATTAAAAACGATAAGTAAATTTAATTATTAACTTGACGTCTCTAGCACTCTTGAACAAAATTAACAACGAATTTTACTTTTTTTTTCTAATGAAAATGTTAATCGATATTTCAAATTTTTTTAATATGTGTGAACCTCTCAGACTTACTATCAATTCATAAGATAAGGAGGACTATCAATTTAATCACAAAGTTTTCAATAGAAATATATAATATTTGATAACCATGAGAATGAGAATATAAAATTTCTCTAAAAAAAAAAAGAGAATATCAAGTTGGTTTGGTCGTTGGAGTGAGTGAGATAAAGATATCGGCAATTTGTTCCTTACTTCTAATATAATGTCAATAATTACCAACGAGTTTTCTAGAAGAGAGGCTAATATGGTTGTTCATGAACTTGCAAAGGCGGCCATATATAATACCAGTTTTCATCTTTATTTTGACATATCTGATTGTATTGATCTTTTGATTTTTAATGAAATGAATTAGTACTTTTCGTAAAAAAACAATATTAACATTAGGAAATTGGTAAAGTAAATGTTGATTTATTTTTTTGGTACAAAAGGGAGGGGGGTCCTTCAAATTGAATTTGTAGTTTACGGCGTACATATTCTGTGGGTCTTCTCTTCCCATTTCATATGGCGTGTCTTGTCCCAAATTAAATATGGAGTGCAAAATGGGGCTCAGGGCCATCCTTGTATTGTTTGGTAAACAGTCCTTGCTATTGATCTCGTAGGGGCTAAAATTGCAAGCATTTTGCTTTGGTAGTTTCCCAAATTCGTGTGTCATATGCTTTTATGCGATAATGGGAAATATGAAATTTTATGTCATAAAAGACACAACCAACAACGACAAGAAGTTGGGCTATAGAAGGATAATTTGGTCAAGGGTGCAGCAACTTTTTTGGTTTTTACCTTTTCTATCACCATTTTCACAATTTTTAGTTTTTTTTCCTTTCCTTTTGATGTATATAAGTATAACTCATTTTTTTAACACTTTCTTTTTGAAGAGTCAAATTTAAGAAAACTAATTGAGATATAATATAAGGGAAGCCAAAATTAGCAGAACTATGTTTTTTTTTAACTAAGCTGATATATCACTCAGGTCATTAGCCTCAACTTATATTTATTTTTATGATAATGGTAAAAGACATAATCTTTAACAAGGTCAATTGCATAAAATTATTATGTCATTACTTTCATTTATATATTCTCTTTTCTTTTTATTCTTCATATATAGATTATCATTCTATTATCCTGGAGTTTGGTTGGATAGTCCGTCATCCAACATCATGTCATATTTTATATTAATGTATTTAAAATATATTTGAATTTTGAATGAATTTTGCCTTCTAGGTATATATTGATATCCAACCAAACATCAAGGTACCTAAGATTTACCTAATTTATATGTGTTTAAACAAACCTTCTTTTCTTTAACCCTCCTTTGTGAGGATAATGGACATTAATAATTTGTAGTTTGGTCAAAAGGTAAGTAAAATCTGATCAATAATTCTTTCGTTTAGAAATTAAACTCGGGTTCTCTTGTGTCACTTTTATCATTTTAAGCTCGTTAACCACATGAACTTTTTTTATCAAGTATCCTAAAGATTAAAACTCATCTATTAAAGATGAACAAATGAGGTGTCCGAAGTTCAAACTTCGACCCTCTACATATTACAGTGAATTGTCTCTACTAATTAAGTTAAGTCCACGAGGATTTAACCAACAGAACTTTATCAATTGGTTAAATAAAACACTCATGATACAACTGAGCGAAAATTTTATTTTATTTTCCTATTTTTCTCACTACAAAACAATTTCTAAAAGTTAAATAAGTTTTTTTTAACGGAAGTTAAATTAGTTCATTTGTCATGTTGCTAGCCGACATTCACATTGATGCATGGATACGCCGGTATCTTTGCTATCAACCCAAGTCCTTGTAAACATGATTAAGAAGTTTCAAATTGAATAGAGTGTGAAAATGAAGTATTTTCATGGGTTTGTCAAAAAGCTTGATAGCGTAATCAGTAGTATGAAAGAAGATCTAATCCAAAAAATTACTACCACCAACAAAACTCAATTGTGAGGTACTCATTTGGCGTAAATAGCCACTTAATTATTGACATGTACATTTCTTGGGTAATATTAAAAGGATCTAATAGTCAAAGACAATTTGTCGGGGACACTTTGCATCCAATTAAGGCCATGATCAGTATGCACAAGTTGAAAGTAATAATTAGTAAAGGTGTGATAATGACACACAATGTAAGCAAAAAACTGTACCGTCTTTTATTTATCTTAGGATTTGTCAGACAATTGGGTGCATATTTTAATGTTGCATTTTGGATTTTCAAAACCCTAGTTTTAACAAAAGCTATATGAAATGATGTTAAGATCAAAATTCCTACATGGATAAAGATCATCGTGAGTTGATGTTGAGTATGTCTCATAATCTCATCTCATATATATGGTTTGGGGGTGTTATTGTAAACTGAACTGAAATATTATATATGTTGACACTTGGTTGTAACATCGTAAACATTAATTCATCACAAAAATAAAACAGAAATATAGTACTCTATAGTTGCAGAGGTAGACATTATTGGCTGAACAATATGAGCATGTCTTGTGATTTTCGTTTTTTTTATACTTTTGTATTAGTTGTTATTCTAACAGTTGAGCTAGACTTTACTGACCACTTATAATCAAGGTGTGATGGATGATGCGATGAAAAGGAAAGGAAAAGAAATAGAGACCGGAGATATAGGAATTAAGTAAGAGATTCTATGATTTTGCTCAAAAAACAATAAATGAGAGAGTGTATACGAGTGAGTGATTATAATTCACTTTGATGGGTGCTAACAATATTCACTTTAACATGCTTTTTTTTAATACTCATTCTTTTATTATAGATAAACTTAAATATATGCATGTTCCGTTATTTTGTAAATAGGTTTCATCTAAAGTGTGATGTCCACGTATTATTTTATCCAACAAGAAAATGAATGTTGAAAAGAGAATAATATTGCGAGTGTTGTTGGCACTATTTATTCATTTTTACTCAAAGAGGGGTGAATTGTGTTTGGTTGAGTAGGAAACAACCAACATTGTCAGTTTGGAGCTCTCCCACCATGATTCTTAGAAGCTTCAAATGTGTGGTTTCTAATTCATCTTGTTTTTCTACCGTGATTTTAATGTTTTTCAAAAACACACTAGTTAATAGGGGGTAAGGATAGAGTGTAACTAAATAAATCGTGTTTATACATGTATATTTGGATTGTCAGTGATGCTAGTTGAAACTTTAAATGTAGCTTTTGTGAAGAAGAAGAAAACAAGGTTCATCGTGGTTCTTTCAAACTTACCACCGGTTCAAATATACGATGCCAAAAAAACATGACAAGGATGACATAAAAAATGTAATTTATTTTCGACTTTAACATGACAATAGCTAATTTTCTAGTGCTTTTGACAAAATTTACCAAATAATTAGCAAACAACCAAAACAGTTTCAAGTGAAGTGTCTCCTTAATATCTTTGTTGCTGGGAGGATAAGTACAGAAGATTATGATATTCCTAATTTAAATGAGGTGTCTCCTTAATATCTTTGTTGCTGGGAGGATAAGCACAGAAGATTATGATATTCCTGCATTCCTCTTTGTTGGAAGAGTTCTAATGGTTCCATGCAAAAGGTCTTATTAAGTAAGGAAAGGAAGGGAGGGCCCACCTTTGGAGGCAACATTGGGGATGGTCAAGGCACAGGGGACACTAGGAGCCAATTCCCAGCGGTGTGTATATGTGGTGGTCCCACACACAATCCTTAAGCCATTGAATTGCCCTGTCCCTTTTGTCTAGAGGAACAAGAGAAGAGAAGATAATATAAACTTGACATTGATTTATAACACCTTATAGTTCTAAGGCATGGGCAGTCCCAACGATGCTCCTTCAACTTAATTTATGCTCCACTTGCTTTATATACTAGTATCTCTTCCTTAGTTCAATTACTTGTTTCTCTCGGATTCTCCTTAATTGTGCCAACTATATATTAATTACTTTCCAATGCTATATGAAGAAAAGAAAAAAAAAAAAAAAAAGTAATATAGAGCATCCACAATGGAGTTTTTTGATTTGATACTTAAATGTGTTTTATGTGTACACATCACCCGTTTCATAATTAATATTTAAGAAACACTTAATTTCTCCAAAAAAAACCTCACAAAATTATTAAATTGAGCAAAAATTGTATATCATTAGATTCAAACAATAATTATCTTTTTTTTCTTTAAAATTTTTTATCTAATTTTTGAAATATTAAATTATAAATAATGGTATTTTTCCAATTTTTTAATGATTCAAAAATTAATTACAGCTTGAAAAAAAATGTCAATTTTTAAGAACTATAAATTATATAGAATACTTGCTTAAAGAAACACGGTTATACTTGCTTAAAAATGAAATAACAACGTAGATTAAGACAAATAAATCCGGCCCATAATTAAACAAACATTTTTTTAAAAGGATTTTTAAACAAATATATGTATTGTTTATTATTATTGGTCAATAAACAACTCTTTTATTTTTAGTATTAGAATTAAAATAAAATAATATTATAATTTTGAACCACGATTCTCATAACACTTGTTTGGAAAACCACATAATAGAATCTCTACAAAGTGGAAACATAACCCCAAAAAAGAAAAAAAAAACTCATAAATCATGGTTCGACACTTCATAACTACATCCACAATCTCTCGACAAAAGTACTTATTATTCAAACTGTAGTATTTTATATAGGAGAAAATTGCAATCTCTCTCAATTGCAAACCCCCTTCATAACACGCAACTACCCAAGTCTCGTATACACCTAAGAGAGTAGAGATTTTGTGTTCAAGAAATGTGAAAATAACTATAAATAATTTGATATGTCAAGGAAGTTATCAAAATTAAGATCTTATGAACTTTTAATAATCGAGTAAATTTTAATGTATCTTATTGACATATCAAACTATATGGTTAATCAAGTAAATGAAAGAAAAAAATAAATAAAGAACGAATATAAAAAGATTAACGTCTTATTAACTTTTAAAAAACAAGTAAAGTTTGATCTATTTTAAAGTGAAATGTGACAATAATAAAAAATTATTTGTCATAGTCGTTAAAATTAACATCTTATGAACTTCTAAACAATGTCACACTTATAAATCATAAATTGCTACACAACAAAATGAAGAACTATAATTTATCTCCTATTGTAAAGCTACACTCGCACATTTTTCGCTATCAAACTAAAATGTCCTTTCCTATTTTATTCTACTATTTTCTTTTTCTCACACCTCACTTTTTCCTTTTTGAGATTTAGTTTGTGATACACTATTTGGTTAAAAAATAATAATTGAATGATGTATTACCGTATACTCTATTCAAAAAATGTATATTATAAACGTGAAGTTTACGAAATTCATTTTAAAATAAATGTTAACTGTATTATTAGGGGTTCCTTAAAAAAAAAACTGTATTATTGGGGGTGTGGATGAATACTCCGAAGGTGTTGGTAGTATTTACCAAACAATTAAGAGCATTCTTGGTTGGTCAATCAATGGGCCATGTTCAACTTCTTTAGATTATT
>Ga0209282_1001195_pt1 | contig 14001 bp, 9 predicted proteins | sample Mtrugardesep15_FD_187529 | JGI IMG/M metagenome (GOLD analysis project Ga0209282, IMG submission 187529) | Root nodule microbial communities of legume samples collected from California, USA - M. trunc garden sep15 (SPAdes) (version 2) | ecosystem: Host-associated > Plants > Roots > Nodule...
ATATATATATATATATATATATATATATATATATATATATATATATATATAAGAAATATTAATTTTTTTTACAACACGATACAAAATACAAGACATACAGATTTTCTAACAAATTATAATCACATCCTTAAAAATGCAAAACTAGTAGTGAATTTGTAACAATTATTAACTTGTTCAAATCATTGATTCACATGTTTAAGGTTATCAAAAGGGGACATCCAATAGCAAGCATAATCATGTATAATATATAAGAAAATTTTATGGTGAAGTTCTTCAATTGACTTTTTCGGTGAAGTTACCCTACATCCAATAATAACGTGCCACATGTCATGTGTATTGATTGTTGCTTGGTATGTACCGTGTACCTGCTCAATATGCTCCACCATAGACTAGCTTTTTTTTGCAGTGCAAGTTACTTAACTTAGCCTATAAGTACTTAGTGTTTGTATTCAGTTGATACATCATATCATCACATCATAACATCATAGCATACATCACTCACATTCAATAATAAAGAGTATTATCATTCTTTTGTAGTTTACTCTCTAAAGTGTGAGTGTGTGGAGATCATTCTGATCTCAGCACAGAACGTTCTGAAGTAGCCAGAACATTCTAATCTTTCTCTCAAGTCTGTATGTGCATGTTCTATCTAAGACCCTAATGGAAATTAAAGAAGTCCCACATAGGAAAGATTAATGAAAACTATCCAAATCACAAGGTAAAAAAAAAAGAGTTATGCTTGAACTTTCGGGGGAGTGTTGAAAATTAAATAAGTCTCATCTAGGAGAGATTAAGGAAAACCAAGGTGTTTATAAGTGGTGGAGAGTTTGAGTTCATTGGTTCAAATTTTTGGACCATGGATGTCAACGCCAACTAAAAAAAACAGAGATGGTACAGGTTGCCAAACAACTTGACTCCAATGAGGGCAAGTAAAAAAGAAACAAAAAAGAAGATTTATATCTAAGTCAAAAACGGGTAAAGAAAATAGCCGCGTTAAAACTTGAGGGAGAGTGGTGGACATTTTAAAAGTTCCACCTTGAAGAAATTAAGGAAAACTAATGTGTTTATAGGTGGTGGAGAGTTTAAGTGCATTGGTTCGAACTTTTGAACCACAAACCTCAATACTTAAAAACATAAACTAGTCCATATTCTAATTGGACATGTTCCATAATCCATAATTCAACACTTAAGGTGAATAAGTGGGGTGTTCGGAGTTCGAATCTCGAACTCTGTATACTATATAACAATGCATTGTCCCTGCCAACTAAACTATGATCATGGGGACTACTTTGAATATCCTGCTAAATAATATATAAAAAATGAAGAAATTATAATTGTTGATAGATAAATTAAATGTTTATAATTAACATATTTTTTGTGTTGTTACGAAGTAACGAGACGTAACAAAAAGCAAAAGCAAAATAAAAGTTAAGTTTCAAGCTTATGTCTCATGATGAGAGACTCTGTGCAAAACGAGTACAATTTCAGTCAGCACAACAGTTCAAATACGATTTCTCGTTTGCCATATAATATGCACATATTTTATTCTCTACGATTATGCATCAATGTAGTGTAATCATACCTATGTAAAATATTCTAATATGAACGATGCCAATAGCATAAGCATGCAAAGTATGATCACGGTCAACAGTAAACAACTCAACGACTTCCAAGTATCTCACAAATCAAGACTTACCATGCTACTCAATCATTGTTGTGGTTGTGAACAACACCACCAACACCTAAGCACCTATAGTCTTTTAAGAAACTATCATCAACACTGAGTTTGAGAGTACCTTTCAAAGGGACTTCAATAATTTAAGAGACACGATAATTGTAAAACCATTCTAAGATTTGGATAAAAAACAATGCACTCACAATGTAAAGAGAAGATCTTCAGCGACATCTGAATACATCAATGCTTATCCTTAAAAATAATATTATTTCTTCAACATTATGCATACCATAATCTTAAGACAAACAAACCTATGGAGGCACTACATGTCATCTCGTAAAGCCAAAACTTGACATGAGCTTGCTTGACACAATTTAACATCTTAAATTAACTATACAATTGTAAGTTTTTTAATTTTTTTATTCTCACTAGATGGCAGTTTAAAAAACATTTTTTTCAAAGCAACCTCCACTTTTTTTTAGGATAATCACGTGATTACTTGACAGCTATTATATTTCATCTTATATTAATGTATTTATTTATGCTTGAGAAGACTCTGAAGCAGCAGCTGTACATAATGGTTTAGTATTTGATGTGAAATTGTGAAGTTAGTAATAAAAAAGAAAGAAAGTTGGAAGTTACTTTTTCAACTATTTGATTGAGTAAAAAAAAACTAAGCATGTGATCAACTTATGAAACTGGGGGAGATTCCTTTCTTATATAAAAAGTTTTAAAACACTTGTGTGACCCCTGTGGGAAAAATAAATATAGTATTATATTTGAACATCTAAAATTGTTTAATTTATTAAACAACTTATAACCAAGTGTTAATTGGGTTAAGAGAGAAAAAATTATTATAAAAATCTCATAAATTGTTTTGAGTGTGGTTTTATAAGTTGTCTATAAAGGTCGTCTAATTTTAAATGTTCAAATATCAATATTCAAAAATAAATAATGTGTTACTCCATTCTATAGTAAAAAAGAAAAGAAATGTTAACAATGGTTCTCGAGACACTGCGATCTCAAATTTAGAAATTATTTCTTTAAAAAACCAACTATTTTAATTTTCAATACATTAAATACATGAATTTTTATAAAATCTTACCTTTTAAAGTCTTTAAAAAAAATTAAAGTCCTTAAAAGACACCTGAGACCTCGTTAGCATGACAAAAAAAGTAATAATAAAAGAGACTTGTCCATTCTTTTTTAAATGTTGTTTAAAATTGTTTACACAAATCAAAGTGACTATTAAATTTCACTATTTTTCATTAACAATTGAATATATATTTTATATTATCATGACAAGCTTGATATTTTCTTCGTAAGTTGTCACAATAATCAGACAGGCCATGGTATCACTGCCGATTTCAATGATACAATGGACACCCGCGAAAAAAACGGAAGATCAGATCGTTCAAATTTGTTGAGTAGTGGTTTCCGTCATGCAGTAATCGATGCAAGGTTATCTCACTTCCTCATGGAAGGATAGTTCTATACGTGGTTTAAAAGCTTGGGTATACCGCATGTGGTGGAAGAGAAACTTGATAGAGCTTTAGCGAATGCGGCATAGTTTGACTTATTTCCAGGTGCAAAACTCAAAAATCTGATGGCTCCAACGGCAGATCAATACACTTAATATGCTAGAACACAATCCTATTATGCGCCCTCAGATGCTCGGTGTAATTTTAGGTTAAAAAAATGGATGAAAGTTAGAGTCGGGCTTTATGATTTGGCGAATGATTGTTTGCAACTGTATACCGATTGTATGCGCTCTAGATTGGGCCGATGTGCGGACGATATTTCTCTATGGAGTAAAGAGCATTGTAACAAGTTGAAGTCTGATATTGACGATTGTAAAAAATGTCTGAACAACAACAGGAACTGCAGTACTGGGGACAAACAACATCAAATGATTGCATCGAGAAAATGCATGACTCAACTGTTACTTCAGGATGATGTGTACTGGTGGCAGAGGGCAAAGACACACCACACACGGGTATAAAGACAATGATCTTAATACTTAAAAATTTCATGCCTCTGCAACAGCTAGAAAGAAGGTAAAGATGATAATGGAAATAAAGAAGCTGATAATCTAAGCATGTGTACGGTGGCAAAGGATTACTTTTTCGACTTGTTTCAAAAGAAGATTTGGCAATAGGGAGCATGTCATCATTGTTGCTAAACAATCAGTTACATATATTGAGAATGAGTACTCACTCAATGCCCTTAGTTGTGAGGCCATGTTTATTATGCATAGTTACAAATATTGACAATGACTTACTCACTGCCCCTTTTACTAAGGAAGAATTTTGTGAGACTATGTTTGCTATGCACCCGAACAAATGTTCAACTCCCGACGGGTACAACCTATGTTTTTACCAACACTTGTGAAATCTATGTAATGATGTTTTTCACCATCCACTTGTAGATGGCTCATTCAAAGGTGGAGCAAAGCTCTGTATGAACTTAGTCCACCATAATTGGCACCGAGACTAATCAAATCTGAGATCTTGAGAGCAACACACTCCAAGGTCCCAAACCAACACCACTAGACCAATCCAACCGAGTTCTGTGTAGTGATGTTATTTTCAAGGAATTTTGTTCATAGTTTCATACATGCTATTTTCCAGCTACTCTAAATATGACAAAGATAGCTCTTATTCCTAAAGGTAATGCTTACACGACAATGAAGGATACCAAATTTAAACGAGCTAGCTTTGCTCTGACTTTAAATGGGTTTCCCACAAGTGGACGGTGAAATTTGATCCTTCGAATTAGTCGGTCTTTTAGCCAAATATCGAGTATTAAAAAGTAAAATATTTTCTAATTTCCATAGCCTTTAGGTCCTTGTATTAGTTTCTAAGCCTTTAGGTCCTATTGCTATTGTAATTTGTCATAAGCCAAGGTCTTATAAAAGCCACTTAGAGCAAGGTCTTTTTTTAGTGGTTTCTCTTTTGAGTTTCCCTTGGTTTTCAAGAATTTAAGTTTTCTATTCATTTTATCATATTGCTAGACCATCTTAGTTGAGATTATGTTTTCTTTTAGATTCTTTAAATTGAAATAGATTAGGATTTACTGAATTTAGATTTTGCTGATATTGATCTTTGTGAAGGGTTCTTTTCGTTGTTTTTGTTGTTGCTTGTTCTGTACTCTTTTTTTCCTTGTCAGTTGTATCAGTCTTGGTTTTCATGACAAGGTTTATAATGGGACAAATGTTGAGTTCTCTTGGTTATTCTATCTTGAATTTTGGTCTAGTTCCTCCAAATACTTCTGTATCTTTCTTTTTGTTTTGATAATGTTTCTTGAGTGTGACAAATGATAGGTGGCAACCAAGGAGTACCAACTATGTTGGGACATTTTGATTTGTAATGTGATATCTTTGCACTCTATTTTTACTTTAAAAAAAAAGTCATCTACACCAACATCATACTTGAGGATATGAGCTGGTGTGCGAGTAGCTAGCACTCAAGTAACATTATTGAATATTGATATCAATATAATTCAAAGAATTAATACATCCACAAGAACAAACATGATGAACCAAACTGTTCCATATGATTCTAATCTCTCCAATAATACCTCATCTCCAATAATTTCAACAGGTATATTAATTACCACCACTATGAGAAAAATTATTATCTTTTAGTAACAGTTAGGTTTAGATTAAGCTCTTGTTGACACTATTTTGCAGTACCAAAGCATGTTTTATGGGAATTTTTTTTCCTTTGACAGAGGTTTTACAAAATTATAAAAAATTTGAACTACTAAAGCACTGACTATTAATGTATGTGAGTTTCGCCACTAAACTCTTTGAAAAAAATAATATGATATAACTAGCAAATGTGAAAATCCATAGAACGTAGAACAATTGAATATTTGGTGCATAGTTAAGGTCTTATAAAGTAGGAAATCCGTTCTATGTTATGTGCTAACCTTATATGATAGTTGGAATTGGTTGTTGAATACCTTTCCAAAGTCATTGTAGGCTTTCATCAACTTTTTTTAGGCCACAAGGCTTTCATCACTTATGATCGTTGTTGTTAAATTGCGGCGCCAAGATATAGCAGATTTTGTACAAGCTGCCGTACGTAAGAAATTTGTGAAATACCCCTGCATGTCATGGCAACACCGTAGGTTGCAAGTCCGTCTTTATATGACAACATTGTCAATTGAGTTAATTTGAGTCATATATTTCGCAGGCATTTACTCATGAGTTGCCTCCCCTGGTTGTTTGTGATCAGCATGGATCCCAGGTTTAATTTGTTTGTGGCTGTTGTTATATGCAAATTTCAAATAGCAGACTTCGAGCGAATTAAGTCCATTATCCTCCAAGATAAAAATTCAGCCAAAGACCCAAACATTACTTCCTCGAAGAAATAATTTAGTCATATCATTTTTCTCATTAATACAACTCCGTAGATCGAAAGCCCGTTTTACCTGTCACTTGTTCCTTCAACTAGAGGTGGCCAGAGCACTTCCTCTACCACTTCTCTTCACCATCGAAAATGAAATCTCCACCCACTTCTTTTCTTCCCTCTTTCATCGCTTCAAGCGAAGCACTCACCACTTCAATGTGACATTAGTTGTGCCATTTTCTCTACTCTAAAATCCAATGGTCTAATAATTTGCAGAAAAAAATGGTTCAAAACCATTAAAATTTGTCGATAAATCTTTGGAAAGAGGCTTATGCTTTATGAGTAAAGTTTGAAAGTTTGAGTGGTTTTGTGTGCCTGTTAGCTGTGAATTGCCATTGTTTGAAGTTTTCAAAGCTTAAATGATTTATAGAGGGTAGCTTCGTGATGAAGGAGGTATCAAAGTTAGGCCTCTACCTTCCCTAAGCTCTTGTTTGTGGCAAGCAAATGTAGTTAGATCTTGCTTTTTCAAACCGAGAATCCATTCGCTCTTGCGTATCAATTATAGAACTCATTCGCAACCGGCAGACTTTCAAAATTAACTTTTCTTACTTCATGGGACCTCAACCTCTTAAGGTTCATGCCAACATTGTCCTCAACACTATCAATGTTCACAAACTGTTCACTATGGCCATGTTATGCCCCTTGTTCATTGAAATACTTCTTCTCCCCCATTGATAGGCTATCAAGACTTTTGCAGAAATAATAAACAAATAGTATCAAGACTTTGTAAACAATAGATTTACAATAGACTTTGTAAACAAATAGTATCACTGACTATTGCAAGTATAATTTAGCAATAGATTTATGGGACCAAGATTTTATGCAAACAATATCCTCCAACCTCACCCTCTACGCCTCCATCTTATGCGCTTCACAATAAACGCAAGCTCTTCTCGATCCACCTCCCACCCTCTTGGCAGCCAATCTTGCTGCGGCACCAATCTCACCACCAACGGTCCCGCCCATTTAGTCTCCAACTCCTCCGGAACCACTCCCTTAATCTCAAACTGCTTTGTCAAATACTCCTCTTCCGTCACTCTCATTTCCTCATTCTTCTTCTTCCTATACCTAGGGTTCAACATTCTAAACGCTTCAATTGATTCTTCACGCCTCAATAGTTAATCATTTGGTCAAAAGTTCGATTCAAGTCGCCCAAAGGATATATCTTGTTTACCAAAAGAAAAAAGCAAAAGAAGAACTAACTTCTAATAGACTTAAATCCATTTTTGACCTCCTAAGTGCACATGTTTATATTCAAATGGATCAAAATCAAATTTGCATATCCCTCCAAAGAATCTAAAAAAACACATAATTGAATATTACTGGATGTCTTTTGTGAAAATTATTTGCATCAAATCAAATTCCTTTCTCAAAATCGAACCAAACAACATAGTATAAATTTTAATAGTATTATAGTTTTCATCAACCAAAACTAGTCTAATCTAAACTGCACCGCGTGTTGTTTTAATCTTTGGACCAAGTATTCTTTTTTTAAATCAATAACCCAAACTGAATCAGATAGTCTTTTTTTGCCTCAAAACAATAAAAGAAACGCACCGCAAACACTCTACTCCTAAGTATCGCAATTGTGCTATTTTAGTAGTCTTTGTTTTATCAATTGATAAAATCCTAAATTCCTTTTGGTGGGGGCATAGCAGTGGTAATGATAGATGAATGCATTTGCTTTCTTGGAAAAGGCTCTCTGTACACAATAACATGGCAAAATGATATTGTGACATTTTTGCTTCAAGCATCGACCATAACCCTGATTATGTTTGGCGTAGTATTTGAAAAGCTAAATTCAAGTGGAACATCAGATAAAATACCGGTATGGAATAACCCTTGGATCCAACACAGTATGGCTCTGCAGCCCCCTGCTCACGCGAATATCGCTTTTCAAAATGTAAAGGTGGTTCATCTTTTAATGTCCCACGACAAATGCTGAAAGTAACCTGCTAATTTATGCACTTTTCGACATAACAATGCAAGACAAATTTTGAAAACTCCTTTGTTTCGGTATGTTCAAACCTATGCAACAGTGTGGAGATATTAAAAGGATGGTATGTACTCGATGCAAAGTGCATATCATTTTTGTATCACTCAAGTTGCCATCGATAAAATCATGGTGTTGAAGGCAATTGGAATCAAATTTGGCGCGCCCAGCTACCACCGAGAATCAAGAAGTTCTAATGGTGTACGAGTCGTAATTGTATCCCTATAGGATCAAGACTTCTTTAGTGTGGGGTTTAATGTCCGACATCTTCAGCCATAAAACTCAACAATTTTGCAGAAACTACACACAAACCAAAGATAGTTGTTCAGTGTCATGCTTAGGAGCCTTTGGACAAAAGAAAAAAAAGGCATGGAAGGAGCAATACTAATGAAAAAATTCACGAGGTTTGTGTAAGAGCACATCCACTCTATTAATGAGCTGGATAAATGCTCACTCTGAGCGGCAAAACACGTCTCCAACATACGCACAAGATGCATGTATGGTGTGTCCAAACCTTTGTCAGGAAATTATATATGCAATGCTGATGCCTCTTTCTCTAATACTCTTGACAAGATGGGCGTTGGCATATGCATTAGAGATGACCAAGGAAATTCAATGCTCGCAAGGACCCTATCCTTGAGGTTGACACAGGGTAAGTAGTTGGGCTATTGAAGGCACTTGAGTGGGTTAGAGATTTGCAACTACTCGACATGGATTTTGAGATAGATTCTAAAAGAGTGGTTGACACTCTTTATAGTCGGAACTCGGAAACCTAGCGTCTTAAATTATGGTACTATTATTAACGATTGCAGATGCATCCATTTTACATATCTTGTGGACTCTTATGTAAAGTTCATTAGCAGATAGGTCAATGAGACTGCCCATAATCTTGCTGGATGGCTTCATTTTTAGCTAATCTCCATAATTTTATTGACATCCCTACGTATATCCAAACAATTATTGTAAATGGAATGTTGTAAGTTTTTACCGTAAAAAGAAAAAACGTTTTCTCATTTTCTAATCTGCTCGTCCCTCCCATTTACATTGAACCGACACAACTAATAAATGACACCTACTAACTCACAAAGTTAGTGAGATTTTTTATTATACTATTAAGAATTATACTAATAAAAATAAAATAAAAAAAACAATAAGAAACGTTGAACATCAAATTATTTCCAAATAAGAACATCGATTTTTATCAGTTTTATATCTAAGCTGCTCGTCTAATATTTCTTCTTCCACAATACTCATGATTCACCGTTCTCAAACAAAATCATGGGCAGTGATTCATATGCCATTTTGTCAGCAACACCAAATTCAGGAGACCACAATACACATGGGAATTACTTTGGTCACTAGTCGGAGAAATGAGAATTGTCGCGTCATTTTTCAGAGATCAAAGCTATTTGATTAGCTTTTGACTCACTAAATTATTTCATAACTTTTGAAAAAAAGATTTGAATTAGAAGGGGTCCGGGGGTTGGTTACATAAAGGGAAGATGTTAGCACCCTTTACGTTCGTAGTACTCTACGAGAATCTTTCGACTTTATTTTATTTTTGTGCTATAAACTTACTTAATTTTAAAAATGGAATGAATGGTGAATAAAGAAAAGAAAGAATCCTAATATCTACATTTTTATTGATTCGGAAGGACTATGTCTTTTGCCTATGTACCCTTGAGGGATCAGAACCTCGTAGTTCGGGGTAAAAATTCCGATTGATTTGTTTTGTGTTTTTTATTAGTTTTGAAAAAAGTTTTAAAGTAAAAAAGCCAAGTGGCAAAATAAGCTTGTATGCGTTTTTTAATATTGAAGAAAAATTACTCAAAATAGAATTAAATTGATTTAATATTTGATTAAAGAAATAAAATAAAAAGGGATCACTTGATTATTGAACCAAAGTTTATTGTGAAAAATGTTTTTTGTGATTTTGTTATTTGCATGTTTTTGTTATTTTTGAATAATTAAACTAACGGAGCGGAAAAATAAAAGCGTAGGGACCTTATGGTGGCGTCGGACCACCACAAGGACCTTTTACCTAAACTACCAAGCATAAAGGTAAACATACACCCACTCACGCACACGTGCACCTAAACTATTACAAAAAAACCTATTAATACATTCTAGGGACTGCGATAAAAATAAATAAATTACATGAAAGCCTATTTTTACATCCTAAATTATGTGCAAAAAGCGAAAATAAAGAGATAAATTACATTGAAGCCTAATTACATTTTTTAAGTGGCTATAAAAATAATTAAAGATGCTAAAAAATAAAAATAAAAAAAGGAATGTAACAGGAAATAAAATAAGATGCAGTGAAATAAGTACAAGTAAGACTAAAATGCATAGAAAATAAACGAAATGAAATAAAAAAAAAATGCATGCAGGGGGGTGCAGCAATAAGCAGGGGTATGCAGTGAGTAAAAAAGGATGAATTGGGCCTAAGGGACAGGCTGGTCTTGCAGGGAATTGACTGGGGCCGGTTCGGTCAAAACCCCAGGTCGGTTCAAGGAGAACCAAACCGGTTCAAAGGGATATATAAAGGGTGTAAGACCCATTTCCCTTCATTTTTCAACTAATACTCTCTCTTTTTTTTTCTTTCCTCACCGTATCCTCTCTTCACTCTCTTCCATGTTACTGTGTAAATCGCAGGTTCTTCTGTTGAAAGTTTTGTGCGTCCTTTTTTGTGTGCTGCAGGTTCTTATTTATAGTGAAGGATCCTGGGCTAGGGTTTGTTCAAGAGAAGCAACAGAATTGCCCTGGCTTGGGGAGAAATGCACTCTGCAAATTGAGTGTGACGCATGACAGGCTGTTTGGGATGAACCCAGACCGTTTTTAGACCTTTTTCCTTCGGACTTATCTGATATACTTGGACCGCTTCTTTTTTGGACTTTCACAGACATTAAAATAAATGAATAATAATATTTAAGAAAAAGGAAAAAGAAAAGAAGGATAAGGACAAAGCAGAACAAGAAAAATAAAAATAAAAATAAAATAATCGAGAAATAAAGAAGATTTTTTTTATCAAGGTTAATTAAAATAAAAGATGGAACCCAATAATAAAGATAAAATAAGAATAAAAAACAATGAGAGAAGAGTGCCCGACTCGGAACCAAAAATGAGGTATTTTAAAATACCTCTCTGCCGAAATTTTGTCTGAAAAGTCGGAGATTATTTAGGGCTAAATGACGCGTGTCAGTGGTGTCTTAGGTCGAAAATTGGGGTATGACAAGAATATACTAATCTAGGATATTATAAGTGACTGTATTAAGTAGCTCACGTCCTTAATGAATAAAAAAAAGTCATTGATAAATGATAATCTTTCAGAGTTGCATTTTGAAATAACAATTTCCCTTGGTTACAAGGACGGCTACCACCCACATTTAGGATCACATCAAACGAGAAGCTACATGATAAAGTAATGAGTGGGAATGCTTACCAGATGAGAAATTTTATCATTTTCGGGAGCCAAGAGAATCCAACTTTGGAATTCAGAGGTAGTAGCATGCATACCATTTTACTCATCTTTTATAGAGGAAAAATTGTGAGCAAGGACTGCAGAGTAACCATATTTTCAATCAAATCCTTGACCATAAACTTCAAAAACATGGATGTTCACATCAATAACATATGGAATTCGGTAACAAAGGGGGACAAACTTTATCCCATTCTACCTGAATCTATGAGAATAATTTTGGCCTTAATAATGAAGTTCCAACTATGGAACCTGAAATCTTTCACCTGACAGTAAGCAATATGTAGTTCCCAGACCAGGTTTTTGATGTCGGTGTAGCTTCTTCTGACACATGATTCTATTATACTCTTGTTCAAAAAAGAACACAAGTGTAGAGTTCACATTCTCGAAAACCAAGCTTTATGGACTCCTTCATAGCTTTATTCATTGCAGAAATAGATCTACCTCGTTCTACATGTCAAGCATTTTCAAACAACTTATGATAGTTCCTTAGTTCTCATTAGTGATCCATGTAGCTTCAAAATGAAAGGGGCAAGGGAGTTTCACTTGAGGAATACATCCCAGCCTCAAAAGGATGGGATTATGATCCAAGTGTTGGCGACAAAAGACCTTTACAAAATGTCATTCTCCATTTAAAGCTAGCCAATCATTTGTCAAGATTTTTGGCAATGACTTTATTTCCTTTGCAGTGTCTGTGCCATAAAAATCTCTCCAATGACGTTTATAACTACCAATTTAAATCTTTCAAGCTACTGAGAAGCAGCATCAAATCTTACCAAGAGAAAGTTTCCCCCTATTTGGTACCCTGGAAATCATACCTTAATGAAATCTCCCATTGTGGTCTGCAGATCCCATGCACGAGAATCTGGATCACAAAAGTAGTTTCAAAGAGCACAAATGACTAAAATTTAATTGCATACCTCATATATAAAGCTTTTAATGGTCGTGCGGATAGGTAATATTGAGTTTCTAACGAGCAAGAAGAAATTATCTTCTGCAGAAGGCAACTCAGCTGTTCCATTAAAATAACAGTTTTGCCAATCGTAAGATTGTATTGCACAAGTGATCCCACTCAGTCATTTTAAAATGATTAAATCCCCCTTATCAAAATAACATGATGCAAACCTGCTAACATAGACAAACCCTAGAAACATGATACAAGGACCAAGCATTTAGAAAACCTATATCATAAAGAATGTATTAAAAATATTGCACAAATAGAAGACATATAAACTCAGTCTCATGCATGTCAAAGTACAAATATACACCAAAAAATGCATATACCCCTCGGTGCAAAGTGAGGGCAAAAACATTTAAAACTTGTTTGCATGTATGACCAAGTGTCCAACACTGGCTTACCACTAATCAAGAAATATCTAATATATTTTCTGACTCCTCAAATGTCAGAAATATCATCCATTTTTTGCAAGAGTTAGTTAGCAAGTCTTAACAGTCCTTACTTAAAACCCACTTGAGCAAGATGTTGTCCAAATTATATGAGTTGAATGACTGAATCCCATAAAAAATTATTTACTTGAACAATGTATTAGCCTCTAAAGTTTTATTTCCATGGACTTCAATCAAAGAAGTAAAAGATAATGAATAGAACTGATACCCCGAATTTCCATCTGAGCAATAAGAGAACTAGTTCGACCAAGGTCTCATCTAAAACATTTAATAATTACTAGTGATCGGCTATACAAGTTGTTGGAAGTTATTCTCCCAACTGAAGAACAATGAGGACACTTAGCAAGTGTGATTATGATTTTTCCATCAAATTCTAAGCTTTTACTTTTAATGTTAAAAACATAAAATATTGATTGACCATCAAAAATATATAAACCAGTTTTCAAGAACTGAATTGAAATCATTTATTGACCATCACAAAGCATGTTCCATTGTTCAAAAGCTGAATTGAAAAGCTTCTACATATTTCTTATTGATAAATCACAGTTATTTCATCCTTATGTATAACTTCACTCATAAATTTAAAGGTAAGGGCCCAATGGAAAATGCAGTCACTACTTATTCTCATGGAATCCAGAGGCACACTACTCCAGGTATATTAAAACACATTGAAATTGACAAACCAACACTACATGTCTTGATAGCTAAAGTGTTAGGACCCAACATGACGTGTTTAAGTACTTAGTAGGGTGTCTAAATAATAGGAATATTCTACTTAAACACTTTTTCAGGTTCTCTTTTCAATATAATTAGGTCCCAACATGCAGGTTCTTTTCATGGTTCTTTTCAATTGGACTGGGTTCCAATTCTCTGGTTCATCACATATAACTAATATACATTTATATATTGTTAAAATGCAACACAAATCAGTTGGAAGAAAGCTTATTGAATGAAGAAGCTGAGAAACACAAGAACTGAAGTAACTTGCACAACAAGCTATTGACACCTTAGTTAAGTTTAGAGTTAGTTA
>Ga0209282_1001196_pt1 | contig 13996 bp, 8 predicted proteins | sample Mtrugardesep15_FD_187529 | JGI IMG/M metagenome (GOLD analysis project Ga0209282, IMG submission 187529) | Root nodule microbial communities of legume samples collected from California, USA - M. trunc garden sep15 (SPAdes) (version 2) | ecosystem: Host-associated > Plants > Roots > Nodule...
AAAAAAGAGTGAAAGAAAAGCAGTTGAGAATCGATTATGCAAAAGCTGAAAACGCCATAGCCAAAATCTGATTCCAACCAAAAATGATGCAGAGATTACTCCCAAAGCTTCGCTCTCTCGCCGTTCAATCTCTACAACCATCTTCTCGCCGTTTCCTCCACCACTCGTTTCCACAACCACTTCACTCCGCTTCCATTTCTCGCCCTCTCTTCAATCTCTCACCCTCGTCTCTCCACAAATCTCTCCCTTCTCCATTTTCTCCCTCCGTAAGGGTTTCTCGTTTTTTTAGTTTTTGATTTTTGGTTTTGTGATTGTAGCTGAAGTGTTTGATTTTTTGTGTGAATGAATAGTTGATTCTTCAAGTGAGGCATGTTTCGTCAAGGGAAAGGAAGAAGAGAAGAAAGCCAATGACTCCAGTTAAGTCGAAGCTCAAGAAAACTAAAATGAAGTCTTATTCGTGAGTTTTCTTTTTCAATTTTCTTATAACTATACCCTTCAATTTGTGTGGAATTTGGAATTATGGAGGTTTATTTTAGGGTCTATTTGGATTCGCTTATTTGAGCTTATTATATGAAGCACTAACAATGACACAGGACACGGCATTGATTAGACACATGATATGCCTTCAATTAGAAGTGTGTTACACATAGCTTAGCTTATTTATTGACATAAACCCGTGTGAGACTGTTTAGGAGAGCTTATGGAATTAGATGATGACATCCATAAGCTCTGCATGATGGTTTATGAAAACAGTTGATGGCATATATTATACAATTTGATTTGATTTGATTGGTTGTTATAGAAGTAGCTTATTTATAAACAATTACCCCCTCCGTTTCAAAATGAGTGTCGTTTTAGCCAATTGCACACAAATTAAAGAATGAAATGAAATAATCATTAGACATAACACTTTTACTAAACTGCCCAAGAAAAAGACAAACTTAAAGTTGCATTGAAAATTGTGCGAGAGAAAAGTTGGGAGAAAAAATTAAAGTTGTATTGGAAATGTAAAGTGACATTCATTTTGAAACATTTTTTTTGGCTAAAGTGACACTCATTTTGAAACGGAGGGAGTATATGATAAGCGCGTATGCTATTAGCGCTTGATTAGCCTGTTTATCCAAACATGGCCTATTTTAGACACTGTACGCAACACACTAATTTTCAATTGTGTAGGTTTATTTTAGAATCCGTTTGGATTGGATTATTTGAGCTTATCCATTGATGTAAGAACATGTGATACTTTTTGGGAGAGCTTATAGAATTAACTTATGACATCAACAAGCTCTATGGAAAAGCTTATATGAAAACTGTTTGATTTTATGGTTGTTATAGAAATAGCTTATATATAAACACGTATGTCATAAGCGCTTATGCTATTAGTGCTTCATTAGTCTGTTTATCCAAAAATGGCCTATTTTATTTATGAGCTGTGCTATTTAAATACAAACCTTTAGACACTGTATTGCTCTATCTCCATTTGCCAGTTACTTTTTTATCTTATACAACTTACACATAATACAAATATTCACAAAAGAACACAGGTTTTTGTCAATTTTGTGTCTATTTAACATTTTTGTTTATTTATGTCTGTGTGTTTAGTTTGGAGTGAGTGATTTTGCTATATTTCGAGCAGGTCTTACAAGTCAAGGTTCAGATTAATGAATGACGGGACCTTTAGGCGTTGGAGGGAGGGCAAACGTCACAATGCTCATTTGAAGGTTCACATTTTTACTTTTCCTTAGACGGAATAAGGTTTTATTTATGGTATATGATAATGTCATGGTTTTGTTGAAATGCAAGTATCTAGGTAGTTTTTCTCAATGATTCTATTGTTCTGGTAGTGATAAATAGATCACACAATACTCAATCACTAATTACCATTATCCCCATCTTGACAATTCATGAGGTGTGAATGAACTGTCAAAACCCTTCTTTACTAAGCTATGAACTTGAGCATATTCACAATATGGATGCTTACCTCATAAACAGGTTTCCTATTGCATTTATAGTAGCTAGCTTACATTCTAAATTCCTTAGATAGTTAGATAAATAGGTCAAATACCTAATAGGAAACAGTGGCACGTTTCTGTCATAGTAGGCAAATCATGTTTATCAATTAGTGAATGTTTCTAAGGTAATGGGACTAATAGCTCAATTGTGAGTTTGGATTTTGTCATTTGCAGAAAATAGAACGACCTGTTTTTCCGTATGCACAGACGTGAAACTATGGTAGACTTGTATTCGATATATTAATTAGGGTTTGAAAACACCACATGCAAAATAGTGGTTATTGGGCTGTGGCCATGTATGCTGTATTGGATACATGTCAATATGGTAATCTGTATTAAACTAAACACGATTTATCAAAGAGCACAATAATGCATTAGAGCTGTTGGGCAGATGACACTAACATTTGTGTTGGTTTGGTATACTTCTCTATTAGCACTTCCCTAATAACTAACTTGAAAATAACATTGTAAGATGGTATCAGAGATTCAAATGTTATGATATAAAAGCACTAGCATAGTGCATTTATTTATAAAAATATTTTTAATCAAGTTCCAGTGCAGTACAACTAGTACTCTGCGTGTTTCAATCAGTTAGAATGACATAGAAACAAATTTATGATGGCTACGATGCAGAGAGAAAGCTTTTGGTGATCTTTTTTTGAGTAAAATTAAGTAAACTAAACATCTCTGAAGCCTATCCAATAACATTCCTAACATTAGCCAATGGGGCAATACATGTGATGTATTAAAACTGTTAATACTATTTAATTTTGTACAGGTGATATGAAATGTTTAGTTTACTAAACATCTCTGAAGCCACACACAACTAGTTTGCACATTTTCAAAGGAAAAGGTAGAAGCCATTATGTTGTATAAAATTCATAAAGCTCTAAAAGTTTAAGGAACATAAGAATTATTGGTGGGATTAATTTTTAGGAGTTAAAAATTAGAAAGGAGTATTTGTTAACACTTAAAAGTCCACTAGTAAACAGACATTGCCTTTTAAATTCCCACTGGGTAATATATAATTCTGTTATATTTACATTTAAAATTATCAGACCTCATCTTCTATACCACTACAAGTTGTTTTGTGTGGTCGTTCATATAATTTAGAACTGTATTTCTACCAAGTACGCAAATCACATTTTCCTAAGAAAAGTTGAGTTGATTTACTTTATTTATAATTAGTTAGCATATGAAGGAAGTCCATGAGTGAATTTCTAACTTCCATCCATTCAATTTGACTAACATCTGTTATACTAAACTTGTAAACATAGTTAAATTCAGAATACACTTTAGACAATTCGGAATAGGTGTGCAAGCAAATTCAAAATTCATAGTTGGGAAACAAAAAACACTCATATCTGTTATACTAAACTTGTAAACATAGTGGGGGCCTTTGGGCTTAGTGATTTGCCATTGCTTCTAAAAGAAGAATAATAGTGCTGTTAAAAATGTATAGTTTGACTCATACCAGCCAGGCCTTCAAGGGTATGTTATTTCTTTAAGGGTGTATTTCGATTGAGGGTTTAAAAGGGGAAGGGAGAGGAGGGCTTACTTTTCTTTTTTAAATTACGGACAATATATATTTTTTATTTATTTTAAAATAAATTAAGTGTGATTGAAGTATCATACGATCATTTATCATGCTGTTATTTCAATTTTTTTAAAAACATTTTATAGTGTTCCTATTTTAAAAAAGAAAAGTAAGTTGTCCTCCCTTCCCTTCCTCTCCCAAACCCTCAATCCATAGACACCCTAAAAGAAATGGTACCATAGGAAAGTCTATATCAATGCTTTAAACGGATGTCTGAAGACATAAATTTAGAATCTTCATATCAGTATTATAAGACCAACACAGTCTCTTAGCAAACACAAGGGGGCTGCGAGGGAGGGACCAAACAGTTAATTTTGATTCTTGGGTTTTGTTTCTCCAATTACAGTATTTTTTAATTTCCATTTTATTTTGATTTATGAAATTTTTCTCAGAGTAGTCTACTATTCTTGTAATTGATGAATTTCTGGTATTCACTGCAGTCAAAGATAGCGAAACGTAGATTGAGATTACCTGCTCTTGTCCCTGTGGCATATGCCAAAGTAATGAAGAAGCTCGGTTTTTGTGGTTAGAACATTGTAAGTTGCTGCCAGTTGCAGAAAGTGGACTGGTCAGGTTTTACTTTTTAACTCTGATCATTTGTCCACACTCACATTTTAGAATCTGCAGAATGAGCAATTACAGAACTGTTTCTTTCTTCTCTATTTGCGTGTAAGAGTTATATAGCATAATATTTTGATGTTATGCCTCAAAGTGGCATGCTTAAGTGGGAAATGTATGCAATTTTGTTGCAGTGACTAATTAATCCTTTTTGTAGCACATTTGATTTTTCAATTAGCAGTTTGATAAAATATTTTGGAATCATGATTTACTGAACTTTTAGTAATAATAATGATAAGGATTTAATTTATCTTTTGGTTCGTACATCTTTACTTCGTGTCCATATAGTGTGTTTAAATTAACTTATTGTGTATTCAAGAAAGCTTATAACCATAATGCTGCAGCTAGATGGCTTAGACCTTTTGGATGATTGAATGTCGGGCAATAAAGATCCAACAAAAATTAAACTTAATATCGTAGAATCAGAATGTTAAGATGGATGAGTGTTGAGTGGTCATACAAAATCTGAATAGTTTAGGATCAGAACATCTTTGAGAGACTTTGATTACATCTCAACTGAGATAATTAGAACAGTACAAGATCAAGACATCTTTGGCAAGACTTTTTTACTTGCATATCAATTGAAATTTGGATTACCTACTAAATTATTAATGATCTAAGTATCTACTGTTTGTATTACACCGTGTTAGTTATTCCGTACGTATTGGTTAAAAAAGAGGCAAAATGATTTAGATGTTTTGATAAACAAATAATTTTTAATAGAACCAAACCATGAATTTCAAGTTAAATCACCATCCACCATGATGAACCTTAAACCAAAATATTTGAAAACCAACCAAGCTGTATATATAAAATCTCAATGTGGCTGAGATATTATATTAAATAACTATTGAAAAGGTATGACATAAGAAGCACAAATAATATTATTTTTCATTATAAATTTTACATATAACTTTTCTCGTGCATCTGTATGCATCAAGAGTTCAAAAGTAATTTCTCTAGGATCTCTTACCATACAGGACATATTTTCTTCTGGTTTTGGGATTTCAGTCCCTGTTATTCATAAATAAATAAATAAAACAATAGAAATTTCTGTAACTTACTATAATAAGGACACTTATTTTTTTTACAACTATTTGAGACACAATGTTCTTCGTTCCTTAATATAACTCATGATGCATGTACCAAAACAATCACATTCAACCAATTTTCTATTATGCATGTCTTTGGTAATTTTTCAATATCACACTAAAAGAAATGTCTTAGAGTTTAGAAGGCAAGCAGTTTCTGAGTTCCTTTCTGAGGATCTTCCCAGTAACAGACCTTGGAATCTTGTCGGTGAAGACCACTTTGCGAACCTTCTTGAATGGAGCAACCTGCCAACAAAGGTTAAAATTTGAAAACTATTCCAATACTAACATTGATTCAAGTAGTAATATTAATTGAAATATCATAGAACTCATGTCTGTCTTATAAAGAAGAACCTGCTTAGCAACGAAATCGATAACATCCTTTGAAGAAAGTACACTTCCAACCTTCTTGACCACAAATGCCACTGGAATCTCCCCAGCTTCTTCATCCTTGGCACTGATATGGAAAATGATGAAACACTAAGGTTATATTTAAAGGTCTAAAGAGGCATCTTATAAGACATAAATGAAGTGTTCATATACTTACCCTGTAACGGCGACATCCACTATTTCAGGATGCAAAATTAACACAGCTTCTAAATCAGCAGGAGGAATCTATAACAGCATGTGTGATATACATAAGAACAATGTATATAAATTGAGTAAAAATAAACTGTAACATAAAAATATCTAACATCACTATAAAATTTAATAAACAAAAAATTGATACCTGAAACCCCTTGTATTTGATAAATTCTTTCAAGCGGTCAGATAAATATAAATATCCATCTTGATCAAAATAAACAATATCTCCAGTATGTAGCCAACCATATTTATCAATTGTTGACTTTGTAGCTTCCTCATTATTCAAGTATCCTATGAAATAAAGGAAAAATTTTGGTTAAGAATTTCAAATGGAATAGCAAAAGAGACAGGCAGAAAAGGTTCAAGTGGCTTGAGGAGTAAGACATAAACAAAATTATAGCAACAAAACAGTTGAAATCGTTGAATCAATCTCATGCAAATGTAGGTTAAGATTGCACACAATAGACAAAACCTTTATATTACCATGATATGCTTTAAGTATTTATATTTATTATCTATTCATAAAAAATGCAGATTTTTTCTACCTTTCATAATTGAAGGCCCTCTCAACCAAAGCTCACCACTTCTGCTTGGGGGCAAATAAGCACCACTTTTCCAATCTACCACTTTTGCCTCCATGTTTGGAGCTAACAACCCTAGTGAGGAATAGTTGCGAAACTTTTCTGTATTGAAACCGCATGCTCCTAATCCACCCGACTCAGTCATTCCATAAGCCTAAAAAGAAACAAGTTTACAGTTGCACATCCTTAAAAAAATCTAGGAAAACAACATTATTAACATCATCAAGTAAAGTTCAACTTTGATAGTCCAGAATTTGTTGTGTATGTGAACATCAATGGCACAGCAAGTTCTGGACTATCAAAGTTGAACTTTACTTGATATTGTTGTTCCTTGGAAAGCTAGTGAAATCAGCATTTAGCTACTAACAACAATAACAATCAAAAACAACGCAAGCAATCATCATATAAATGATGGATCTTGACTTGCATTCTTTAAATAAAACTTTTATTATGAGGTTTTTACCTGTATAAAATCAACATTAGGGAAAGCTTGGACAAAATCATTTATAGCTTTTGTGCTTAAAGGCGCTGCACTAGAACGGACCTGTCTCAAACTCTGCAACTTACTTCCATTTACACCCTTTGCCTTCGCTGTCAATGCCGACAATATCGGTGGAACAACATGAAAGTGTGTAACTTTATATTTATCAATCGCCATAATAGCCTCATCGATGTCATATTTCCTCATCACAACGATTGTAGAACCCAATGACAATAACCCGGTAGCAAAGAGAGATAAGCCATATAAATGGAACATTGGCAAAACAGCTAGATGCACAGTCTTGGAACTAGAGTATTCATATTGAGAAGCTTCAAAACTCACAAAATGGTCAACCATAGAAATAAGATTTCTATGAGTTAAAACAACTCCTTTGCTCACACCTGTAGTACCAGAAGAATACAATATACCAGCAGTGTCTTCTTGTTTAATAACCGGCTTTTGAGGCAAAACAATGTTACCAGAAATCAGGTTAAAAAAACATGAGAAACAATCATGCTTCAAATCCTTTTCATTTTCTGGTACAGAAATAATTGGAATGCCTAATGGTTCTAATTTCTTAACATTTTCAGGTATAGTAAAAGCAAAACTCACACCACAGTCATTAACCCGCTTACGAATTTCATCAACACTACTAAGAGGATTCAATGGTGTAACGACAGCACCTAGGTACATAACACCTAATAGTACAATGGGATAGTAAATTGAATTTGGAAGTAGAAGCAAAACAAGGTCACCTTGTGAAACTCCCATTTTGTGAAGACCAGAAGCCATTGATTTGACTAAAGGTAACAACTTTGAGTAAGAAATGGAAGTTCCAGATGAGGAATCAATAAGGGCTAAAACCCCATCATGAGGGTGAGAAAAAATGAAGGATACAACGTCGAGAAAAGGGTCGGTCGGAAGGCTCCTAGGAGCGTGTATACTATTGTAAATTCCGGCTTTTGGTGAATACCAAGGAGGGTGAGTGATGGTATTTTGTGGCATGTCATAGTTGAAATTTGCAGCCATTGATTTTCAGAAGATTCAACGGTACTGGAAAATTTCAAATGCAGTCATAGTTATGATTGAGTGTGTGAAATATGAATGCTCTTATAAAGGACTAGGGTCTAGTAGAGTTTGGTTTTCAATTGAATTTTTGTGGTTGAATTGAGAAAACAAGGTTTAGTGGAGTTTGGCTTACTTGAGAGTGAAGGTTTTGTGTTTGTGAACATTGGAATATGAATTAGGAACATAACAGCTACCTCTTGGGACCATAATCAGTTTGGAAATATTTGGTTAGAAGTACTTAAAAGGAAACAAACAAAGGTTAACAAAACTAAGGAAAGGCCGAAAGGGACAGGAAAAATAAATACATTTTTTTTTGTTTGTTTTCGACGTGTTTCGTGGGAGAGGTACTTCTATTCTTAGTTTGTCGAGCACTAAATATGATTATCTTTCTAAACCGAGTTTCATGCTTTAATTCATCATGTTGCCGGAGTCTAGCACAATCAATTAGATCTAATCCCTGTTAGTGGAGCTGACAAAGAATCGAACCAACTTTGACATTGTTTGAAATCCGATTCGACAATGAACTCACCAAACTTGGTTCAAGAACCAAATGAACTGAACTTGAACTAAAAGTTAAGTTCGACAACTAAATAAGCAGGATTTGAGCTATATATTTTTTGACTCGTTTGGTACATGAGCCAACTCAATAATACATATAACAATTTGAAATTGGAAGAGTATTTTAAGGATATTCTCAATTCTAATTGTAAAATTTTGTTTGTTTTTTTTTTCCCTCTGTTATCTGTATTGGTTTTGGTGTCATTTTTATATTTTTGTTTTAGGTATTTGTAAGATAGTTTTGCAAACTTTGTATTTGTGTCTATCTTTTAAGTACCTTAAGTTGTGATATTTTATATTGTAATTCAATCTTTGCCTTTTTTACTTTTAAAAAAGTTAAAAGAAAAAAGATCTATTTTATTTCTTTGACTTTTTTAATCGGAAACCGTCGCCGTCACATCGGAGTCTTTTCCGCCACCATTACAACTCATCCGTTCTCACTAGACAGATCAGGATCTATAATCATCCTACTTTGATTATTACACCAGTCTAATTAACTATAACAAAACTTAGTTTACTAACCAAGTTAACTATGATTTTAATTCAATTTTTGACTATTTTATGTTAGACAAACCCTTTTTTAGGGTTGTTTATTGCATGTAATTGGTTTGGCAAATAACATTACTAGCTTTTAAAATATTGTATTAGTTGTCTCGTAAGTGTAGCTCAGTTGGTCGCTATCAGGGATAATTTGTGCAGGGGCTAGGGTAAAAAAATATTGTGTTAGTTTTTGAAGTTTTGCTACTAGTTTTAATTTTTAAATTTAAAATGAATTTGTTTTGGTACAAGGTTTTTGGCAAACATTAATTAGGTTTGACAAATAATCTACTTGCTGCTGGAGAATGACAAATTTATATTTTTCCACTTTTGGTTATGGTTGTACCAGGAAGAAATGGGCATGGCATTTTAGGAGTAGGTTGATGTAAGCGTTGATTCAGTGCATGATGCTATTGATGGTAGACACAAAGCAATACTAGTTTGGTTTTGGAAAAATTTAAGTATTTTTAATCAAATATATTATTATTAGGCGGGTAGATATTTCAAAAGACATTCTTTAAAAAAAATATATTTCAAAAGACATTTATATTTGAACACTTTTCGTTTTATATATTTATTCGTATCTCATTTTTTCTTTATCTCTTTTCTATTACATCATTAGCTTATTATATCTATCACATCATTTTCTCTAATCTCTTTTATTTTTAAGTAGGAGATTAAATTTTAAATGTCTAAAAATTATTTTCCATTTCAAAAAGCTTAATGATGGATGCAACTAACCCAACATCATCACATGTGAGTTTGTTTGAATTGGTTTTTCATCAAATTCAGTTATAAAATAATGAAAATTGAGATGCATGCAAGAGAAAAAACAACCTTTACAATAAACTAAACTGTGTGCTTTTCAAAAGTATTCAAACATACCTTACATAAACAATTGATACTATTGATGGTGGTTTACATATTTTAAAATAAATTATTGGTTCATATTAATTTATTAAATAATAAAATAATAAAAAATGAGATAATTGAATAAAATATAAAAAAGAGTGGGAAATTGTCACCGTCACTTATTGCCACTAGAGAGAAACAGTTTGCTTCTAAAACTTTAGAGATTGTTTTTTTTTTTTTTTAGAATCATGAACATGTGAAGGGACAAAGGAGGTGTTTCTCGATCAGTTTAGACTGGTGTAAGCAAAAAAAAAGTAATTTGATATAACAATCAAAATAAGTTGCGGTATTTTTATATTGTGGTAATAATTTTACCTATTTGATTTATGTTGGTGCGACGTATTTATAACCATTAGCTTTGGAGTAACATGTCCAATTTCATCATATATGGAGTGAGAACTTTCGTTGTACTAATTGGTTGACGAACTTTAACATTTTTTTAGACTCTTTTGTTGTTAAATTACCAAGTGAGCTCCATATGTTTCTTTTTTGTTGATATTTTTAGGACTTGCTTGTCTAGGCATGTCCAGAGCTCCACCGTCTAACCACCGGATCTTCATAGTCCGCCGTCGTGGGGTCCCAGGAGCTCCCCCGCTGACCACTACCAACGACAACCTTGAGTCGCCATTCAAACAAAATTTAATATTTATAGTCAAACCCAAGGATAGAGCCAAGAATTTAGCTTAGGGGGACCGAGTTGAAAGTATAATATAGTGAAGAAAATAAATTTCAAATGCACAATATATACACAAATATTTAAGAAATTATAACATATATTAAAATTAGTAGATATGCACAATTATAAGAAATTTTAAGGGTATAAGAAAGTTAAATACCTTGAGGTTTGTCAAAGAATATAATGATGAGACTGAAACAATCTTTGAATAGCAAAGAAAGAAAATATGAAAAAATAAAAATGCAAACATAAGGCGATACAATAATGACAAGTGAATCGTTGGTAGTGGCTCCCATACAGTTATTCGATATTCCACTCGGTGTTATTTTTACATCGATATTCTTACTCTTTTATCACCCCACTCGTATCCCTTATCCCAGTCCCACTAATGACCAAAGTGTGTGCGTGAGAGAAAGATAGGTTATTTTTTTTGGTTGATACAAGGGAGAAAGAGAGAGTGATTTGTTGGGGAAGAAACATAATAAATTCTACAAGTTTTGCTTAATCTAATGATGGATTAGGAGTCGTATGAACACTCTTTTTTCAATATTTATCATAACTTTCACATTTTTATTAGGTCAAATCTACGTGGTTCTTATACTTTTGAAACGAATTCAAGATAAAGTGGTGGAATCTAAAGACTTAGATAATCCGGAGGTAAGTAAAATCTGACCATTAATTGTTCTATCTAAAAATCGAATTCAATTTATGTTCTCTTATACAATTTGTGAGCTCATTAACCACTTAAGCACATTTGTTTGATTATATATATTTACCCCTCTTATAATTAGTATCATAAGAGGGAGAAGATGTATTTATGTTTTTCAATTGTAAATTAAATATGAACATTTTTGTAAAAAAATCATTAATGCATACAAAATTTTGTAAAGGTCTTATATTAAAGAACAAATAAACACTTTTGTTTGCAACTACATGGCAACACTCGACAAGTCTTCGATTCAAAGCTCATTCAGCATTTTTGGTATTGACAATTACTTCTGTCTATTCCTTTTTCTCTGATGAAATTATGAATGGAAAACCTGATACATTAGTCTTGTTTCATGTGCTACGTTTGCGATCATGTCACTTAGTTTGTCGAGACAAATTCATTGCGGATTTGAAGTGGATCTTATGTACTTTTATCTAGGATGTTTAATTATACAACTCATGAAGATTAAATTGTTGTTAGGTATTGTTGGAGCTTGTTACAGCTACTGTCTTCTCATTATTCGGTCTTCTTTCTCTTCCTTAGCGTGGCGTTTCTTTAAAATTCTTGACTTGTTTGAGACGATGTGTGATCTCATTCCTGAATTTGAATCCTTGTTTACTGATTCGTTGGTTAACGAAGCACTGAAATTCAAGAATAGGTTGGGTGAAGTATGTAGAAACATGTTCATGGAATTTGGAAAATTGATATTTCTTACGCTGGATGCAGAGTTGGATTGTTGGGCTGATGGCGGAGTTCATCCTATGACATGTGAAGCCACTGGCTACATCTTTTTAGCTTTCTGGTCGAGGAAGAAATTGGAGAAAATTTTAAAAGAATACCCTTTGGTTGATGCTGATGGAGTAGGAACATCTTGTTTATTCTATTCACAGATAGAGCTTATAATGGACTTTTTCCAGATAAATTTGGAAGCTAAGTCACAAATATACGAAGACCCTGCTCTGCGTTATTTGTTCATGATGAATAATCTAAGTCACATTAGGTACCAACTTGAAACCTTTTGGGATGATGGGTTTTGCAAAAACAATGAGCAATACTGTGAACTCTATTTTAGAAGCTCATGGAATAAGGTTATCGATTTTTTGAAGATTGATATCAACGAGTCAATGTCGCCAAATTCTAAAGCAGATTCAATGAAAGACAATCTCAATTCGTTAAATCAGAAGTTTCGGGAGATATGTGGAATTCAGTCAACATGGCGTGTTTTTGACGAGCAACTACGGAAACAAATAATAATTTCCTTAGAAAACACGTTGCTGCCGGCATATGAAAATTTCATTGCTAGGTTGCAGGATGTTCATGGTAAAAATTCAGATGAGTATATAGAATATGGAATGTCTGACATTCAAGATCGACTTAACCAGTTGTTTTTTGTTAGAGGATGTTGATCGTGTAAGAGGATCAATTAGGATTCAGTTGGTTAGTTAGTAAGGGTCGATTATCGTTAGAGAGTTCAAAAGTAATTTCTCTAGTGCACTTATAAGGATCTCTTAATATAATAATTGATTAGAGGTGTACATGGCACAGTAGTTGATAGTTTTTTTTTCTTCTGGTTTTTGGACTCTTAATCTCTGCTATAGTTCTATTTACAAAGAAATAAAAAAGATATGTAGAATCGAATTGTTTAGACACAATGTTCTTTATTCCTTTAATATATAACGAATGGTGCATGTATCAAAACAATCATATTCAACCTATTTCATGTCTTTGGTGATTTTTCAGGATCACTCTAGATATGTCCAAAAAATGCCTCAGAGCTTAGAAGTCAGGCAATTCCTGAGTTGCTTTCGGAGGATTTTCCCAGTCGCAGATCTCGGTATCTTGTCTGTGAAGACCACTTTCCAAACCTTCTTGTATGGAGCAACCTGCCAGGAAAAAAAAAGGTTTAAATGCGAAAACCATTCCAATAGTAATAGACACTATGACATCGATTCTAGTAGCAACATCGATTCAAATATCATAGAACTTCATGTCTCTCTTATAGAGAAAAACCTGCTTAGCAACGTAATCGATCACATGCTTTGAAGAAAGTACACTTCCAACTTTCTTGACCACAAATGCCACTGGAATCTCCCCAGCTTCATCAACCTTGCCACTGATATCGAAAATGATGTAATACTCAAGGTCATACTTTAATGTCCAAAGAGGCACTTTAGAAGACAAAGACATAAATGAAGTGTTCATATACTTACGCTGTAACGGCAGCATCAACTATTTCAGGATGAGAAATTAACAAAGCTTCTAAATCAGCAGGAGCAATCTGTAAAAGATCATGTATCATACATAAGAACAATGCATACATATTTAGTAAAAATAATTTGTATAATAACTTTTTCTTATAGAAGTTTAATTAACAAAAAGTTTGATACCTGAAAGCCCTTGTATTTGATAATGTCTTTCAAACGGCCAGACAAATATAAATATCCATCTTGATCAAAATAAACAATATCTCCAGTACGTAGCCAACCATCTTTATCAATTGTTGACATTGTAGCTTCCTCGTTATTCAAGTATCCTAAGAAATAAAGGAAATTTTTTGGTTAAGAATTTCAA
>Ga0209282_1001197_pt1 | contig 13995 bp, 15 predicted proteins | sample Mtrugardesep15_FD_187529 | JGI IMG/M metagenome (GOLD analysis project Ga0209282, IMG submission 187529) | Root nodule microbial communities of legume samples collected from California, USA - M. trunc garden sep15 (SPAdes) (version 2) | ecosystem: Host-associated > Plants > Roots > Nodule...
AAGTTAGGCAGGTCGGTTCACAAGCTAAAATGAATTTCTTTGGGCTCACGCAACAAATCAAAATGATCCAATTACAAGAATGCTTAATGTGTAACGTGAGTGAGAAGTTAGTATCTCATTCTCATTAATTAACCTGATTTTATGCGGATTCAGTTCATGACGTGTCACTTAAACACAGCCCCAACCAAATCTAGAACCAACAACCTAGGACTGCTCATGCACTGACTCAAACATCGATCAGTTGTTTAGATATCTCTCTCTTTGTTTTGTTCATTTCTTCCATTTCTAGTTCAATTCCAATGGCTTCTCTTGCTTTCTTCAGAAAACCCTTTCTTCTATCTTTCAATTTCATATCTCGTGCAACTTCTTCCATCAACAACAACAGTGCATCTTCTCTTGCTTCTCTGCAGAGATCCATGGCCACGGCCACTTTCGAACGGACGTAATAATAATATTAAAACCCTTACTTATTTCTTATTACCTACGTTACTTGTCATGGATATGCTTATATAACTCGCATGCATGCAATCATCGTACACATTAACAAATTATGTTTATTTTATCTATGTTTTATTTTATAGCATTCACACTTTAAATTGAATGCATGTTTAGTGTTTGACATATGGTTTTAAGTTGCGGTTGCCGCCGATGCTGACCGCAATTTAAAACCATGGTTCGACACATGTGACTACATTCGATCAATTTCATTTTGTCAAATTATTACTAGTGCGGATGTGTTTGTATCGTTTTCAGTGTTTTGCGTCGGTGATCATAGGGTATGGAAGATGCTAGCTATTCTTAAGTGACAAATTGTTTGCTTTCTATTCTTTTTTTCTTTTGCAGAAAGCCCCATGTTAATGTTGGCACTATTGGTCATGTCGATCATGGAAAAACAACACTAACTGCTGCAATTACAAAGGTTTTGGCGTTAAATTTGTGTGACTCAGTTTAGGTTTTTGTGCTGCACAATACTTGTTATACAAGTAACTGATTGATTTTGTGAAACAGGTACTAGCTGCTGAAGGTAAAGCCAAGGCCATTGCTTTTGATCAAATCGACAAGGCTCCTGAGGAAAAGGCGAGAGGAATTACTATTGCTACGGTAAGACTTAGTTCATTTTCTCTATTTTTGTTTTAAATTCATACTCAAATCATGCATTTTGTAAAATTTCCTAGTGGAGATTTCGTAAACTCTCTCTTGAGATAATCATAGGTCTTATCTTGCCGATTGTTCTTGCAGGCTCATGTTGAGTATGAGACAGAAAAGAGGCATTATGCCCATGTTGATTGCCCAGGACATGCAGACTATGTTAAGGTAACAACCTTAATGATCAAGTGTATAGTGCCGTAGTTTGAGAAGGATTATTAGTTTTGATTTTGCGTTGTAAATTATGCCTCTTTTCTTCTATAGTGATAATGCATTCCATTACTTTGGAGATTGTACGATTTAACATGTGCTTGATTAATGCTCGTGAGTTTTGTCCTTATTTTTAATTTGTACGGTGAAATTACAGAACATGATAACTGGAGCTGCACAAATGGATGGTGGAATTCTTGTGGTTTCTGCTGCAGATGGCCCAATGCCTCAAACAAAGGAGCATATACTCCTTGCTCGTCAGGTTCGTAGTTCAATTTTTGTTAATTTGTAAGAGCAAGCTCTTTTAAACTTACCAAAACCATAAGACTATAAATTTCTCTATGAAGGTTGGTGTGCCATCACTGGTCTGCTTTCTAAATAAAGTAGATGTTGTTGATGATCCAGAGTTACTTGAACTTGTTGAAATGGAGCTTCGCGGTATAAACTTGTCACCTCGTAGTCTTACTTTTATTTGAATGAGAAGAAATTTTTTTAAAACTTTTTGCTAATGTATGTGCATCATTTTGCAAACAACTTTTTTTTGCAGAACTACTTACTTTCTACCAATTTCCTGGAGATGAGATTCCAATTGTGAAAGGTTCAGCTCTGCATGCCTTGCAAGGGACTAATTATGAACTTGGAAAGAAAGCTATCTTGGAACTAATGGATGCTGTGGACGAATACATTTCTGAACCCGTGCGACAGCTTGACAAACCGTTTTTAATGCCAATAGAAGATATTTTCTCTATTCAGGTAAGTAGAAATATCATACCTTAAACAAAATTATTCTCATTCATGATGCAATGCTACATTCTGTTCTGTATTTACTCCTCCACATATGTTGTGAACTTCCTGTTGTTCCTTCCACTATCTTTGGTTTATGTGAAGGGGCGTGGAACTGTTGCCACTGGTCGTGTTGAACAAGGTACTATCAAAGTTGGTGAAGAGGTTGAAATACTAGGATTGAAACAGGTACACAGAAAATTAAATGTCTTATAGTTTTTTGCTTTATGGTTTACGTATTTGTATTTATCAGTCTTTTGTGTGAAGGGTGAACCTTTGAAGACTACTGTAACTAGTGTGGAAACATTTAAGAAAAATATGGAAAGAGGAGAAGTGAGTAAAATCATATAACCTTTACTATCCTCTACTTTTTATTTCCTCGCGATTTGGACTAGTGGATAATTGAATATTATGTGTCCATTTTTAGGGTGGTGATAATGTAGGACTTCTTCTACGAGGTCTTAAGCGTAGTGATGTGCAGAGGGGAATGGTGAGTGAAACTGATTCTGATTCAAAATTCAATTTACCATTTCATTTTATGAAAAATGAACCAATTTTTCCTTCTCCGTTTTAAAAACCTTCTTTTGATGAAAATTATAGGTTATCGCCAAGCCTGGTTCATTGAAAACATATAAGAAGTTTGAAGCAGAAATTTATGTCCTCTCAAAAGACGAAGGTGGCCGTCATACTGCATTTTTCTCAAACTATATGCCTCAATTTTACCTGAAGACTGCAGACATTACCGGAAAGGTTCAATTACCTGATGATGTCAAGATGGTTATACCTGGTGATAATGTGACTGCAACTTTTGAGCTGATGTTACCTTTTCCTCTTGAACAAGGTAATCATTATCTATGATGGATCACAGAATATAATTTTTTCATATCATCCTTTTCTCTTTTAGAATGCTTACAGAAAAAGATCTACGTTATCTCATCTATCAATCAAATTAAAATTGGTGTCGTATGAGAAAGTTGGAACTATCTTTGCTTTGTGTTTGTTTTTTTAGTTACCTCATCCTTTTTACGTTACCACAATCCACAATATAATCTTACAACAATCATTTAATTATTAACAGGACAAAAATTTTCTCTGAGAGAAGGAGGCCGGACAGTTGGTGCAGGAGTTGTCTCCAAAGTGCTTTCCTAGAATGTTGATCTCGAGTCCATAAAGTGTTTGTCCAGTAATTTGTAATTAAGTCGCAAATAGGGATTGAGACCAGCATGCAGAGAGGAATCTATGATTCGACTATTTTTGACACTTGATGTGTCGGTTGCATTTGAATATGTTTGTTTTATCTGTCTGAGAATTATAATAGTAGATTTAGATATTTGGATAAGGGTTAAATTCTCTTAGGTTCAGTTAATAATGCCAATTTTTCTTCTTCAGTGCGTTGTTAGAATAATTTCATTTGTTGCCTCGATCATAGTATAAGCAAAAAATGTCAAATTGATCGTATATTTTGAATTTCAGTGCTGGAAGCTATGTATTTATAAATGGAAACTATGGATAATTTAATTCAAATGATAACATTGAATTAGAAAGAAAAAAATTAATGAATAAATTACTGAGTCAGGCTATTTTTTCAGCCCTGAAAGTTTCACACACATATGTACAACTCAAGTAGATTATTACAGTGATCGCTTTGTATCAACATGGATTATTGATCTTGCAATAATTTACTCTCTTTGATTATTTTACTTGTCTTCCAGCAACATCAATGCTGTCTCAACCAGTGAGTGAATTGTTAGACTGTGCCGATTCAGACCGACAGTACCAGAGAAAACGTTAAAGCTTTCAAGCTCTGATGTGGTCTCTAATACACCCTCCAACACCTCTTCCATTTGAAGATCCTTAAAATTACTTATGTTTTCTTCTTTGTCTATCATCATCCAAATAGCCAGCTCAATCACAAACCTCCTTATCCTTGGAACCTTTGTTGCTGGATATTGATGTTTCTTTAGTATCTGGACTAATTTTTTAGCCAGTTCAACCTCAGTGATTCCAGCTTCTTTAAACACAGTTCTTGATTCAGAAGAAGCCATGAATGTGAAAACATTTGCTGCTAGTCCAACCATCACTTCCTGTAGCTTATTCTCTTGCGACATGATTGCTTGAAGTACCTGCAAGGTTGAGGAATGGTAAAAGATGATTTATTTTAATCATCGGTAGACATTTTACTGAATAGAATAGAAACATAGGGTCTATTTGATTGACTTGTTTTAGCTTATCTATAATCTCTCGAAAGACCGTTTGATAGAGCCTATGAAAATTGTGAAGAGCTTCTAAAATGTCCGTAGGCCATTTTCAGATAGTTTTCATAAGCTAGATAGCTTCTGAAAACAGCGTAAAGCTTATATTACAATAATTTAACTTTACGAATCTCACGACTTGGTAGGTAAAATTTGCTATTGTTTAATTAATAAAAATTGAAAATAACACTTACTGTTGGAGCTGCTGCTGTAACTCCCTTTAGCTGGTTGAAGCATTCTGATCCACTGTAGTTGCATAAATTTCTTAGAATTCTAGCGGCACTGACACGAATCAGTGGTACTTTCAATGCTTCAATAAGCCTTTCGAGCACTCTCAACTTCAAAATCCGATGACAGTTGCTCTTGCTTTCTAATGCCAGCATTGCTAAGGCCTCGCCAGAAACAGTTGTTACATCTTTCTGGTTTTCAGGAATGTTTTGTCTGAAAAATATGTTGAACAATTCTTTAAGCACTCCACCTGTACCTCCGATCCTTTCTGATGCTTCATCTTCCAATGCAAGACTTGTTAATATTTCTATGCTCAGTTTCTGTAACAAGGGGTGTTTCTCACCATGTCTTAAAATATCTCTGATATTGCTGATTGTGAAAACTACCTCAGAAATCTCTTTTCTAAGATGTTTCCCATATGCTCCTGTTGTGCTAGCCAGCATCTTTACCAGCTGCAGGGATCTCTTCACTGTAAGAATTTGTGAGGGAGTAACATTTTCATTCTTCAGAAGGCTTTCTTCAGCATGTGTAAAATCTACGATCTTTGGAAGTAGGCCTCTTGTATTTCCAATCTTTCCACAATTGTCGTGATCATGTGCGAGCTTTTTCAGAATGAGTAGTCCCAAATGGTTAAATGTCCAGAACCCGTAATTTGGGTGATCAAATATGAGTTTCTTTTCTGCAACTTCATCAGCGGCATGCATACAATTCCTGTTAGTTTGTAGAAGAGACGATATTGATTCCATAGCTCCCGGTATCCCGGCTATGCGTAGAGAGTTCTGCTTCTTGCCTGCTAGTTTTGATAAAATCTCCGCAGCAGACAGCCTAATTTCTTCCTCCTTGTGGTCTGTCCAATTCAACATCTCAACTAGTCTCTCCACCAAAGATATAGAAATTCCAATCTTTTGAAGTGTATCGTCCGAAAACCTCTCACTGTTAGCAAATTGTCGAAGAATTCTCGCTCCAATGAGCTTCTCATCAGGTGAGTTTGAGGCCAAAAGATCCATAGCAAAAGACACCATATCCATTTTCAATCCATCAAAGATACTTCCATTGACGCACCTTGAATAAGCATCATAAAAGAATCTCCTGATAGAAACCATCCCTAATGGTCCTAACTCACACTCTTTGTTAACCTCATCCAATAGTTCACAGTAGCTTAATTTCCACTCCCAATAAGCCTTCTCTGTTAAGAACAACAAAGCTTCTGCAAGAGCCAATGCATAAAAGATGTCGAGAGCAGACTCGCGGTTCCTCTTATCGGTATCTCCCTTGGCAATCTCTCCATAATTATGCCTGATGAGCTTTGTCGAAGACAGAACCACGCAAGCTGTTGCAGAAAGAAGCTGAAGCCAATACAGAACCTTGCTGATATGCCTTGAAATGAAAAACCATTTAGCATATGGTAAAAGCGGAACGTCCGAACTAATCCACGTCCTAGTCGTTGTCCTTGTGATTCTGTTATCCGAAAACCTCGGTACAATGACATTAGCCTCGACGGTGTCTTTTCTGTGCTTCTTAACGGCAGCATTAATAGGTCTGCAAAGATTCTTTATACTTTGAAGAATGGAATTTGAACTTGATCTCAGCATCCGAAAACTATGCATTCCTGACTCAGTAATAGACCATGTGGCTTGGTGCTGCCACTCAAGCTCGTGACTCCTGCTGAAAATCCTCGTTCCTTCAATCAAGAGTATGATTGTGATGAACCAAAAGTCTGTTTTGTCTAAGGTAATGGCAAAACCACCGAGAAGGACAACAGTCGCCCATATAAAACCAAGAGTTCCCAAACCAGTTGCTGCTTTTTCAAGCACGGCAAGGCGAAGAGCGAAGAGGGTAAGTTTCTTTTCTGGTGCTCTAACTGTTGTTGAAGATTCATTAGAATCTTCTTTATCACCTTCACCACTATCTCTCTTCTCTAGACTGCTAAGGCCGCGACGAGGCTCAAACATGGTGGCGCATTTGCTCGTTGTCTCGCTTAGCCTCCTAAGTTCACCGACTTCTAGATGAATGCTTCCCCCTCCTTCTCCATCTACACAAATTTTATGATCCATGATGATGATATTATATATATTGTTTGAAACTCAATGTAAATGTTTGTGGTACTATCTATGAAAAAAAGACTAAAGGGTGAGTGTTTGTGGAAATTTAATGAGGATAGGTTTTTTTATTTATAAGTAGAAAAATAGAATTGAATGAATTAGAATGGAGAGCTTAGAGGGCACGCTTATTATGTGGCATATTAATTGGTTATGCTTTGCTAGCAAGTCTAGTAACTTGGGGAAAGGGTTAACTTCTTTCACTATCTCATCTTGACTTGTGAAGCTTAATTGCTTTCTTTTTCTAGAAAGTTTCTTGTTAGCTTCCAAAAAGGTGGAGTATGTAAGTCAGTAGCTTGTCGTCTTTATCTATTAATGGCTAGATTAATGCTGAAGTGGATTTCTCATATGCAACACAACACTTGTGTATTATTGGATTGGTGGATCTTTTATCTGCAAAGTAGTTACAAGACAAATATTTTGTTTGTTAACCATTTCCCTTTTACTATTTTAGTCACTTTATTGGCATAAAGTATATGTTGATGTTGATTTTGTGGAAGACTAATCTTTATATGAGAACTTGATTGATCATATCTAGTGGAATCTTTCTTTTCAATCACATTTTTTTTTAAGAGATCTCAATCCAGTTCCACTCGGACCAATATAATATTGGTCATACATACATAAAAATCATTAAAACGACATATTGCAAGTCTTAATATATTGAACGCTTTATTTGTTTGTATTTTTATTTTTATTCATGGACAATAGCCCTAGTTAGTTAATTTCTGAATAACAGTAGAATTAAGAACATTAGCAAGGAATTGATTGAAGAGTATTTTTGTGACAGAATATTAATTAAAAAATTGTTAAAATGCCAAGTACATCAAGCATTTTTTTTGTTGTTGTCAAAGTACATTAAACTTAGCAAATGATGAAGCATGTGAAATTAAAAAGAAGATTACGCTCAAATATCACAATTTATATTATTAGTTAAAATGATGTTTCTTATGGAGAAACTCTTTGTCGCTTGGAGTGCACGATTGGGCTGTGAATCATATGATAAGACTCAAAAAATAATTTATGAAAAATGAATTGATGCCGAAGCTTATAGCTAATATTACGTTGCTCATACGTGCTGTCCATGATCTTAATAAAAAATGTGAATATTTATTCTATTCATCCATACCATGGAACCTCAATTTCAATCAGTACAAGGCATTAATCACTTGGAACATGATCAGATAGGCATGGTCATTCATTTTGATCACATGACAACTAAGACAGGAAAGAAATAACAATTAATTAGTCATTTTCATCAATGTTCCGCAAATCGAGTGTTAACTCTCCGAGTTTACGTGTTTAGGTATCAAATTTGTGTTAACTTTGAGGTAAACTCGGTTTTTGGTAAAATCGAAAGGTTTGACGAGTTTGACCGAGTTAACACTTGGTAAACTCGTATAAACTCGACCGATTTTACCGATTTTTACGAGTTTACATCTAAAAAAATAAAAAATAAATTGGTCTTTTTTTTGGACCCATTTTTTTTCAAAATCCAATTCCTTTTCTACAATCCCAAAGACCGGAACGTTTACTAAATAGTTACATTTACAGTAACACGTTGTTCCTAAAATGAAACGTTTCTTTTTCTTTCTTCTCTGAGTTCTCAAACCATGATCAGGGGAGCACATACCAGTTAGGGTTGCGATTCCGACGGTGGAAATTCAGATTTCGACGCCGGTTAGGGTTGCGGTGGTGGTGTTTGTTGACCTTTTGAAGAAATTAACTAGTTTATTTTTTAGATAGTTTTATTAACAACTTTAGGAACTTGTGAAACTTGCTTTTTTGAGTTGTTTTTTGGATGGCTTAAACTTAGAGACTTATAAAACTTATGATTTTGTGCGTTAATTTTTGTATTTTGATGTTAAGTTGAACATAATATTTTATTATGGTAGTTTAATGTAATTTGCCTTTGTAATTAAGTCATATTTTGCACTATTGACATATTTACAATATTATATTAGCTTATATATGTCTTGCATATAATAAATTTTATATATTTTTAATTTTAAGTAAACTCGTACGAGTTTTCAAGTCGAGTTTACGAGTCGAGTTTACCTAGACAAAATAAGTTGAGATAAACTCTCGGGTTACAAAACCTTGATTTTGATACACTATTATTCCTGGAAAGGGAAAGACAGAGATAGCTCTATATTGACTCAATGAGTCCTATGAGCAAACTATAAGGTGTACGTTAATAAATTGGGGTCTCTGTCAATGCTTCTTTCATTTTCGCTTCTGGGTCCCAGAAAGCGTAGGCAACATGAGAAAAAAAAAATGAATGAGAGACAATTATCACCAGAAAATGAAGGCTATGGAATAAAGCAAAAGGAGAAAATAAGGACCTCACAATAATCACACATTGATTCTTCAGGTTCCACGCATGTCATGTTGCTTGTGGTACATGTTTTTTAGTTTACGCGTACACGTAAAACTCAACCGAGTGTTTTTTTGCATGTGTTCATAAAATCATACTCATTTGGTCTATTTCAATTTTCATTTTGTTTTAATTTACGAATAACTCATGTACGGTAAAATACAATTTTGAAGGAGTATACGAAAACATAATTAAAATCTTCATAAGATCTATATAATACGAAAACAGTTTTTTTTTTTTTTGAAGGAGTATACGAAAACAGTTGTTTTTATATCTTTCCTTCAAAAACAGTTGTTTTTATATCTTTCCTTAGAAAAAAATGTTGTTTTTATATTCTCAAACACAGAAGAAATTGGAATCTTGACTTGGTCTATAATACCAGAAACAGTTGTTTTTATATCTCTTAAACACAGAAGAAATTGGAATCAGCTTCCTTTTCTTATGGAATCATCTCTGATGATCAGAAAGAGAATTAATTGTACTTATTTTTTCTTTAGATGAAAAACTGGTTGTACTTTTTTTTCACACCACTGGTTGTACTTTGTATATGAAATTTTCTGCACTAACATTCACCCCAGAAAAATGATGAAGAAATAAAGGCAAATATAAGCCCCTTCTTCCGAATGTGTGCACCTGTTAGTAGAAGAATGAGTCGGTAAAATGCAACAAGTTTTTTTGTTAATCCTCCAGTTAGGAAAAGGGGCTCTAAAAATCTAGAGTTAGACTGCGAGATAAGTAAAGTTTGATTAAGAATTGTTGCACCAAATATTAAACTAGTATTATCACTTCTCTTCAACATCCCCACCCCCACCCACGGATCTAGATTCCCGGCCGTAAAGTTTTGGTGCAGTTTCATGCTGTAATAAATATCATCTGTTGATTTGAGATCAAAAGGTTCAGATTTCAAATCGGTTTCACACAACAAAACAATCCAATCTCGACCATTTATTTTGATCGGATGGCTTCCAGTTGTTACTGCAGGACAGTTACATCAGGAAATCCCATCCCCCACCCACCAAGTCATTCATATATCCCTAGGACATACCGAAGTGTCATTCTTTAGAATTAATAAGTGATATACAAGACAAATTAAAATGACCACAAAATCCAACTCTTCCAGATTCAACCATTTCTCTTTCAGACCAAATAATTTTTTAGTCTACCTCGTTTTCGGACCAAATAGTCCCACTAAGTCGCCATCAATTTTATTTAGATTTAATAAATATTGAAAAACACTAAATAATTTCCGATGAGGAACCAAGTTATACTTGTGCAATACTTAAGAACTGTTGCAACATACAATAGCTGACTGGCTGCACAAATTCAAACTATGAATGACAGTCAAGTTTAATATCTAAATGTAATTTTGAAACCTAAACGAGTAATAATTCACAAGGTAACTGTTTGTAAATTTAGCAGAGTCTTATTAAACAAGATATCTCAATTGGTTTTGACAGAAAAAGATATCTCAACTAATTCAGATATAAACAGTTAACATCTTAATAAGTTGACAGAATTACAAAACAACTATCACTGCAAGTCCAGAAAAAGATCAGGCCTGTTGTAAATCTAATTTGGATATCTGAGTTTATAGTTATAAAACATTTGCAGAAGGCCAAGTTGACTACTAACCTGTGGCTTACAGTGTGTATGGATTGGTATTGAGAGAAACCAAACAACCGTTGAATCCACACAGCAACTATCTGTAAGCACTGGGCGTGCTTCGGACGGCCAATGGTAAACCAAACACTATTAATCAAAATACACATAGTCACCTACTCCAACCGATATAGTCCACAACTCCCACTTATATATTTACAATCTCTAGTTAATTTTCCAATCAATGCTATAACATTCAGCTCCCTAATGCCAGACTTTCAATAAATAAATGCTATAACACCCAGCTCTCTCAACCAAGGCACGTTATAGAGAATCAATGAATTTTAATCTTTTTACGAAATCACCTAATCCCCTTGCTCTTCTAAGTTCTTTTTGGCTATTAAGAGAAGGGAAACAGAAAGCAATTCTACACATAGATACTGCAGCCTGCAGGATATAGAAACCCCAATCAAATTGCAGAGTAGAACATTTACACAAATCACAATCCCATGAGGAGAATGAGATTCAACATTTCAATTTTCCAATAAGAGAATACCACATGCTTGAGCAAAGTTTGCAATCCAACCCCTCCTTCCTCTCATAACCTTGAATTTCAATGAAGTTCATCCCCAATTTCCTAACTTTAATGGCCAAATATTTCACTAAATAACCACTGCCTAGTGCAACTTATGATGAAAACATGATGAATCTTGCAGTATAACGATGATAACAACAGTTTAAGCCTAGAAATTTCATGCAAAATACTCGTCTTTTACACCACTGATACACATTCAATGAAATCTACATCAACAAAGGAAAAAAATAAGGCTTGAACCATCAACCGAGATACTCTATGATTTTGGATGATTACTGGACTACAGAAACTCAAAATGAGTAGTGATCAATTCAGGAAAATGCTTGATAGCAATTGAAACAAAACTAACTTAAAGAAAAGAATAACAAAAGTTATATAAGAGTAACTAGGATCTCTATTGAATAATTCACAAACCCTCCTTCTAAACACATCAAAATAATATGGAACCAAATTGTAACTATATAATTTTCCACCTTCTTACTAAAATTCATCAAATTAAATATATTGGGTATTACAAAGTTCATTAGAAAGATTACATGAAGTATATCATCAAGGCCCGTCAATTCAGGTCACTGTTCTCATCAACTAAATTCAATAACACAAATATATCCTAACAAATAAAATAAACAACTGATTGGAAAAATCAGCACAAACAATGTATTACCTTTGAAGCACTAACACCAATAATAATCTGAGAAAATGAACTATTTGAACCTAATGAAATGCGTGTTGGACACCAAACACACCTTTGAAGAGGTGTGGGTGCTACCGAGTGTATTACCAAAACCAACAAACATCATCATTCATCTATGAATGAATCTATAAATTGAGAGTCCTTTGACAGACCTTAGCTTTCTCAGCATCAATAATCGACTCCAACAATTTCACAGCATTTTCAAGCTTACCCTTAGCATTCACAACAACATAATCAAAATTCCTCACATGCTTCATCTCCTCTTTCGCAGTCGCAATCCTAACAAGCAAACTCTCCTTCGTCTCAGTATTCCTATCCACCAACCTCTCGACCATCGCCACCTCACTCTCCGCCATCAAAAACACAAAAACCGCCGATTTCCCCAAAACCTTCCTCAAAGTCTCCGCACCTTGAATATCAACTCTCAAAACAACATCACACCCTTTCGCCATAAACTCCCTTATCTGACTCTTCGGTACGCCTTTGTAATCGCCGTAAACAAGAGCGTATTCGAGAAACTCGTCTTTTTCGATTGAATGAATGAATTCTTGTTTAGAGAGGAAGAGATAGTCTATGCCGTGAGTTTCGGTGGGACGAGGAGGACGAGTGGTGGCGGTGACGACGAAGTGGATGTTAGGACGGGAGGCGCGGAGATTTGAGATGAGAGCGTCTTTGCCGACGCCGCTAGGGCCGGAGATGACGAGGATGAGAGGGTTAGGATTAGGGAGGAAAGGGGAAGAGGAGAAGGAAGTGCCGATGGAAGATTCTAGAGCGCGGAGGAGTTCGGAGCGGTTGGAGTTTTCGAGAGAGGGGATGGGGACTTGGGAGGGTCTGCGAGCATCACCCATACGGGAAGAAGAAGAAGAAGAAGAACGGTTATGGGTGGTTGAATTGAGAATTTGGAATGAGAAGTTGTTAGGTTTTGATTTGAGAAGTGGTGGTGGGAGAGAGGGAAGGGGGCGAAGGGTGAGAGAAGAGTTCAAAATCCTACGAATCATGGTCAATAATGTTATGTGTAATTAAGATTGAAGATGAACGAAGCTTGGTCAAAATTTTAGTAATTCAAACTATAATATACTACCACTATTTCTGGAGTTTCGTATATATACTAGTGCCATTATTTTGGTATTTATTTACCTTCAATCAGTCATGAATCATGCATAAGTTTATGTTCATAATCTAACTCAACTGCCAAATATACATAAATTGTTAGGCGGGATTTTTAGGCCTAAGTTGAAATCGAAATCTATCATTTGTGTGTGTGAATTTTTATTTTCTTGAAGGTGTTTTAAATAATTATTGTTATATAATTCTTGGAGGTGTTGAGAAATGAACTAAAGTGCTAGTTTAGAAAGCTAAAGTAGACATTTTTATATTGAAAACAAAAAATTTTAAACTTTTTAAAATGAATACATAATTGTTAGTATTTTTCAATTTTATTTTATAGATATGGATTTTCAGAAAATTCTTCATTACTTGGTCAACATATATGTGAATCACAAACCAAATACAAGATTTGGAAGGAGATATCATACCAGAGTGCACTTGTGAAATTCAGTCAGATTACATGTAAATGTAATACGGGCTTGAAGGAATTAAAATTATTTAGGCATTTATTCGATCTCTTGTTTGTTAATACCAAAATAAGTTACTAGGATAGAGAAGACGTGTAATTTTTTGACGACAAATCAAACTCTTCTGAAATACATTAACTTTGTAATGGTACCCAAGATAAAGTAACAACTTCAATTATGCATTGAAGCAACCGTTCTGGCTTCAAGTTCATGAGTTATCAGGTCTAATGTGCTTCTGTAGTTTAACAAATTAGAGTAGAGTGTAAGAAAATCATCAACTGGAGCGCGTGGGTCACACTTCCAGTTACTAGTTTTTTAGAAGTGAGTCTCTTAATCAAGCTCTACCTTTGGTTGATCATTTTCAAGGTTATGCCACTTCAATTTTTGCAGTTCCGAAGGTCAAGATTAGGTGTAGCGCATGAAATCAATGTATCAAGA
>Ga0209282_1001198_pt1 | contig 13995 bp, 8 predicted proteins | sample Mtrugardesep15_FD_187529 | JGI IMG/M metagenome (GOLD analysis project Ga0209282, IMG submission 187529) | Root nodule microbial communities of legume samples collected from California, USA - M. trunc garden sep15 (SPAdes) (version 2) | ecosystem: Host-associated > Plants > Roots > Nodule...
TAAAATAATTATTTTAAGAAAGCAAAATAGAACGAAATCTTAAATATAAATTTTTTTCTTGGTCAAAAAACATAAATATAAATTAAAGAAGAAAAATTAATATATGTGAGATATGCTATTTATTATGGATAGACTAGTCAATCAAACATGACATTTAGCAAAGAAAGTAGTAAGTGTTTTCTTCTCTCATAAGATATGTGAGATATGTTATTTATTATGGAGGTTTTTTCTACATTATTTGACATTTAATTTTACATTTGTATATTACATTTTGATTGTTTAATATCTTGAACGGGTAAATACCCCATAAACAAGAGAGTGTAATCTAAGCCTTACCTTTTCAAGAACTTTAGTCTGATTAATATTATTTTTTTTGACAACCTTTAAGTTTTTAGGAAAAATTGGTCCTAGTAATGATCTTCTTTTGTAGTATAATAAAAGATAATGACAAATTTATTATTTACTTCAATTTTTAAGCAAAAGTTTAGATGAGTTAAACTTTTCCTTAAAAAAGATAAGTTAAACTTTGTAGACTCACCAACTTAAAACATGAGTCAACTTTTTATCAATTGAGTTAATATTTATTGACAACTTTAATATTCATTTGTTTTTGTTTTATTTTATGAAATTTAATGTTTTCAAATATAGATTTTACAGAAAAAGTCATTTCAGATATTTGTACCTTAAAAGAGTTTTTAAATATAAAATTGCACTATCTATACATAGAAATCCTTTTCATTTATTTTTGACCCACAAGTGTACATTAGAAATCACCGGCCTAAAGAAAAAGAAAACATAAAAATCTTGTGTCCTAAAAACGTATAATAATGATTAAAGAAAAAATTTAGTAAAGTTTCCATTGCTGACTTTGACTGGAGGAGTATAATAGACTATAGAGTCATATACACGGGTCGCCAGATGGAAATTTCTTTCTTTAAACAAAGCCATCGATTGATAGAGGTTATTGATTGATACTTCCTTTTCCTTCCCTTTTTCTTTAAATATAAACCACTTTTAATTTTTTTAATTCATTCAATAAATAATATATATAATAAATAATATGGACTACATATATTATTTATTAAATAGACTATTACGAATTGCAATATAAATAGTAAAGGCAGAATCATTGTGAGTAAAGGTAGAACTACTCTTTCTCTTCCTTTACCATTTTTAGATTTTTATTACCCAATCAAACAATATATTAATTAAAAATGTTAAAATAAAAATAATTTGGCAACATCAAGTGGACCCCAATAATTTCCTAGAAAGAAGGTAGTAATTGAAAAAGACAACTAACCCCAACTACACGGCACCGTTAAAACTAAACCCAAAAATAAAAGACGGTAGTGACGTGTCAATAAACGTCCACCGTTATTCTAGGGTCCCACGTTAAACACAACTTCAAAAATTAAAGACTTGGTCTGGTCAGAAAACACCATCTCTCTCTCCTCATTTTCTCTCTCTTCACGCGTTGGGAAAGTCGGTAGGAAAAAACCAATAAACCATACCCACCCACCTTTGTCTCTTTCCTCTTTTCCTATATATCACCCTTCTCCAACCATACCATTTTCCCCAATTCATCCCTTCTTCATTACCATTCTTATTTCTTTTCCATTTTTCTATTAACGCCCCCTTTTCTTCTCTTCCTTTTCTTTCAGAGGAAGAAGAAGAAAAAACAGAAACAAACAAACAACAACCAAATAATCCTTCTAAAATCATAACTCCATTTCTTCTTCATTTCCTCTATTGATTTTTGTTTGAAAATTAATTTTCTCATTCACCATGGGTACCCAAGTTTTGCTACCACAAGATTGTTTGATTGAACGGATCAGAGCTCCGCCGGCGAGTTTTTTCCGGCGAAAGCCTTACGGAAATTGCCATAATAATTATGGTGCAACAAACTCCGGGAGGAGTAACCGGAAACCGGTGACTCGACCGGAGCAAAGAAAACGTGTTCCGGCGACGGAGAGAAGACATAGCAACAGCTCCGATGATTTGAAGGTGGCGAGAGGCAGTGGTATGATGATGGAGAAGGTAACGATTCTTCGGAGAGGCGAATCGCTTGATTCGTTGGTGAAGAGCGATAATTTGAAGAAGGAAGGTGAAGATTTGGTTGTTGTAGGAACAGAGAGACTTGGACCCGACCCGAATATGGTTCCTAAACAGATCCGGATCGTTGATTTCAAAACCGGTTGTGATGTTTACGCCGGATCCGCTTTCGCGATGTCTCCGTCGCCGAGCGCTCTTCCTATTCCGTCTTTTCAGAGGAAGTTTGCGCCGGTGGCCGTTGATGATTCCGCTACGCGGGATCTAAGGCGTCTCCTCCGTATTGCATAAACCAATTCGGGTCATTTTCCGGGTTTTCGGATTGGATCCCTAAGGACCTTTCCGTCTTTTCTACCTTTTTTTTTTTGGTCTCTCCTTAATCTAGAATCTTCTTATTTCCCTTAACGCTCCTTTTCCATTTTTCGAATTTTGATCCGACCGTGATTTTTTTAAACGGAAGGGTTGAATTGAAAAATGGGGAAAAACTTGGGGTGAAAATGTTAATAAAAGAAGTTTGGAGTAGTGTTGTAAGCTTATGTAAGAACTTTTGTGGAGGTTGTTAAGGGTAAGATTTAGGTTGTAATATCAAAAAATTAGAATGGGAAAAAAAACTTCAAAAAAATAAAAAAAGAAGAAAGGATGGGAGGAAGTTGGGGGTTGATCTGTAAATTCTGGAAGTATATGTGCATTTTGAAGTGAAAAATGGTTTCTGCTCTCGTGAGAAATTGCGAGTATCTTTGTAGGTTTGTAATACCCTTTTGTACTTTAAAGTTAAAAAAATAATTCATGGGGAGATTTGGGCAGATTCAGATTATGTTTGTGTCTTGTTTTTTAGATGTTTGTTTACTCTTTATGTGATGATCATGAGATAACCTGGAAAGCAAAATGGAATTGTAATATAACAAGTAAATAAATGATCCAATGAGTAATACAGAAAAAATACAATTGGATATTTTATGGCTTAATTGATTTTGTTTATTAGCAGTTAACATTAAAGAACAAATACCAACATGATTGGTTTTAATGAAATGGTTAGATTTTAGAACATGGAGAATCAAAATTTGATTAATATCAATTGAAAGGTCTGAAACCAAAATAGCAGCTATAATTTATGTCTATAACTATGATAATTGAAGGGGGTAGAAATGGTGTTTTGGTTTAATGATAGGGTGATGAGGTGGTGGTTGTGAAGAGGTGGTGAGATGAAAAATCTACATAACTTTTGTGTGGTATTTGGAGAAGATGACGTTGAAGAGTGTGATGTTTTGTGGACTTGGGAAGAGTAGGGCCTCACCTTGCAATTGCAGCCATGTCCATTTGGCAACAAGTATCTTTCTTGTCGTATTCATCATTCATTTTTTGTTGTGGTGGTGGAACTTTGTATATAGGACTTGCATATATTAAGTATCGTCTTTGTCAACTTAGTTAAATTTTATATTCAAATTATTTAGGCGCACACAACAATGCATGTTAACCAATGTTTTCAATAATAATGATAATAAATTAATTTTTTTTTCTTCTCTTTTACTTATTTCCATTGTATGTGTGTTCTTTTACTTATTTTCATTGTATGTGTGTTTAAACCAAATGTATTTGTGGTTGTTACCGCACAAGAATTGCTCGGCTGTAGGGTTGTGTTATTTCAATAGAATAATTCTTTGGTGGATACAAGAATTGGACACGTACTAAAAAGAGTGAATACACAATTACGTTATGAAATTGTAATTTTCATAAAAAATTTCAATTTTCTCTTTGAAATTGTTAAACGTTAGTCAATTTATCGCATTCATCAATTTTCTTTATTAATCAATACGACGTGATATTTGACTGTCAATATAACACTGCCATGTGTCTGACATGTCATGCCACATCATAGAGGTAACTTTTTTTTTTACTACCCTCGTGAAATTTTACAATTATGTACAAAATGCCTCGTGAAATTGACATAAAATTCTTTTGCTCCCTATAACATGCATCAACAATGAATCCTTATTTGTTGGCCCTTTTGTAGTATCTTGTGATTTGTATGGTAAACATAGTGAATGTAACATTAATCCTTATCTAGCAATTGAGTTTGAGGTTTAGAAGTTTCGTTTAGATTCTCAACTAAGGCTCCATATATGTTGTGACCACTGAGCCTATTTTGTGCACCTTTGAGTTGCATGAAACATATGTACATGGTCTGCATGATTAGAGTAATGTTCTAACAACACATGAACATGGTTCTAAAAACCGGAAGCAACATAATAATTGGCTTCACGATGAGAGTGATGCACCACTACGTTTCACTCCAACCCAAGCAATCGACAAATCTTCATAATCAATGATCTACCAATCAAACTTCCATTCATAAGATACAAACTAATTTGTAAAATATGAGCTCAAAATTCAATTTGAAGTTAAACATTTTTTGTATTTTGATCATAAAAAATCATACTTAATTCATTCCCCTTTTCAAAAACGATTTTCTTGCAACTCGTGAAGTTCACACCTCTTGCCCAAAACTGAAGTACATCCAAACAACAACTCTTGAGTTGCATGAAACATATGTACATGGTCTGCATGCACGGGAACTTAAACCCAGTTATCTTACGTACACTCCTACTAAACCATACTTACCCATATCATATGGAGATAACTCGTACGTCATTTTTTTAGTACAAGATAACTCATACGTCTTTAACTAGTAATAATCAAAATTGATCATAATAGAACTCTTTTTGTTACGTATTAAAATCACTTTATTTAACTAAATGATTATTTTAAGGATCTGAATTGCGTTTTATTTAAGTTTTAAAATAAAATCCATCTACTAAGAAAATGATTAATTTTTGGGATTAAAGTAATAAAACAAGGAAATAAATCATAACGTACCTCCCTATAAAACAAGAAAAATGCCCTGGACATGAAGATATAGCTTGAATTAGAATTGAAGCTGAGTAGTGCTTTTTCCAAAAGCATAAGTAAAACAACATCACACACAAACACTCTACACCCATTTTCCATTTTGCGTAGAAGCAACTAACTCTCATAATCTCATTCCATCATCACCTTCTATAAAATCACATAAACATAACACACAAAATTTAACAACTACATAAAAAGAGAGAGAAAATGAGTGATAGAACTTCATCTTCCAAAACAAGCACCAACCAAGGTGCTAGTACCATGTCAGGGAAGACATTCTCCGGAGTAGGAAACCTCGTTAAGCTTCTTCCAACCGGCACGGTCTTCTTGTTCCAGTATCTCAGTCCAGTTGTAACCAACAATGGACACTGCAGCACCATCAACAAATACCTAAGTGGCATTCTCCTTGTCATTTGTGGTTTCAACTGTGCTTTTACTTCCTTCACTGACAGTTACACCGGAAGCGATGGCCAGAGACACTATGGTATTGTTACCACGAATGGTCTCTGGCCATCTCCGGCATCAGGTTCTGTTGATTTGTCAGTGTATAAGCTTAGATTTGGAGATTTTGTCCATGCTTTCTTGTCGGTGATTGTGTTCGCGGTGCTGGGACTGCTTGACACTAATACTGTGCAATGCTTCTACCCAAAATTTGAGTCTTCGGAAAAGATTCTCATGCAGGTGTTGCCACCGGTTATTGGGGTGGTTTCTGGTGCTGTGTTCATGATTTTTCCAAGTTATCGACATGGAATTGGATACCCTACTAGTTCTGATGCTAATGATACCTCAGAAAAGTCTACATAGTGCATGCTTGGATATCCTATACAAGCTAGTTCTTTCGTTCATAGTTTTCTTTTTGTTGTATTGGTTGTGTTTGATTAATTTGTCGATTCTAGCTTAGTTGGATGTTTGTTTGGGTGTATTTGTTTTTTTAAGAATTGTTTGGGTGTGTATTGTAAACATCAAGTATCAATTTGGAATTATCAGTCAAAACAATGAGTCAATGAGTTAAAAGTTACAAGAATGAATCAACGAGTCACTTGTGAAATTAATTATTGGGTGTACTAGTGAAATAATGCATGTAGATATTAAATTTGGAACAGGAGAAGATGCCTTATTGAATGTTTTCAATTGTAGAAGAGTTTGATATATTCTTCATTAACTCGATTTTGAGATACTAATAATCTTTGATACACATGATTTTGACATACATAATTAACATTATTGAGAAGCAACAATGATAGATGGGTAAGGGGTCAGTTTTGTTGAGTATTCTCTTTCTTAAGTTTTTAAATTCGATTCTCCTTGATGTCAATTTATGTAAATTAGTTTAACTTCTTAAAAAAAAAATCAATTTTGTTAATTATAAACTTGATTTGATCCATTGAACTATAAAATGTTAGACCTAATTAATTATAGATTGATAGTTAATCAAAAAAAAAATTCTAAAAAGGAATTGCTAGTTTTACTCTTATGTAAAATTATCTTTGGAGGTGCGTCGAACTCTTTCATTGAGCCTATAAAAGAAGGAGATGTTGTCATTTACAAATGAAACAAATAAATAAGAATCAAATAATCTCTCCTATATTTCTCTCAAAACTCACCGTAACATTTCTTTCCCAATACGCTCTTCCTAACATGCATGTACACACGGAGGGAAAATAAATTCACATTAAAAAAATATACATAACATTTATTTCTAAATTACTCCTCATGAGAACTTTTGTTCCATAAGAAAAAAAAGCTTTATTGAAAAATAAAATTCACATTAATTAAAGGGTAACTTAAAAATAATAACATTAAATAATATAAAAGTAGCAGACATTTGATTTGTTGATTATATTCAAGAACAAAGAAAGTACTACTCTAGTTGTGGTCCGGCATATTTGAAAGTTTATGTATTTGAATTGGGAAATACAAATAAATTATATTTAGCGAGAAGAGAATAGAAAAGAAGTGTTAATTTGTTGACATTTGATTAGCGAGTTTGAGTCTCACTCTGAATTATGTCAATATACATTTATTAAATATGCTCCTCCTAGCTAGTGAACTTTGAATCTTCTCTTTCATGATATATTTAGAGTTTGCATGCCTAAAAACGTTTTGTTAAGATATGATCTTGAAATCTCATGTTGAAAGATGGAGAAATTTGATGGCATTGCCACATGGACTAGGGATAGGGACCGTTGTGCTAGGCGAAACATGTTTGCATTTCAAGAATTCTATCTCTAGTAGCTGCATTGATTGGTTCGTTTGTGTTAGGCGCATGATGTAGTGCGCTAGGCACATGGTGCAATACATCGTTTTTTTTTTTTTTAGCTTTTTGGAGTGTATAAGACCATCCCAAATGTGAAATCTCTTTATTTAAGACTTGGTGTCTATGAGGTACCTTCATTGAAAAAAATATATTTTGAGTACCTAATGGGACAAAGGACTCAATGAAGTAATACAATCTTAAGTGGGATCCATATTTTAAAATATTAGAATATTATGTGATTATATAAAATTATTAATAGATGATTAATGAGTCTCGTTGGAGAAATTGTGTGAGGTGCAAGGTTGGAGATGAGTGATTGAGTGCTTATTAATCACTCCATCCGTCTCAAATTAGATGTCGTCTTTCCTATTTTTATTTGTCTCAACTTATTTGTCTCTTTTATAATACAAATATAACATTTATTATTCTTTTCCACTGACATACTTTTATCTATTGCATTTCAATCAACTATAAATAAACCACTAACTATAACTAATAAGAGTATTTTAGTAAATGTAACACATTCTACCATTAAAATTAACACAATTATTTCCTTAATAACCGTGTAAAACTCAAATGAGACGCCTAATTTAAAACATAGGGACTATTTGTCATTAAAAAATTATAAATGAACATATGTATACATATCTTATCCATTTAAGTATAAAAAAATCGATGTCTTCCTTATGTATGCCTTCTGGATGCTTAAATAGACCCCATCCAATTTTTTTATATCATTTCACATTTTCCAACTCAACTACTCTATTTTAAATATCAATACCATCCACAAAATCTAAATTGGGTCCCACGAAACTCATATATACACAATTATGCACATATTAGTGCTCGTTTGTTTCGGCTTTTTCTTTGTCTAGAAGCAATTCTAGGGGCTCAGAATTGAAAAAAAGCAATTTTTCACATGTTTGGTTCAGCTTTACAAAAGCAATTCTCTTCTTCAAAAGCAATTCTGGGTGAAGTTACAATTCCTAACTTTTGAGTTAACTAGAATCAATTTTCCATTAAATTTTATATTTTAATTATTACAACCCATTATTTTTCTTTATTGTCCTTCATCAATTTTCCATCTTTTTGGTTTGTATTTAATTTGATGAACCAAATTTAATCAAAAATTTAACGAACCAAATTAGCCCAAAAAAATATTTATGGTAAAGAGTTTCCAAGATTTTTCTTTACAGTTTTTCGTTCAAATTTACTTTATTTTTTCTTTTACGCTATATTTATCATTTTTGAAAACCAGCCCTATTATTATTTAAGTCAAATATATTTTATCAAAAAATATAAAATACATAGAACAAATATTTTGTCAAATTTTTTTTGGCTTAATGATCGTATTTATTATTTTTTTAAATTAATATATAGAAAAAATTTCTTTATTTAAATTAAATAATATATCTACATTTCGTATTGATCTACACATACATTCAACTATGTCCATTTATTTGTATTTAGCTATGTTCATTTTAGTAATTATACATTCAAAAGTAATTTTGATTAAAACTACCCAAAGAACATTCATTTTGTTTAATCAATTCTACATTATTGTATCCAAACATAAATCAATTCTCTCAAAATCAATTCATTTAGAATCAATTCTATCAAAATCAATTATGCGAGAATCAATTCTATCCAAAGTTAAACCAAACACACACTTAATTTACAAAAATACCATATCCTCCGACGTAAAGCCGCTGATTTTTGTGTTACCATGATATTTGGAGGGCAATATTGATGCTCTAAAAGGCTAAGACTTGTTCTTTGGATAATCTTATGGAACCAAAAAAAGGAGACTCGAATTGTGTCTGCAACTTGGGTAAGAAAGTGAAAATCAATCGGTGATTGTAAGAAAAGTTGATGAGAGAAATTTAGGAGAGCATTGAAATCTGAATTTCTTTGTCACTTTAGTAACTCTCTTGGTTAAGAAAAGAGTGGGAAATTGGTAGATATTTATGTTATTTATTTTTGGAGAGTTTGTTGAAGTTAATTTATTTTTTTGTAAATCTTTGTATTTCTTTGTAATAACTCTTTAATACTGAATTAAAGATATGTTATGTTTCTAAAATGTAGGTTATTGTTAGACAAAACCAAAAGTAAATAATTTTTTGGTGTGTTGTTCCTATACTCTCTTTATCATTTTGTTCTTGTTACGATTGTGGTTTTGCTTTATAATTAATTGTTAAATTAGATCTTGATCGAGTTAGGTTACTTGAAACAATTTTGATTATTAGTTATTGTTGATACTTACTCCAAACATCAAAGTTTATTTGTGATTTAATTCCAAATTCACAGCATGTTTGCTTAATATATATATATATATATTGGACTTGGCCCTCTATTTGATCGAGAAAAGTTGCAACATTAAACTTACTTATACAACACATGTATCGACTACAGTGAACGAATTTATGCCATTATTGTGGTCACCTATATATTTTATCACCAATAGATTAGTTTCTTAAATATTCACTATCTTTCACTTATTTTGTCCAAAACAAATGCAACAAGAGAGACAGAACTAGCATCTAAATTTTAGTACTAACAAATCTTCTACTCTTTTTTGAAGGATAATAAATCTTCTACTTGTAATGTTAACTACATATCAAAATTACTATATATACATTAAGTTACCTAAAAGGGACATTTACGTAACACAAAGTTTGGCTATTGGGTATCAGAGTAAAACCAATCTCAGAGTAGAGTCATGTGTTATGTTGCACCAAAATCCATTGATCAAACGAAGTTTGTATAGTCTGAAGTAAAAATTTAATTATATTTTTCACTATTCTAAAATTTAAAGTTGTGTACTGAGCAAGTAGAGTTTCAACATGCTAATTTATATTTTCGTCATCTAAAAAGCAAGTAGAGTGTAAACACGCTAATTTGGTAAATTCTGAGGTAGAAGTTCAACACACTAATTCATATTTTGGTCAAAAATAAGTAAAATTCGACTAAAATAAAATAAAAATAATCTAGAAGACCATATCTTAAAAAGCTAAGACAGGATCTCGGTTACAAAAGTATGATGCTTCAACCAATCCAACATAAGAATATGTCAAAAGTCATAGGTTAGTCTACTGCATTGAGTAATGGTTTGGTTTTATTTTCAACATGTCAACAGATCTAAAATATAATTAATGTTTTTTTTCTTCTAATTGTCTCTATAGTTAAAAAAAAAAGTATGAAAAACTGTAACACAGTCTATAAAAAGTAAACTATAACATGAACTGGATTCTAACTCTTTGAACCATCCAGCAAGGTACAAGAAAATATAAGAAAAATTGAATTACAATATTCATATATGTGATTTGAAAGCACCACAGCAATTTGTAAATTAGCTTCAATCAAGGGTGCATCACTAGGAATTGTTTGTTACACTTCATTATTACTTATATCAAAATATACCATATTGGTTTCTATATATAAAATCTATATAAAAAATAAAAATTCTATGGAACAAGTAGATTAGGAGGTGGTGTTAATTCCCATACACCTGCTGTAGAACAAGGTGGTGTTATCTTCACAACCTTCCTTTTCAGCTTCTTGCATTGTTTGATTACATTATTCTGAGTTGAGGTATTTACTTTCATTATATCTACCTTCACTATGTGGTGATCAGAAGTTCCTTTAGAAGAAATTACTGAGTATGACCCTGGAACAAATTTGTATGGTGATTTTGATGAACCTAAAATATAATCCACCCTTGTTCCATACTTGCATGTCCCCTGCACATCTATATTCAACAATTTACATTAAAGTTTGAAATGTGAACTAATATATATATAATCTTTAGGCTTGAACATGTTTTTCGTACCGAAAAATATGATACCTTTTGCTTCTATCCTCTAAATGTTAGAATTAGTTGAAAATTGCTTGAAGTAGTTACAAGTTAGTTATGATTAGTTGTAAGATGGTTATGATTAGTTAGCTTAGTTAATAGTTAGGATCATGGTATAAAGTGTATCTTACACTTTACATGTTTTTCAACAATATTTTAGCTTTCTATTTTTCAAAATGTGTCTATATTGCTTGAGACATAAGTTAAATTCAGTAAGCAGAGAAGCAATTGAGATATAAGATATATACTTTGGCCTTTGGCAATGATGACAATAGGTTCACATTCTCCTGCATAATCCTTTGCATCATCATAGTCTTTTGATTTCATGAAGTTCATCACTTCTGTCATTGGCCTTGGCTTTCCAAGTTTCTCATAATACTACCACACACAAAAAAAGATACAAATTTTCTAAGATGTGAGATGCCATATAGTAGTGGAAAATGAAGTGAAATTAATGTGAACATAATTAATTACATTGACAATGTCTGTCCATCTCTGTGATGAGTAATCTGCTCTATATAGAGAATTGAGACCTCCTGCCAAGATGTGAGGAGGGTCATTGGAACGGATTATTGCATTTACTTGCTTCATTCTCCAATTCTCATCTAAATGATCTAGTTGAGTTGAGTGCAAATTTATTTCCCCTGCCCATGGTACATCAATTGTTGCCTTCAAAACATTCCTACAGCACAAACATTTGTCATTGAATTTTGCAATCACAAATGACCTATCACATTAATTAGCTTTGCTTTCTAGCTCGAGGGACAAAGCTCAAATCCCCTCAAAGACGGTTGTAAAATAGTCATTTGTCACATTAATCAATAATTTCTCCCTTCCACAATTTTTTTCAAAAGGGATCAATTTAAGATCAATCAACTCAAATTACACCTTCACCAAATCATCTTTAAATAACCTACACAGTTAGATTGAGACCGGACTACCAAGATCAATAACTGTGTTACGTGATTACTATATGGAATTCGAACTCCTTTGATTACACCTTCACCATTACTAGTATAATTAATGGTTTTGTTAATATATGCATATTTTTACCTTAAGCAGACAAGCAAAATAAGAAATAAATCTTCTGAATAATCAAATAAGGGAGTTAAGAAAAACAAACCTGAAATCATCATCATCTGCAATCTTCTGAACTTTCCATTTCTTAATAGGCCATTTAGATAAGATAGCATTACCATATTCAGGAGCCCAACTCTCAGCAAAAACATATTTCATCCCTAAAGCAGCAGCCAAATCAGAAAGAGGCCTCATACACTTCTCTTCCTCAGCCTTCACATCTTGCAGTGCCACCACATCAGCATCAATCTCTCTAAGAACTTCCAAAATGCTTCTACTGCTACTAAATTTCTCATTCACCTCTTCACAGTAATTCATATTCATATTCATAAGGAAAGGAAAACAAACAGGAGACCTTGCTGGTACTTGATTCCTTCTAGAAGAAACATTTCCAATATCTTCTATTGAACCAAGAATCTTACTATTTGCCAATGAAATTTCATTATCAGGTAGATTAATTGAAACCTGCTTCAAATTTGATCTTGGCATAATGTTGGTATCTGAGTTTGAAAGATTCATAGAAGAATGCAATGGTGATTGCTTTAATATACTCTTTGGAAATTCTGCACTTGTTGCAGAATTAGAATTTTTCTTCTTTTGATGATACATAACATAATCATCATGTTCTGAAATAGCTGGTGCTAATGAAAACATAGCAACATTGAATGTAGCAATCCTTATTGGCTTTCTTGAATCACACTCCACTAAATTATGAGCACCATTTGAGTTGCTTTTTGATGATTTGGTTTTTTTGTTGTTACAGTTCAATTTTCTAAACCTTTTGATAACAACTTTAGACCTTGGACGCTTCCATAGTAGAAATAGTATTCTTGAATACATGTACCTAAGTTTTCTTCTAATCACACTAAACATCTTGCCAGAGAAATTAAGAGAAGCAAAGTGTTTATTATGGAAGAAAAATGATTAGTACTCAATGTTTATGATTGCATAAAAATTCCATGCTTTGGTTTAGCACCATAATTTGTGGCACATCTTATACATAGTTGAAATGAGTCAATATATTAATGAAAAAAATATTGAAACAAAATTAGATTCTAACTACTCCACTATGGGAGATAGATAGAGTCAAAAGAGTTGACAATGTTGCCATGTTGTTGAGCTTCTATTGTGACAAAAGGGAAAAAATATACCAACTACCACCAATGAGAGTTGACAACAAAAGTCCATTTTTTTATTTTAATATTAATAATAAGTAACAACATGATTATAAAACTTTACATATACATACATACATACATACATACATACATACATACATACATAAATACATACATACATATATATATATATATATATATATATATATATATATATATATATATATAATATAAAAATTAATACATATTTCGTTATGAGTTTTTCATCCCGTGATTAATTTGTAGTCATTTTTGACTTTGTAACAATCATTGCGTAGGCTGATGTTGATTTACATTTTTCTTATATGATATGAGATAAAGTTTTAGCTTCCTTGGATGTGTTATAGAATGGTACTATACTTTAATAGCTTAGATTTCAATTATTGTTACAGTTTCAAAAAAAGATCAACTATTGTTATTTATTACTAGAAACTGGACCCGTGCCCGCACGGATTTATTGTTAAAGAAATGACATATGAATAATAAAATGCAATATATAATTGGTAACGGTAAAAAAATAACAGATGATAATCCAGAGTAGACAAAATAAAACGCTCCATAAAATGTTTAAAATCTGAAAAATATTATAAAAGAAAATTAGGGGTTAAGGTTTTTTTTAGAGAAACACGGTTTAGAGTTTAGTATATATAGCCAAGTTACGATGAAAATTAGGGTATTATATAAGTCTACAAAAT
>Ga0209282_1001199_pt1 | contig 13994 bp, 6 predicted proteins | sample Mtrugardesep15_FD_187529 | JGI IMG/M metagenome (GOLD analysis project Ga0209282, IMG submission 187529) | Root nodule microbial communities of legume samples collected from California, USA - M. trunc garden sep15 (SPAdes) (version 2) | ecosystem: Host-associated > Plants > Roots > Nodule...
CACACAGATACATCCGCAATTTCAACTGCGGAGACCTCAAAACCTTTATATTGCAGCCGCAATTCCGGTTGTTGACTGCAATTTAGAACTATGCTTAAAATCATTACTAATGGAAAGAGAACATGTGCAATGTGGCATAGTAGTTTGAAAAACTAATGTTTATGAAATTACAATTACCAATGAAATAGAGAGAAGGTTGCAGCTTCAATGGTGAAACTATACAAAAAATGGAACTAGTTATTCTTGGAGCTCTGAATTGGCGTATGAGGTCAATTACACCTTTTCCTTTCTTGAATTTCTTCATCTCTTTAGCTCAAATCAAAGACCAAACACTTAAAGATAGAGCTGCAGAGATAATCTTCAATGTTCATAATGGTACTTCTTAATCATAACTCCATTATAATCTTCAGTTCCAATCCTCACAAACTGAATTACATTTTATCTTTATATTTTATGAATGCAGACATTAAGTTTTTAGAGTATAAACCCTCAACTGTTGCAGCAGCTTCCCTTATCTATGCATCTTATGAACTATTCCCACAACAATATTCTATTCTGAGAGCTACAATTACAACTTCTGAGCATATAGACAAGGTGAGTTTATACTTATACAGTTATATTAAACCACTATTTAATATTTATTTATTATTTTTTGGTGTTGGCATTAAATATTGGTGGTGATTGTTTTAGGATACATTGGCCAAGTGCATTGATATGATGCATGATATATGGAGAAATGAAGTAAAATGGTCAATGAAAGATACAAGCTTTTTAAGCACTGAAACTCCAGTGAGTGTGCTGGAAAGAAGCACCAAAAGGCAGAGAATTTGAACAATCTTATTCACTCCATATGTTGTCACTGTTTCCACTCAATCCTAAAAGTAGAGGACACAACCACAAGACCTTGATTTGGAATATGGAGTTGAACTATTCATACACCTATGTGTCCTTTGTCAAAAGTTATAAAAAGAAAAAGTGCGTATGATATGGCATCAAATGAAATTCATAAATTAATAGAACAAATACCACATATGGTGTGGGCAAGGGATTGAAGTGGAAGATGTAATGTAGGTGCTTAATTTGACTATGATGCAAAATAAATAAATTTTTAATATAAATCTGGAGTCATTGTCACATTAAATAATTCCTTTCAACTCATAATTTGTCACATCAACAACTTTAATTATTAAGTTTATTTATAACTTGACTTTTCAACTTTTCTTTTATGCGGAAACAACAACAACTTGAAACCAAATACTTATGCAGCTAGGAGAGGAAATTCCAATTTAAGGACATTACCGAAAGAATAGATGTGACAGCAACTTTCCTCAAGGTAGAAACTATAATATTAGATTTTAGTGGAAACTAACATCATTCATAAATTCCTAGTTCCATTTTAGTATTCCTAACCATCTTTAAGTTGAAAATAATATTCTTATGGTGTATTGGTATAGGCTTTCTTGGTGTGATTTAACCAGCATTAGGCTTTGTGTCATGCTCCACCTAAGTAAATATTCCCTCCAAATTTGCACAAATCATATTTGGAGAATCTGGTTAAGCTTTATCTTTCAGAAATAACTAGAAGTCAGATCATCAACCCACTAACAACTTGACTCATTACCGACTCAATAAGCTAAAAGTTTGAACTTATTCACAACTTGTTAATACAAGTGCAAAGGAAATAGGTTATATTTCCTATAGTAGAGCCAAGCTTGATTTAGCTTAACTATCTTGTAGGCCTACTTGAGAATACAAGGATTAATACAACACTTGTAAGTTTTGTTACAGTAATTGTGGGATTCTTTCAACACTGACACTAATCAAACTATATACTATAGGGGGTGGTAAAAATAGTACCCCATTAGTTTAGAATGACATACTCTATGTGCATATTTTGCAAACTAACATCATGTGGTAACTTTAAAAGCAACAGTTTTTCTCCATCCAAAAATTAAGCTATCCCATATTGAGAATAAGTCTGCTTGGAACAAAGAAGACCAAAGTGTATGTAATTTTGGAATGCTTGAGTCTTAAATTGTCTACACATTTTGAACTAAAACATTTTCAACTTATAAACATTTTGATTCTCTTTGCTCCAAACAATGTAGACTTATTTTCTAACACAAACATTAGTTGTTTCCCGTGATTGTGACTACCTCTTAGTCCTGGTACGGTCGGTGTGGTTAGAGCCTTCATTACATTCTCTTTTGAAATCAAATATGCTGGGCAGACACCAGGGATACAATTCAGATGAAAAACCATTTTTTAAAACTTCCTCACAACCTTGATTCAAGATTCATTGATGATAGTATGTTCTAATTCTTCTATAAGGTGTAATTTTCATCTGTAAGCTTGATCGACTCAATAGGAGGAGGAATCATCTCAGAGAGTGCTTTACTCCCATTCCTAATGCCACCTATGCATATGGTGTCACCCCGACCGTGCCAAGTGCCGTCTTGAACGTTGTTAATCTCCAATGTTCTCGACTCCTTCATCATGATACAAAGATACAAAAATTCAATACAATAAAGTCAGCGTTAATAAATATGTTCTCACTCTGGTTATAGCACCACTAAATTTGAAAGATGTTCCGTCATCAATAGTTTTATCTCACATAATATGGTGTACGACAAGTCAAGAAAGGAGAGAATTTTGAATTACCTGACACAATGTACAACAAGGACAGACAAAATGGTAAACACAATCGTCCACCATACTATCGCTGCCCTGAAAAAGGATACCAACAAATACTGCATTAGATATACGAATGCTGCCAAAATCAACATCCAAGTTAGTCAGCATGTATCAAACAAAAAACTACAAGCAGTCAATAGTAACCAACCGTACTCCGAAACATACGCATGCAAGCAAAAATGCTAAAAAAACACCCATCCTCCATCATGTTAGTCCAAAGTGCGACTTTGGACTAATCCTTTAAAATCCTCTAAAGTGAAATTATCTCTAACGCGAGCAAGTTAGGATTGTCCAAAATTAAATTCTAGTTGCTAAGATCATAATGTGCTTTAAATTAAACCGCGGGTGGACAGACCCTAATATGCTCTCTTTAGATTAGCTTTGTCTGAACAAGACAAATTATTTTTAGAGAACAAACCATGTGCATACAGCATACCTCAGTGAAAACCTGTCTATCAGTAACTAAGTGTCAATAAACAATATAAAAGCAGACATGCCCACCTTGATGTTGAATTTCTTTCGCATACGAGTTCGGTAGAATCCTAAATATGCTCCACCAGTAATGATGAAGGTGACTGTCAGGTATAGAAAGTAGTGATGTCTCGTGACAATAAAGGCTATGAAGTTGAAAAGAGCACAGATGGCAAGAAGAAAATATACAAATGCCTGCAATATAAAACAAGGATATTCAAGACTCGAAGAGTTATATTACAAAAAATCAGAGAAGTTGAACATGGAAATTGTCAATTCGAAATAGGATTCCCTTTAGTTAAAGTTTTAAGTTAGGATAACATCATTTTAAAACAGCAAAGAAGCTCCAAGCAATTTCAAGCAATGTAAATATACCTGAATATAGCAAGAACCAAGACCAGTTCGCTTCATGTTCTTCCCAAATCGGTAACAGGGACAACTGCAATCAGATGAGCTACTTTTAACATACATGATAAATCATATAAAACCCTTGTAAGTAACAGCAAACCACAGTGTGTATTAATGCCACTTTAGACTTTCATTGGCCAGAAAGAAAGGTCATTGCAATCACGTGTATGATTAAGAAATACGTTAAACTGAATAATTCAAAACCATACCAGGCATCTCGGTAACTCAAAAATAAATCTCAATGTCACAAACCCCTCGCACCACGATGAGAAAATAAAAATAAATCTCAATGTCACAAACCCCTCGCACCACGATGAGAAAACAAACACATTGTTTCCCTTTTGGGGTTGTATGCAATAAACTAATAGTGAAAACAGAAAGTCAGGAACAGAACCAGTCACGACAAAACACATTCCTCATAGATTCAGGGCATGTGAAGTATAACAGGATGGAGAGTTTCAAAGAAAAGAAAAAAAGGTAAACATTTTAATTTTAAATTCAGAGTTATAATTTGTAAAAACAATCAAGATATATTAGGACATTAATTTAAGGATTGGTTTGATTTGACAAAATATTTGATTTGTAAGTTTGACAGTCTCTTGTACAAATATTTGAAAGCTGGAATAGTTTTGTAATTAAAATGGAAAGCATAAAAAGTTGTCCCATGCTTGATGATGATGATGATGATAGGGTCATTTTTCCATTCATTCTAAAACTTATTAAATTAGAAAATCTATTTTTGAGATAAAATTTTGCCTCATCCTCCATAGCCCCCATCCAAAGTCTAAACATAGGATTAAGGATCTAATGATCACAAAAGAATATCTTACAGGTAAAATCTTTTTCTCTTCAAACTGAAACTATAAGCTGGAAGGGATTTTTCAATCCAGAAATGAAACATAACAGGCAAACAATTTGAAAAAAATAAACAAGATTAACCAATCATCTCCAATTCCTTACAAAATCAGCTAAACTTCTCACAACAATTAATGTTATTATTCTTTATAAAAACAAAAACAAAACAAAAAACCTCAAAATGAACAAAAATAAAACTTCAAAACATACAGAATATTAAACAAACACAATCAACAATCACAAAACAAAAAACATATGTTTAAGAAAAACAAAAAAGGCACATGAAAAAGAAATTCACCATGCAGATTCAAGAGCAATTCGACGATGCTCAAAACAATCGAGAACTTCACCTTCCCACATCCTCAAAACACCACCAAACTCCTCAACGCGCTGTTCATCATCTCCACCTCCTCCAAGCTTCCCCCAAGTTCCATTTGCAGTTTGCAAAGCAACAGATGAACAAAGCATATCAAAATCCAAAACAGCCATACCCTCCAAAAGCCTCTCATTCTCTTCACCTTCTCTTCCTTCTCCTTCCTCCAACACCATCACCTTCTCTTGTTGCTTCTCCAAATCACCCATTACCTCAAAAAAAAAACCTCAAAACCCAGAAAAAAAGTTACCAACTTTTTCTTCTCTTTCTCAAAAATTCTACTTTTTTCTTTGACCCTTTTGAAATCTAAGACAACCCTTTTGGTTTTGCTTAATGGGTTTTCAGAAAATGGAAGAAAGATGAATTTTTTAACGTTGTTGTTGTTGTTGGTGGGGTGTAGGTTATCTATTGAAAGCAAGCACAAGTGGGAAGATGTTTGTTTTGGTTTTGGTTACATTATTTAAATTATAAATTATTATTATTAGCACTAATTAGTGATTAATTTTTATGTTGGTGGGTAATGATGGTGTGTGGGACCCACATAGGTTTATGTTTGGTTTTTGGGTGTTTCTGTTACCACATGGTCACTAGAATATAGCAAAAAGATTTTGTTGTGGTAAATATCAACCAATGAAAGAGATTTTTACTAATAATAATAAACGTGATTAATTTCTCTATAATTTGATAAGTTGAGAATGGGAAAATTAGTTTAAGATTAAACTTGCCTCCTAAAAATAACACACCCTTCTTAAGTCTTAACTGTTGCATGTTTGTTTTTTTACTCTTCATTTTGTTTTGCTAACAAGATGATTGGTTGAAACATGAAAAATAAGAGATTTTAGTAGATTATTATTATATTATGTTGTGATGATATATAAATATATTTTTGTCCAACACCATTCAATGGTTTTAATGTGGAGCCAAATTTAATGTCAATGTATCAAGTTGCGTTTTCTTTTCTTCTTTGGATAGAAAAGCTACGTTTTTTAATTTGTGACTTTTATGGGTTTGAATTGGTTGTTGGAAATATTGTAATGTGGGAGATCTTTTTCTTTACTAAGTTGAAATCTTTTATTATACATATTTAGGTGAAGTTAATTAAAAAAAGTGATGCTGCTAATCCTATAACTTTGCAATCATATTCTACAAAAAGTTTATAGAACTAGTGAAGAAGTATGAGTTTTTTTTTTTTAGTGTTTAACATTAGTCTCAAATCATGAGTGTTTATGACTAAAACTATACGAATTATTGGGAGTATTATGGTAGGGTAAGTGTGTCATTATAAAGTGGTCCTACTGTGTAGCTCCCTTATCCTATTCTATTATGGGAAGTAGAAGAAAATATTTGGAATAACACCTTCATATTTTGGATAAAGTCAAATCATGTCTTATGCACATTTAGTAAAAGCTAAATTACTTTTTTGTCCTCTAACTATTTATATGGTATCGGATTGGTCCTCTAACTAAAATTTGATTTATTTATATCCCCTAACTTTCTCACCGTTACTACATTTAGTCCTTTCTATTAGTTTTATTCAAATTAACGTTAGGGTTTGTGTTATGTGGGTACCAGTGCTGATTTGGCAGATAATCTTATGATGAGATGACATACTATACATTCTAGAGAGATATATGGCATACATTTAGAGAGAGAAACATAAAACCATAAGAGATCCGGACATGATAGTTACAACCATTATCATTTCGGTTCCTCCAATTCCTACAACCCCAAAACTTTTTCCCACAGTTAGGGTTTGTAATTTCAGTAACAGTCTTCAGAACTACAAACTCACCACATTGACATTTTTGAATTTGTCTCCTAAACCCAGAACATACAGATCCGGACATGGCCCTTCCACTTTCGTTGTTGCTTCTTCTGTTAAATCGAGATCCTGAACTAGACATGAAGAAGAAGAAGAAGAAAGAAGAGATTTGAATTGGAGGAAGATGAAGATGAAGAAGGATTTCAAATTGGAAGAAGATAAAGATGGAACCCTAATTTTTGGGGGGAAAAGAAAGAAGAAGAACAAACCATTAAAGACCCACAAGATTATATAGTGCTGACTCATATATTGCCAAATCAACCCTTAATTGCCATCTATGCAGACACTTAACAGAATTTGAATAAAACTAACAAAAAAGACAAAATGCAGTAACGGTGAGAAAGTTAGGGGATCTAAATAAATTATATTTTAGTTAGAGGACCAATCCGATACCAAATAAATAGTTAGAGGACCAAAAATGTAATTTAGCCTTTAAAAAAAGGAAAAAATGTGTACCCAAAGTAAGGGGGTCAAACTTTGATCTGATGAGTCAAATAAATAGTAAGCTGGTAAATACTACATTTATTATGTATTTACAAATAAATGAATTTCCAATTTTTTTTAGTAAAATTGGGTCATTTTTTAAGAGATAAATTACAATATTGCACACATTATAGATTTTCAAATGTAGTTAATATGGTCGTTGTAGTGGTCAAATGTGACTGATGTTATTCGTTATGTTTCCTAGAAAATGTTACTTATTGGTAAAAAAATTAAACGGAACAAATTTTAGTAGTGGTACTTGTAATCATGTTTGAATGATTTTTTCCTTCAAAAAAAATGTTTGGATGATCTTCCTTTTTTAGAGGGTGTTTGAATGAATTGTTTTTGACAAATGTTTGAATAAATTAACCTTTAAAAAAATGTTTCAATGAATTAAAAATTTGTAGTTACATCATGTGAGCTTAGCTTAATTAATAGAAATATAATATATACAGGTGTTTGAACTCTAACTATCCTATATATTTATCTAAAGATGTGAATTTTTAGACACTAAACTATTAAAAAATAAAAAATGAAAGCTCTAATTACAAATATGGTAATCCTAAATAATTGAATTATCATAGTTTGTGTCCCTTGGGGAAGTAGCTACATAGTACATGGACTCAACGCTTCGAAGCAAAGAAATTTTGTTTCCCTTACCTAAAACTAAAGTTTTCTTAACACATTTAATTTTGATTTTCGAAAAATTGGACACTAACCATTGGACAAGTTATTGGTTGAATTAAAACATGGAAAGTAGGAAACTTGCCCCCGTATCCGTATCATCCTAATCTGCATACAGAAGAAAGGGATAGAAGTAGAACCACTATAAAATTGGGTGATAAATATTTGTGGATATGGTTAATTAAAAAAAGAAAACACCCTGTCATCATGCACCATTGGCCACCCACTCGGGCAAATCTTGAGCTGTATTTTATGTGATTTTATTTTTAAAAAAATATTAATTCAAACAAATTTCTTTAAACTTTCCTCTAAAAAAACTCTTGAGCTGTATATTCTTGACTTTGCACTAATCTAGCCTCCTTTATTCTTTATCTTCTATTCATTCATATTGCTAGTAATAGAGTACAGCTCTGATAAGAAGTAGGAGCAAGTAGAACTTTCGGTTGAAAACGAAAGAATCCCACTGTCTATCATCTATAGCTTTTCTTGAAGTTGTTGTCTTTTAGTTGCGTTCGTGTATATTGGATAAGTGCTTAAATCCGTTTGCTTGCCTGTTTCCAGAAGCAACCCACGTGCATACAGTTATCCACATGGAATATTTGACCACAAAAACATCTATCATAGAATAATACAAGAAACATCATAATTCACGAGCCAGAGCATACATGCAATCACACATATAATAAAATGGTAGATTTACTATTCACTGAGATGATATATTAGTATCGGGACCATTTATCTTCACATGGTCATCAACATACCATATTCACACCAAGATGTCAGTAACATACTGAGATGGGAAATCATGTAACTGTTTCAATAAAAATCAAGATTCATTCAACATTTTTTATAGCTGTCAATATACATAAGCAGAAACACCATCCAAACATAAACTTACAAATATAGCTGAAATTGCATACACTACATTTAAAATTATCGAGCTGACTTTTTCAAATTATCAAGGAGTGATTTAGCTAAACAGAAAGAGAAAACCAAATTTAAAACACATTATTAGACAAAAAAGATGATGAGGGTAACAAGATAACTTCATAATAAAGAGAAGTTTAATGCACATTTTTTCTTCTTCTGAATCAAGTATCATCTTCCAACAACCTGAATCAATAGTTTTTAAGTCTTCATTGCAGGTCTAACCAGCCCCAAACCAGAACCACTTCCCAAATGCTTGAAATCTTTGGCTTCAAGATTATCATCATAACCAGCAAAACCTGTCCCTCCCTTCTTCAAATTAACCAAATGTCTCTCTTTACATGCCTTGTTGCAAACAAGACAAACCTTATCCACAGCCATAAACCTGTCCGAACATTTTTTGCAAAATACATGCCCACATGAACTGAGGGCCACAAGTGACATTGTGTTGGTGAGAGTGGTTTTGCAGCTAGGACAAATGTAACTCCGATCAAGAGCGTTAGATTTTTTCTGCTCACTAGTATCTTCAGTGAACTGGACGGGAAAAAGTGTCTTTAACTTCAGATTCTCCTTGCCTTCCGGACATATAGTACTTGTAGAAGGAGCTTCTACTTTAACAGAAGCTTCTGGTGTAGCAGAAGGCAGCCAAAATGCCTTCATTGTCCTAAGGGCTTCTTCCTCATAGGAAGTGACCTTCACACTGTTTGCCCCATGGAAACCATTCTTGTCACGGTTATAATTTCTATCACTGTATTGTGGTACAGCACCATGATTTTGCTGATCAAATGCATCAAGCTCCTTAGCCTTCTGCAACATTAATTTTTCTTCTTCCTCTTCTTTTTCTTGCTTCTGCTGAGCAGAATGTGCTACAAGCCTCCTATTTTATTGTAAATGGAAATATCAGAAACAACATTGTTAATGTTCACAACTTAATACTGGTTGTATTTTTCTTTATTTCTGAGAGACTTAACACGTGTTTGTATTCATAACAATGAAAACGTAACATACATAAAGGCAACATATATTTAAAAGGGAATGCTATAATCCACCCACTACAATTTGTGAAGGAGTACTTTAGCATGGTGCACCTTGGACCAAAAACCCCCCACTTTATCTTCTCAAAAATAATGTAAAGTGATGGGTAATCATTTGACTTAAAAATTAATTTTTTATATTCATGTATGTCTCTCCCTATTCAAAGCTAATAGTGGGTTGACCATACTCTCTATTTAGGAAATCTGAGCGGCAGCGGATAGTGACAGGCAAACTATTGATCCTAACTTTGAACTCATCAAACTCACAAATCACCAGTCTATTCAAGCTAATAGTGATCCGAGCCACAAGTGGGTTGACCATACTCTTTCTATTTAAGAAATCTGAGCAGCGGCAGATAGTGTCGGGCAAACTATTGATCCTAACTTTGAACTCATCAAACTCACAAATCACCTGTCTACAATCCTTGACAAAGTTTGGCGCACTCTGTTTTTGCAGGGTCTCTTTGCTATGTTTCTGACATAAGGGAACCCATACATCAGCGAAGCTGGAAGTTTTACACATTGCCTTAAAAGTTAGAAGTGCCCCTCCATCATCAGAAACATAGCATGAGCGCTTTTTAATGTTACAAGTAGTAGCTTAAATAGACAAAATACTGTTTGCAGCGAAAAGAGGTGGTTCTTTCTTAGGATCAGAAGTGGCGACATATATCTATGCTTGACTTCCCAATAACATTATATTGAGTTGGAGTTTCAAATTTCTCTTTAAGAACATTAAGATTCGTGGAACAACTTACTGGACGATAGTTGGCGCAACTGGTCCAACAAACAAGAGAAAGCAAACCATATCCCATATACATCAAAATACTTATGCAGTCTAGCTATGGGGAATTGGGAATTTTTGTAGTGTGAGAGATAGTTTGCTTTTTCTTGGTTGTTTGAACAGTTGCCCAAACTATGTCCACTAAACCGTTCCACTTTAATGTTCTTAAAAGAGAAATTTGAAACTCAAACTCAATGTAATGCTACTGGGAAGTCTAATCTTCCAGGCATAGATATATCTGTCTCCACCGCTGATCTTAAAAAGGAATCACATTTTTCACTCTATCTTGTCTATGTTAGCTATTGATTATCCCATTGAAAAGCGTTAAATGTTATTTTCTGATGATGGTGGGGCACTGTCTTCTAACATTTGAGGAAATGTCTAAGTTTGCAAGCTTTGTTGATGTATAGTTTCCCTTCTGTCGGAAACATGATCAAGAGCCCTAGAATCCTGAGAAATACTTCAATTTAAAAAGAGACCAATGCAAAGACAAAGTGTGGCCAAACTTTGTCAAGGATCGCAGACAGGTGAAGCGTGAGTATGAGTTCAAAGTTAGAACTTAGGATCAACAATGATCTAAGCCAAAGGTGGGTTGACCATGCTCCCACTGGATGCTAACCCACATGTGATTGATTGTGTCACATCACCAACAGAACAACTCTTTAGCAAGTGGGCTCAATCAACTATCAATCCACCGCCGCCCAAAGAGCCACCACAGTTAAAATGACCAATCCTAGATTAAAATGAAATCAAGAGGTAGAAATTTCTTTATTCAAACCAGAAATATTCTCAGACAATGTTTTGAGGGTATCAGACAACAACCCAGCACTATTTGAGAATCTTTCTTTTATGGTTTCCATGTTCTAGTTTCAGAGTTTGAGGAAGGCAATTTCTATGAACAGTTACTCTATTTTCGTTGTTCTAGTTTCTAGTTTCTGAGTCATCTGCCAGCTTTTCCAATTCAACAGAGTTTATGTTTTGTAACAATGTCTTGACCATGCAAACAATGCAGATTTGACCTTCAACAGATTGACTGTCTCAAACCAAGATTCATTTCAGGATTTCAAATTAATTAATCTCGTGTTTCTAGACAGAGAAACTATTGGATGGATACTAAGGGTCTGTTTGGATTGGCTTATTTGAACTTATCTACTAGCATAAGTACTTGCGAAACTGTTCGAGAGAAGGGTATTTGTATTATCATTTTTCTATTTTCCTTCTAGTTCTAGATACTAAGCCTGCTGCCAGCTTTTCCAATTCACCATCATTCTATGTTTTGTTAGAGCAAAGTATTGCTCATGCCAATTATTGAGATTGGAGCTCCAACGGATAGACTGGCACAGATTCATTTTGAAATTTCAAATCAATCAATTTCATGTTTCTGGGTGGAGAAACTATTGGAGGGATACTTAGGGTCTGTTTGGATTGGCTTATTTGAACTTATCTACTAGTATAAGTACTTGTCAGACTCTCAATCATCTCTCCAAGATAGCTATTAACTAATGAAAACAACTTATAGCTTATCTGAAAACATGTTGACTATATACATAGCAGCTTTGTTATAAGTACTTAGGGTCTGTTTGGGTTGGCTTATTTTTGAGCTTATGCAAATAAATAAAGCTTTTTTGTATTATTCATAAGCTTTATGAAAAAACAGCTTATGAAGATACAATTTTCGTTAGTGGGTACTGGGTACTTATGAATTAACATAAAAGCTTATTTATTTGCATAAGCTATTTTTCATAAGCTCAAAAATAAGCTAAATCAAACAGGCCCTTAATTAAATTGAATGTCCAAACAAGTCCTAAGTAACAAACAAAACATTGATTCATCTTCAAATAATAGTATTTTGCATCTAGTAGCCAACAAGTTAAAAAATTGAAACCCAACAAAACAAGTTAAATAATAAATTATAAACAGAATACACAAATTTATGAAACAAATTAAACAACCCATATCATAATTTCAGTTAAACAGTGTCAAGTTCAAAACTTTTCATCTTAACTCTTTCATTGATTATAATCAGCATTGAAATTAAGAGAGTACCTTTGAATGTCTTTCTTCTGAGATAATAAGCATTCGAGAATGCACTCTTTGCAGAAAAGGTGACCTTTTTGGCAGCTCATAGGATCAATCAACGATTTGAGACAGAGAGAACAAGCATCGAAGGGTTTGATGGAATCTTTCCCCAGCCTCTCCTTCTGCGTTCCATAACCGAGTTTACGCTTCTCGTCGTAGGTGAAGAACGCGAGATCGTTGTTGTTCTTCGAATGTCTCTGAGGCATTTCTGTGACAGATCGGTGATTTTGCAGAAAGAGGGGTTAGGGTTTTGAATCTTCGAAGATTTTCGATTTTGATTGGGATTGATTTGAGTTCTAAGTCAGTCGCGGTAAACCGTCAAAAAGGCTGGGTTGGATTCGGGTTTATGGGCTTCTGGGTTTAATTTGGGCTTTTCTAAAATAAATCAACTTTTTTAAATTTTCCCACGTGCTTTGTTTAAATTCTAAAATTTAAAATATTCTAACGTATTTTGAAAGATTTATAATCCAAATAACATAAAACGCCGCAAGAAACTCAATAGAGTCGAAAAAGAATGTACCATTTTTTGTGACAAAGTTAGTAATTATATGTATGTGTTTATCTCTCTCATCATTTTCCTCTCTCGTCGTTCCCTTCATTTTTTATTTTTCTTTGCTTACACTTATAAAGCCACAATGTGATCCAAATCATGCTCTTAAATAATTTATTTATGAAAATTTTGGAAGCTCATTCCCTAGTAAATAAATGTGTGTTCTTGTATGGGAGAGGATTGTATCATCAAGTCAGAATGTTGGCTTCCGAAAGAAAAATAAAAACAAGTAGATCTAATTTTTTAGAGAGATAAATTTCATTTAGGGTTGCTCTTGGTCTTTGTTTGTTGTGAATAACTCGTGTGTATGTGTTTCCCTCTCTTTTAAGGGAAATGATGACTTGTCTATTTAAGATACAAGTTAAGAAACCAAATACTGAAATACAAAAATATAGTTTTGAAATTGTATATAATTTCAATGCCTTAAGTTCCAATTTTTACGAGCAAAGTATGCAGTTGTGTTTTATTTCTAGAGATATAAAATTCTTACTCTCTAAACATGGAAAAAAAAAAGTTGGAAAGTTGGATATACATTTTATTCTTATAAAAGTAAACAACACCTAAGAACCATTTTTATAATTTTTCTTTAAGGAACATTTTTTTATAATGTTTATTGAACATGAGAAAATTACTAAGCTCACTTACCCAGAAATGATTGGAGTAACTTTATAACAAGCACACCCTAAACATTATATTTTCTCAACGTGAGGACTTTGATTTAATGTCTCAGGTATTTATGGTTAATTGCTTTCATATCCAATCCTATTTATCTTTTGTAAATCCGTACCTTTTTTTTTCATTGATAAATGTAAATCCACTCTTTTGTCATGTTT
>Ga0209282_1001200_pt1 | contig 13991 bp, 9 predicted proteins | sample Mtrugardesep15_FD_187529 | JGI IMG/M metagenome (GOLD analysis project Ga0209282, IMG submission 187529) | Root nodule microbial communities of legume samples collected from California, USA - M. trunc garden sep15 (SPAdes) (version 2) | ecosystem: Host-associated > Plants > Roots > Nodule...
AATACTTTGTCTATCTTGATGAAAATCATACTACATCTCATGTATTTGTACAGGTACCATGTGTAGATCTTGGGACGGATAAAGATGAAGACATGTGGAAAACAGTTTATTCTCCCCGGGTTATTCGTGACAATAACAACGTAGAATTAATATTTAGGTCGATAGTTGAAAATAACGTGTTATATCTCTGTGTTCGTTCAAACTGCAACTGACCAAATTGTCAATAGAGACTTGATGTCATTTTATAGACTTTTCACTTTTGCTGAATTTCAATTATTCGTGTAATGTTAACGTAATATCGAATTGATTTAATGTTAATGAATTATGAAAAATTATGTAATGTTGTAACTTATGACTTAAAATAGTTGGTGTATTGGTTTTCTTTCCACTAAAATTGTCGTTTTGCATTACTGGTCATAACTTGCCGAAAATTAGCATGGTTCTGAATTACAACATGCACCGACTGCAATACTGATAGCTACAGTAGTTAGCTACCATTGCAATGTCGTTTGCAACTGTAGTTAACTATCGTTGCCATCACCAAACAGTATTTAATTGTAGTTGAGAGCAAATGCGCAATTTCCATGTGTTTTGTTTAGTAATTTTACAAGTGGGAACAGCAATTTTCTAATACCAAAGCACATGTCGGGCTTACACCAAACGTGGGTTACGTAGCCTAAACCCGAAAAGCCCAACCCATGAAAAAAACGACATATATATACTTCTCTCACATTCACCACAAAACCCTAACCGAGCCACAAAGAAGGAGAAGAAGAAGATCGAGCAAAAATGGTGTCTGGTTCAGGTATCTGCGCAAAGAGGGTGGTGATCGATGCAAGGCACCACATGCTAGGTAGACTTGCCTCCATCGTTGCAAAGGAGCTTCTCAATGGTCAGAAGGTTGTTCTTGTTAGATGTGAAGAGATTTGTGCTTCTGGTGGTCTTGTTAGGCAGAAGATGAAGTATATGAGATTTCTTAGGAAGAGGATGAACACCAAACCTTCTCATGGTCCTATTCATTTTAGGGCTCCCAGTAAGATCTTTTGGCGTACTGTTCGTGGGTTAGTCGCTAAATCATTCAATCTTTTTTTTTTGTTAAATCGCATTTTCGGATATTGCTAGGTTGTTGTTTTTGTTTAAAAATTGCATTTTTGATAATACTAGGTTGTTATTTTAATTCATAAATCGCATTTTGGGTTTACTAGGTTGTTGTTTTTTTAAATGATTAGATCTTGTGATTGTTTTTGTTGTATATATGTTATTTATGTTTTTGTTTAATGTTTGTAATTGGTTTGGTGATTTTCTAATGTGGATTTGTTTAAGGATGATTGTTGAGAGGTTGAATGTCTGTTTTTGATTGATTTGTTAAATTGTTATGAACAAATGCTGTTGTTTAGTGTAATGGTTTTTCAGAAATGTTGTGTTGTTTTTTGGAGAGTTTTTGAGAAGTGTTGTTGATGTTGTTGTTGATTATTGTGTTCTTTTTTGGAGGTCTTTTGAGAAGTGATCTTGTTGTTTGCGAGTTTGTGTTGTATTTTGGAGGGTTTTTGTGAAGTATTATTAGTGTTGGAAGTTGTTTTTTTTAGAGGGATTTTGAGAAGTGATGATGTTGTTTCTGAGTGTTGTTGTTGGTTTGGAGGGTTTTTGAGAAGTTCTGTTCTTGTTGTCGTTGAATTGTTGTCGTTGATTGATGTGTTCGTGTTGTTTGGAGGTTTTTGAGTAGTGATGTTATTTTTGAGTGATCTGTTGTTGTTATGGAGGGTTTTTGAGAAGTGATTATGTTGTTTTTGATTGTTGTGTTATTGTTTTGAAAAGTTTTTGAGAAGTGATGTTGCTGTTCTTGAGTGATATTTTATTGTTTTGGTGAGTTTCTGAAAAGTTGTGTGTTTTTTTGTAGAATGATTCCACACAAGACAAAGCGTGGAGAGGCGGCGCTTGCCAGGATGAAGGTGTTTGAGGGTATCCCACCTCCATATGACAAAATTAAGAGGATGGTTGTTCCTGATGCTCTTAAGTAAGTATTGATTTATTTATCGTTTAATTATAATTTTTATTGAATTTGAATACTGAATTAGTGGTTGAAATTAGGGTGTTGAGGCTTCAAAAGGGACACAAATACTGCTCCCTCGGAGAATTGTCAGCAGAGGTTGGATGGAACTACGCCGGCACCATCAAGGTGAGTTATTTTTGTCATGTTTGAAGTTTTCTTTGTATTTGATAAATAACTGCAGTTCTTAAGTTTTTTATTTTTCTCTTGTTAACAGGAGCTTGAGACAAAGAGGAAGGAAAGGTCTTTTGCTGCATATGAGAAAAAGAAGCAGATCAATAAGTTGAGGGCTAAAGCAGAGAAGATCGTAGACGAGAAGCTTGCTCCCCAACTTGAAATTCTTGCTCCCGTTAAGTACTGAGTAGTATTTGTTAGCTTTTGAAGCTTAATCAAATCGAATTCAATTTCAGTTTTGGTCGTTATTTAATGTTTGTTGGTACTCTAGAAATGACAATCTTGGAAGTTGTTTTGTTCTCAATACAATTATGTCATTCTAAATTACTTTTTGATAGTGTGTTGGCTCTTTGGTGTAATGTCGTATATTTGGATTTGTTTGTGGTAATACCATACTATGAATCTTTGTGTTAGCAGTTTGATCGATTGATTTTGCCTCGAAGACTGAATATTGTGTATGTGAGATGCATATAGGCTATTCTCTCCTTGTGTCCGTCCTAATTTGAATTCCATTAAATTCAAGCGATCGAAGCAATGATATAAAGGTTCAGTTTAGTCATGAATGTTATAAACACTAAGATGATAACTTGATTGTAAGCTGTTGGTATTTAGACTGCCATGGTTTCCTTGTCACAGTTTACCTTATACCTACCAGGGATGATACAAACATGTAATTTGAGTGCTGAATTTATCCTCTATCATAATCTATCAATTTCTAAATGTTGAAACCATTCACCAAGATTTTAACAATATCGTGTGAATGTTGTCAGCCCTGTTTGTGAAGGTTCTTCATAGCATGCATATGCCATTCTAATTTTTCATCCAAATCAAACGTGTTTGTCCTATAATTTGACATCTTTTTTTACTAAGAAAAAGATATGTGAAATGACAATAGGAGAAACAACAAATGTTAATTGTACCATTACACCAAACTGATCATGGATTTATTTTCTCCCAAACATCATCAAAGTTCTACATGTAAATAAATGCATGTAGAACTATTTAATTACAGAAACCAAAAACATTTCAATGTGGATTACAAAGAGTTTGGATTTGTGAATAATGATAATAAATCCAGAAATAGAATTTGTGACTAAACTATTTAATTACCCATCTTTTTGTAAGAAACGAAAGTTTGTTGTAATATTTGAAACATGTTTGGATTTATTAGAGAAAGTTGTGATTTGTGATATTTGAAACAAGGTATGGAGTGTTTTTAAGGAAAGGTTGGAGTAAATGGTTAAGGATTCAAAATTAGAAATCATTGATAATTCCATGATGTTTCTTAGCAATCTTTGATGTGAGAACAACGATTTACAATAAAATTTAGGTAGACATAAGTCATTTCTTGTTTCAAGTGTTGTTGAATGCACAATTTTCAAGACAAAGTTTTCATTTTAAATTTCTTAACAAATGTTATAAGGACCACTTGATAGCATTTCACTTATAAAATTGACTTATGTGCAACTAATTTAAGTTTATCTACTAGAATTAAGCACACGTCTTAGTGTTTGGAAGAGCTTAAAGAAATAACTTATGACATATTCATAAACTATTTTAGACTTTTGATGATAAATGAAATATTCAATAAGTGCAAAATTAAGTTGTTTTCAAAATTCAAAATAAGACTACTATCATAATTTAAAGCACTTAAGCATAGTTGCATACGAGTAAAACACAAACTCTTAATGACGATACACTTTTGTGCCTTTCATCATTGGTTTCTGTTGGAACAATGTGGCATAATTTAAAGTTTTGCGCCTACCATTAAAATAACTTGTACATAAACGTTTGATGATAGATGAACATTGTATAAGTGCTTAATTAAGCTGTTTTAAAAATTCAAAACAAGACTACTATCATAATTTAAAGCACTTAAGCATAGTTGCATACGAGAAAAACACAAACTTTTAACGAGGAGAAACTTTTGCGCCTTTCATCATTGGTTTCTGTTGGAACAATGTGGCAGAGTATTTTTGTTGTGGATGAAACCTTTCACCTGCCAATTTTCAAAGATGACACAAAATTGCGAACACCGTCATCTAGAGCACTCTGCAGCATCTGCAAGGAAAACATCTGTGGGTTTTCAGCAGCTTTTATGGCTGAGGAAACTCCAAGATTTATCTGCAAAAAAATTGTGGGTTGTATGAGCTAAATGATGGAGTAATAGTTCTTCCTAACTCATATAATAATTAGTTGACTGAGGCAGCATTCTCACATTCTAATTTCTAACATGCCCAATTTGGTTCTAATAAGTCAATTTCACACGCCGTGGACACACTAAATACAAAAAGAAAGCACAACAACAACAACAACCAAGCCTTATCTCACTAAGTGGGGTCGGCTACTAAAGAGAGAGCCCTCAAAATTTTAATGATGCAGAGATATACATGCGATCTATCCATTAAGTCGGTATTACGGATTTACCTTGTAAACCTAGTTCATAAGTCATCAATACCAGTAACAAATTGGATTTTACCGATTTCTCTAGCATTTATTCTGACCATACACTGATACACAACCAAAAAATTTCAACCGTACAGTACCTAAATGAAGTTTTATCCTTTGCATTTCTAGAGCCTATTTAATTAATCATCTTAGCTACAGAAAAGTAAGTGACTGAGTTTACAAGCAACTTGGAGATATCTTGGTGTCCTAAAGGCAGATTTTTTTTTGCAAAACAAGAGATAGCTGAAAAGCATATTGACAACTAATTTAAAGAGGAATTGCTAGTGAAATGAGACATTTGGCATATTCAGGGACTCAACTCTGAGTGATAAAGCAAACAGAAGGTCATATTCTCCTTTTCAAAATTTGTTATTAAACCAAAAAATCCATGACTCATTCGATCCTTCAACTTAATAAATTCCTAACAATATCCAAGTTTTGACAAATGACAGTCCACAGAAAGCAATAGATAACAGGGTCTGCCCTTCCTATGACTATGTTAGCTCAAATAGTAAATATCAACCCATCCATAACCATATCCATAACATTGAACATGCAGTCATGCACAGGGGCGGAGCTACGTGCTGTCCAGGGTGTTCATATGAACCCCCTCAGCTCTTTGAATTTCCACCAATTATCTCCGTTTTTAATTTTTTGAACCCCCTTAGATTTGAACATTGCACCGCTTTTGCACCATTCAAACTCTGTTCTCAATAATTCAATGTTGTGTACAATGATACACAGTAGACATTCTGACACACTATTTCTATGGAATATTACTATTAAATTAACTAAAAATATTTCTTTGGAATGGCAGTAAAGGAAGTCAAACCTTAGGGAGAGCTTGCCGCCCATTTGGGTCCCACAATGCTCGAGGGATTAGTATCCGCAGTTGCGCGTGGAGGATACCCGGTTTATACAAAAAAAAAAAACCTTTGATTTGGAAGTAACAGATGAGCACCTTAATATGTTGGTGCTCGTTTTTTGGATAATAATAATAATAATATTAATAATAGGTTATTATTATTTAAAATAATTAAATTGCACCCCCTGAAGCAGTCCTGGCTACGCCACTCATGCACATAACTTATTACATTTAAATAATCTCGTATTTGACTTGTCTTTAAAACCAATGGAAGAAAATCTGAATACCCATTAAGAATATCAAAGATTACCTATAATAACTTATTACTATGAAGCAAATGAAAATATACAAGGCATAAGAAGTACAAATCAAAGCGGTCCAGCCAAGAACGCAGTATGCAATAAATTGATTGCTACAAAAAAATAAACGAGTAACCACTAAGCGAAAATCAAAGTAACACTTCTAACAATGATAAAATTGTCATCATACCGATTGTGAGGCCATCTGCACCAAACTTTTGGCAAGTGGGAGTATGCAAAACCTTTAAAGATAAAGAGAGAAACATAATTAGCAAGTACATAAGAGGTTTTAAGGTTTAGCAGCTTTATCTTATGCAACAGAAACGCCAGAGAAAGTAAATTATAATTCATATTATCTTTTTACATTTCTTTTAGAAGCTGATAGGACCTAAGGGCTCAATGCTGATGAGCCCAATAAGGGTAAGGACTTAGAGAAGGATCAGATGCTGGATACTGACCCACAGCTCAAGACGTGGAGGGTTTGTTCTAGAAAAAGAAGGAATCTGGCCATCGGTGACATGGCCTGGGAGGACGCCGCATTTTGGGGACTTTCTGTTACAATTAAGTGAATAAATGATTGAAAGGAGAGAGTACTAGGCATTATATTCATGCAAAAAAATCTGAGCTGTACTTTCGGCTATGCAAAGGGAATTGTTCTCTCTTAAGGAGCTTTAGCTCTGGTAGCTTTCATTTCTTTTAAGAGCTATGCTCATTGTTATCTGTTAATCAATACAATTTGCGGTGCTCAAAACTCAGTTTCCTAACCGAAGCAGTCTACACAGTGAACCACATAATGCTTAAAAATGTAGTAAATGTTTTTTTTCCTAAGTTACATTACTTTGTTAATTAAGAAACTAAATACAGAGATTTTAAAGAAAAGGAAAACATCTTACATTCCTCGGCCACCATCAAGTGCTTCCTCTGCTGGATGTTTCCATTCATCAATTCTGTTAAACAATCGCAAAATGTATCACAATAAAACTATTAATGAAATATAGTGGCAACAAGATTAATAGATACTTGAGAGAAAGTGAGAGAAATTACACCCATCCATAGCGGCGGTCAAACTGAAGTCGCTTTGAGGATTGTCTAGAGTTTTGAACAACATTGACTCTGGAGCTTGTAGATTCCATCTATCTTATTTTCTGTACCGAGTCTAGGAAGGGCATAAAGGAAAAAGAACTCTTCTGCTGATAGCCGGAAACCAAGGTCACCTGATCCAAAAATATGTAAATGGGACATTCTGTAGTAAATCATTTCCAAGCACGGACACCCCTCGGATCACCGACACTGACACATATAATTACACTGAATTATGTGATTTTCTCAAATTATTAGTGGTGTCGACGTGTCAGTCCGTGTCCGTATCCGTGCTTCATAGTTTCCAAATTTTCAAAAGAAATGTCAATCTAGTAAGATAAATGGTACAGAGATGTTTGACACCTGCTACAAAAAAAGATAAAATACACAAGCCCTTAAAAAGATATCAATTTTAAGTCTTACTGTGCTAACAATTTACCTGACTCAATCATGATTGGTTTGAACACATAACTACGCTTAAAGTTCTCACCCTAATGTTAAACTTTGAGACTATAATTCTTTAAAATAACTATTGGTCTCAAATTCATAGTTTAGTCATCTTCAACCTATAATAAGACATTAAACAAGATAATTGCACAATGACTCACATAAACAATAATTTTGCAAACAAAGCATGGTAAGAATATAAAGCATCAACATTGGCACAAACACCAGATATGACACTAGATAGATACGCCGACACGAATGATAATTTGAGAAAACGAATTAATTGAATGTAATGACATATGTCGGTGTCGTGTAATACACCAGACACGCTTTCGATCAGATGTGTCGGTGCTACAGACATACAAAAGAGTTATTCTATATAGGAGTTATTCTACACGTAGGACCTGATTTTTCTATTATCTGGTTCAGTTAAATTTACAAACACCTTACACTCATTCCTGAAGAAATCTATTACAAGTTTAAAGCTACAGGCATAAATAATTCAGGTAATAAATTTAACATACATAGCAAAAGACTTGTGAAAAACGGAAATCATGGAAGAAAAAAAATGGCACCTTTCGTTGGGTTGATGCAAAGATTGTGAGGGAAAGGCAAAGACGAAATGAAATTTTGTCAGATTTCAGTACATGTGGAAGAAATTTGAAAATTGGTCAATTTCATTATAAGAACACTGAACACAACTCGGGATAAATGTCTCTGTTTGGTTGAGGTAGTGGAGCGGAGTGGGATAATTTTAAAGTAAGTATATTTTTTTGAGGGAAAAGTAAGTATATTTGTTTGCTTGAAGTTATAAATATATTTTATTTTATTTTTTAAAGTTTTAAATCGAGTTCAGATCCTCTCCATTTGGAGAGTAAATGGTAGTCTGTAAATGGTAGTCTTCCTTTGCTTTCATATTCAAGTGACATGTGGTTTAAATGAAAATCAATGGCTCAGATTTAATTTTTTTTATCATATTAATAAATAATTAAAAAAGGAAATGAAGAGAAGCGCATGAGAAATGAGTGTAGTGTTTCCAGAAAAATAACTCTCCTTCATTAGTGCAGAAATCCCAGAAAAATCGCTAACATATTATTTGAATTCACACGGTGCAATGAGTTTAGCCTTATACTTAATTGCAAAATTGCTTAACAAATAAATTTGAATTCCATTATTCTTGGTTAAAATACAAAATACATTCACTACAACACAACATCACAATTCAATAGCTTTATGCTTGTTCCAAATCAATAGTCATATGTTTAATTACAATTCACTATACTTTCTTTAATCCTTTCTCTATGAGTTTAGAACATGTAGTAGTCTTCTCATTTCTTCAATCCATTCTTCAATACACTTGTCATGCTTTCACTGTAATTACATTAAGTCCTCTTACATCAATCCAGCAACCTTGTTAAACACATGTTACAATGTGTGGTTAGTGTTTTTCATAATAAACTACCTTGTTAAACAGTCATTACATCAATACAATAGGTGCTTCTTGATACAACAAATGTGAGAATGAATTCACCTAAATTTATCTCAATCCCCTTTATTATCACAACAATAACCCACACAGGCAAACTAGAGAAAAATTGAGGGAGAGAATGAAAGAGAGAGGTAATAATAATGGAAAAATGAGATCCACACTAGTTGTAAACCCAGATCGACCGTTGTGAGCTTTCAACAAACATGTTCTTCTGACGCCCTGATTAACAATCACAACACCATCAAGAACCCCGTGGTGAAGTTTTACAACACCAACAAAGAGTGGACGAGACCCTTGAGCGACTTTGGTCGTCTGGTGTGTATCGTTCAAAAGAAAGGAACTATGTTTTGTGACTGACATGAAGAAGAGGAAAGAAGAAGCAAAATAAGATTTTTGGAAGAGAACGGACAAGTCATATACGAAGATGAGAGAAGATGGGATCTGAAGAATTTTATTTTTTATTTTTAAAAATAAATTATAAAAGTTGATTATTAAATATGTGCCATTGATTTTCATTTAAACCACATGTCGCTTGGATATGAAAGCAAATGGAGAGGATCTGAACTCTGACTTGTCCGTTCTCTTCCAGAAATCTCATTTCGCTTCTTCTTTCCTCTTCATGTCAGTCACAAAACATAGTTCCTTTCTTTTGAACGATACACACCAGATGACCGAGGTCGCTCAACGGTCTCGTCCACTCTTTGTTGGTGTTGTAAAACTCCACCACGGGGTTCTTGATGGTGTTGTGATTGTTAATCACGACAGCAGAAGAACAGGTTCGTTGGAAGCTCACAACGGACGATCTGGGTTTACAACTAGTGTGGATCTCATTTTTCCTTTATTATTACCTCTCTCTTTCATTCTCTCCCTCAATTTTTCTCTAGTTTGCCTGTGTGGGTTATTGTTGTGATAATAAAGGGGATTGAGATAAATTTGGGTGAATTCATTCTGTCACATTTGTTGCATCACGAAGCACCTACTGTATTGATGTAACGGCTGTTTAACAAGGTAGTTTATTATGAAGAACACTAACCGCACATTGTAACAGGTGTTTAACAAGGTTGCTGGATTGATGTAAGAGGACTTAATGTAATTACAGTGAAAGCAAGACAAGTGTATTGAAGAATGGATTGAAGAAATGAGAAGACTACTACATGTTCTAAACTCATAGAGAAACGATTAAAGAAGTATAGTGAATTGTAATCAAACATATGACTATTGATTTGGAACAGGCATAAGGCTATTGAATTGTGATGTTGTGTTGTAGTGAATGTATTTTGTATTTTAACCAAGAATAATGGAATTCAAATTTATTTGTTAAGCAATTTTGCAATTAAGTATAAGGCTAAACTCATTGCATCTGTTGTGTGAATTCAAATAATATGTTAGCGATTTTTCTGGGATTTATGCACTAATGAAGGAGAGTTATTTTTCTGGAAACTCTACACTCATTTCTCATGCGCGTCTCTTCATTTTCTTTTTTAATTATTTATTAATATGATAAAAAAATTAAATCTGAGCCATTGATTTTCATTTAAACCACATGTCACTTGGATATGAAAGCAAAGGGAGATTGCCATTTACTCTCTATATGGAGAGGATCCGAACTCTTTCAAAATAGTCCTAATTGCACACTTTGTTAATAAAAATAGTCTCTCATGTTAAAATAGTTCCTTATTACAAACAATAACTTTTTTCCTATAAGGGTTGAGACGACAGTAAGGAAGTACTTATAGAATTGATACGACATTAACTAAGTATATTGAATAACGTATATACCTGAATTAACGAATCATTTTAACGTTAGTGACTATTTTGACTATCGTAATGTACAATCAAATACTATTTTAAAATTGTGACTATTCGTCAAATATTCAGAGATGAAAATGACTATTTGTTCATTCTTTTAATATATTTGTGTTTTTTTTTACAAAATATATTTGTTATTTGACCTAACAAATTTAAATAATTCCTATAAATTGAGAATTTAGAGAGCAATGTTGGTTTTTTTAACAAAAAAAAAAAAGGAACAATTTTGGTTCCATTCCAGCGGTCTTTTCTTTTTGTTGTGCCATTCCGAACCAATTCTCGAACAGTTGATCAAGAATCCTCGTCGTGTTTTTCACAACTCACCGAAAGCATTACGCTGTGTCATGGTAAGTTTCTCTCAATCATTGGTTTGTTCTGTATTCTTATTTCATCTTTTTAGATTCAGTTTTCTGAGAAACCTCAACTTGGTAATAGCAAATTTAATTTTTTATTTTATTATAAGTTTACCCTCAAACCCTAAGTTCTTTTTTGTGATGGTATGTGAAAAACATGTTTATAATTATATCTGGATTCTTTGTTATTTCATTTGTTTTGTTCTAAGTTTTGAAAACTTAGGCCCTGTTTGAATAAAACAGCTTATAGCATAAGCCCTTTTCATATAAACAGTTATGAATAAGCTATTTTTATAACACAGATAAAATAAAATTAATCAAACTATTTATGTACAATCTATAAGCTGTTTTTACTTTTTATAAGCTATCTAGAAGATGTGGAAATAAGCTGAAAACAACTTATGAACATGGCATAAGTTGTTTTCACAAGGGCTTATGTCAGCAGATAAGCTCAAATAAGTCGATCCATAAAGACCTTTACTGTTAGGGATTTAGATTTAGCTATAATAGAGGTTGGTGAAGTGGTTTATTTTGTCTTTTGATTAGTTGATAACTTCTATGGTTATCAGATTTTCTTGCAAAATTTGGTATGCTGAGGTTAAATTATTGTCTTTTGATAAGTTGATAACTTCTATGTTTTTTTTAGATTTTCTTGCAAAAATTTTAAAAGTGAAATTCTTGTCTAGCTTTCTTTTCTCTCTTACCATAGAACCAGTAGTTCTCATTTCTTTCTTTCAATGTTGATATATTTATTCGCATACCAAGATATTTCATTATTTCATATTGTTGATCGAGCTGTAGGTATTTCATCATTTTGGTGGTGGGTTTTGTATGTTTAGGTTTGAGTTGTTTTTTAGCGAATCATTGGGAAGTGGCTTTTGTTCTTGAATGGAATATTGAATGTTCTTCTAGATGGACTTTGTGGCGAAATTGTTTATTCTAATACAGTTGATGCTTCTCTTTTGTACTTTGTAGTATGTTGTTTTCGGTATAGATTTTAGGGAATATGATCCTCACATCCTCTGGTGTCAATATAGCAACATGATAGGACTCTGGGTTTGAGCCTAAGCCCAACAACTAAGATGAATAGGGAAGTTTGTTGCTGACGTGGCATTAGAGCCACTCAACTCCACTAGTGAGTGGGAATATGAGGGTAGCAAGGGTAGTGAGGGAATCATTGAGGTTTATTGTTGATGGTTAGTTAGCATGTTCTCTTTGGTTAGGAGCATTGTGCTCTGGTTAGGAGTTCTTCAACTCTGGTTTATCATTTCGGTTTGCATTTCTACCATTTTAGAGCTCTTGAGCTCATCTCTTTTCATAAATAATATACGATTTCATTGTCTAGAATTTACGGGTTCTATCACAATGTCTGCTATAGAAATACCTTCTGCCCGCCCTTTATAATCATAGGCACATTGCTAAGGCTTTACAAGTGGCATTTTTGTAGCCTATCCATTTTAGGTATGTTTTGAGCTTTAGTTCTACTATCCTTATGGCTGGAGAACTGGTGGGATCACGTTCGATTTGTAGTCCTCTGGTGCCTTAGTCTCAATTTTCTACATCTGTCTTTCCAGACAAAATTTCTTTATTTTTTTAGGACTTCATTATTTTTGGGTTTCTTTTGTGTGTTCTGTTCTCACTTGTTTATTTTGGCTTTCCATTTAGTTGTGTTTATGTTCTGTCTTTAGAATAAGAAGTTACATGATTCTGTTACGAAGTTAGATGGTTAAATGTATGTTGTAGAATACGTAGCTACATGGTTTTGTTACAAAGTTAAATATGTGCTGGTATATCCTTCCTTTTGTTGGGACTCACATGTCATAGAGTGGAACATGGACTGACATCTGACTATATGCCTAAGCAATTTTTTTTTTTAACTGCTATCGACGAGTCTGTCCAAGGTCACAAGGAATAATGAAGCGTCATTGATTTCTTTTTAGCACTCTTGGACCTTGATACGAAAATATTGAATTTAAAGTAACCACAACTGCAAGAAATTAGAAAGCCAACCGGTTGTAGCTGCTTATTGCAATCCTGAGTTTTTTTTCTTTTTTTCTTTCCGGTATATACATCTTCTAAAACTATGAGTTCTATTATGACTATAGCTTTGGTGCCACCGCCACAATAATTTTACTGAACAAAATCATGACTCAGTTTAGTATCTAATTGCATATATTTTCATGAAACGTAACAAAACTTTGGCCTGCGTAATAACTACTTATAGTAATTGTTTGGATATATACTTGACTGTTAAGCTTCCATTCTGAGGTACAATGAACTCTTTTATGATGATTTATTGGTTTCTGGATGTTTGTTTGTTTTGTTGTGGTGGATGCAAGAACTTTGTTTTTCAATGTGTAAACAATAACTTGATTTTGGCTTATCTACTTTTCATGTTTGGATAGTGCAGTGCAGAAGTGTATTCCCTTGATAATTTAAACGGTAGTAATACCCTTGATAAAATGATGGATGATGGAGCTACTCATCAACCTGCAGCACAAAAACCAGTATGGTGCGAGAGAAAACAGGCTGTAGTACAAGAAGAAATAAGGAAAATGAATAAATTGCCTGCAAACAGTACCTATGTCGCACATCGTCTCAAGGTTCTTAATAAAATTCTGCAACTTATGTCAGTTCAGGTAGGCCATTAACTCTGTCCATCATTTATAGGTTGTTTTTGTCATATATCTTCGTTTTTACTTCTAAGAATTTCAAAATGACGTCTTTCCTCCTAAAACGGTTATTTATTTTGGTAAAGCAGTGATTAATTGTATTATACTGTTACCCTTTTATTTCAGAGAACTATATCTCAGGAGCAGGAGTTGGAGTTGCTTTTTGCTGGTTTGTCTTTGTGAAAGAATTATCAACAATAGATCCTGGGAGTATGTTTTATTTTGTTTTGTTTTAGCATGCTGGGCCGTTCATACTAGTAGACTGATTGATTATAACATATATAGGCTATCTATGATGTATATTAGGC
>Ga0209282_1001201_pt1 | contig 13990 bp, 12 predicted proteins | sample Mtrugardesep15_FD_187529 | JGI IMG/M metagenome (GOLD analysis project Ga0209282, IMG submission 187529) | Root nodule microbial communities of legume samples collected from California, USA - M. trunc garden sep15 (SPAdes) (version 2) | ecosystem: Host-associated > Plants > Roots > Nodule...
AACAGTGATAACAATCACACATCATCAAAAAATAATAACAATCATGCATTTTTTTTAATCAGTAATGATAACGGTGTTGATAAATTACTGTTGGAGAGCCAGATTGAAGAAATGTTCACACACTATTGAAATGTAAATGGATCTTTTTGACTATTTGTAGGAGCACTTCCTGAATGCGTTGGAGGCTGATTTCATGGCTTTGAAGTTTGGTATACACTTGATTTTATGGTATCCGTAACTTCAAACAACACAAATTTCAAATTGATCCCTATAAATTATCCAAAAAATGCAAACCGGTCCCTTTAAATTTACAAAAATTGATCCCTAAAATTCGATTTTTTTTTAAGAATGAAAAATTTAATTATTCTGTAAAAAAAATGAAGTGAATTTAATTATAATATTTGAATGTCCTAAGCTTCTACTTTCTATAAAACTTCTAATTGTCCCGTCAAACACACTCATTATTTTTGACAACAAGCCAAACACATACAAATGGAGAAGAAACCTGTGATGTGAGCACCATAACACAAGCATAAGTGTTGACTATGTTGTCAATTGAACGGATGAGACATGCACTAATAATAATTAAGAGCTCCTGTCCATAAACAAGTAAATCACTTAGGACACCAATCAAGTTCGATTGTCGAAATCCTTATAGATAAGTTGTTGATTTTAGGCCCTTGAAAGGTTAATCATAGTGAAGAAAAAGTTTTCAAAAAATAAAGTAGCATCATCCCCTGCTTCAGTGTCCTTGTGCAATGTACAAGACTTCTTTGTTTTTGTTTTAAAGGGTAATTATGGCCCCTAGTACTTCATACATATGATTTCTATTTTAAAAAACCTAAATTAAAACTCACACGTTTAAATGTAAAGGAAATGCTAACATATGTTTTAGAGCACTTCTTAATGTGCTAAAGATAGGAATTTCATATTAGAAATAATGTGTTCCATTTTTCAGAGTTAAAACTTATTTTCACAACATAATTACTATTTGGGGGTTTCTTAACACGTATGCTTAAAGTACAAGTTAACATGATATAAAATGCAAATAAATGATAAATTGTCAATAGATATATGTGTAAAAGTTGCACAATGATAACATATAATTGAATACCTTTGCTTTTTTGTTTTGTTTACAATGTTAGTATGTAATTTTTTTTGAAATAATGTTAGTAGTAATTAATTATTAAAAAAATACTGCCTCCAAATTAAAGTTATCAATCACATTACACTTGTTTAAATAAAACTGAACTTGGATTATTATGAAAAAAAAGTGGTTCAGAGAAAAACTCCATTGGTAAATAATTATCGAAGAAGTGAATGGAGTGGGGGAAGCAGTCCCTATACACACTAATTTGAGAAAAGCAAACACATCATTAGCCCCTAAGAATTTTATTAGGGATCTCAAACTTGATGGAGTAGGGGAAGCAGTCCCTACTCCAAAATTGACAAATGGACCATCCTCCATGAATGGTAGCTCTTGGTCTTAAAGTTGATGTTGATGTCATTGTCTTAAATTGCTCTTCTAACAGAACCATGATCTAGTTAATTCCCAACACTAATAACTCATCAGTTGGATCAAACAACTCCCCCACTAATAAAATATCTAGAACATAACTTCAACTCTCATCAAAACCTTTTATTTTCAGGTGCCTGATTTGAAATAGCATCTCCTTTAGAACCATTAGAAATCTCAACTCTTGATTAAAATTCCGTCCCATGTAACAACAACGTCTTGAATGTACGTTACTCCACTCATTGGAGTTTTTTTTTCTCCTATAAAAGGTGATGTCATCAACGGGTCACTTTAGTTTGATTTTTTTGGTTTGAAAATTTGTATCCGATTTAAGGAACTTTAGTTTGAAATGAATCAAATTAGCCTCAACATTAGTCAAAAGGAGACGAAGCCTGGAAATTTAGGAAATTCATTGGTTGTAAATTCATGGCTGAGCACAATCCATTTCCTTAACCAAACCAGCATAGACATACAAGCAAAGAGCTACTTTCTACACGCTTAACATCAATTTGGATGTATGCATTCAAAACAAGCATTGCACTCACACATTCAACAGGAACTATATTGGTTGTTCACTGAATATAAATGATAGATAGGATAGAGGCTAAGTGCAGCCAGCAAATTTACATATTAGTTAAAAATATGATCAAAGTAAAGTATTTGAATAGTATACATTGTAAAATTACGCCATGTATTTAAGAACAAATGCAATAGTATTGATCAATAAATACAACAGGGTAAAAATTCACGTCCATGGGCGGAGCCACCACCCAGCGAACCCAGGCACTCGACCGGGCTCAATCGATACTTTATTTATATTTTGCCCAACCCAATAGCCCATTAACCCACTTAAAAAAATATTTTTTTTGGGCAAACACAATATTTTCACGTGCGTGCGCACAAGATTTTTTGGCTCTATAACTTTTGTCCAGACTCTGTAAAATTCCTGCTCTGCCACTGTTCACGTCATAGTTATCATTTATGTTTGACATGACACTATATATTATACGCCGCATACTCACCATTTCTAAACAGAATCAGGTCAACTAATAATTGAAGCATATCATGATCATATGATAATATCAATTGAATGATTTTTTTTAGATTTGTATACATACAATGCGTAGCATTATTCCAATGGAACTGCATATCTCAATCTTCTTTCAGCATTATTGACTTGTTTTTTCATTTAAATAACAAATATACAATTTTGACGTGTTTCCGGCCGGGTAAACTCATCACACTGAATAAGTAAAATTATCAGGGAGCCAACCGCTCAACCTTCCATAGCTTTTTTCCATCTATCTCATGGGGAACGTATTGCAACCTGTCAATTAGACATGCATATAATATCAATCAGAAATTTTCAAGGAAAATTTACCTCATACGGGTAAACAACAAAAGGTTACTCCTTTCCTTTAACTAGGATTTCAAATGCTCTAAGGAAAGGAAATCTTAAATACTTCATTAGTATGCCCAAAAAAAGTTTTAAATAATCATGAGGTAAGGCACAGCATTAAGAAAGACTAATGAGGCAAGAAAGATGTAGCAAAAGTCTGACAAGGAATTTTTTTTGGTACAATCCCCTTAAACTTGTTTAATTAACTGAATATGTGGGGAAAATAATAAACAACAAGCCTTTTAAAGTAAAAATTGTCATCTTGTTCAAAAAAAGTAAAAATTGTCATATTCATATATGTATAATGTTATCATAATCATATATAGATAACTGTGATGGCATGACACACAAGTTTTGAACCTAAACAGTGTAGCGAAAAATGAATCTATGCTGACCTGTAAGTTGTCATACACACACGGTTTGGCTTCATACATGTTAAAACAGAATATTCAAAAAACAAACAAGCTATCATAAACGGGGGAGCAACCACCTGTCATGCAAGCGAGATTTCTGTCCTTGCCAAAATTCAAAAAGATTTGGTGTTAGCCTGTATCCTCCCCAGTTTTTAGGTTTAGGGATCACACTTCTGCAAGCAGAAAATATATAGATTATTTCTAGCTTTCCTTGATTTAACAAAAGGTAGAATGAGAAATTTATTGGCCAAATGAAACAAGAGCTAATCAGATGTCCAAAGTCCAGGCCAAGGGGAGTTACAGAAGAAGAAAATTTTCAATTATCGAGTCAAAATGATTTGATCAAATAACTTACCCATCAGCATATTTTTGTTCCAGCTCTTTGTACTGCTCGTGAAGAACATGCCTACCAGGCACTACAGAACTCTAATGATCAAGAAATTGAAAATATAAGTTTACATTAATTTCTATATATAACAACGAGATTAGTTAGAATGAAGTAGACCTGCTTGCTGACTATTGCTCCAATCTGACTACCTCTAGGACGGCTATGGAAATACTGTTCTGATTCCTCGTCAGAAACTTTCTGAACATACCCCTCCACACGTACCTAGAAAAAAAAGCAATAAAAAGTGAATCAACAATAAATTGCTGGATTCTGCTCTTAAGTATTGTGATTATCAACCTGTTATGAAAAAAGCCTCCGAAAAGCAGAGTGACATGAAGTTTGCAATATTAAGTCGAATGTTTCATGTTACATTAGCCATCTTTGTGAGGTCACAATAAGAATCAACTAAATATTTTGCACAAAACCTTTTCTGTAAGTAATACTAATGCATTTTGATTTACTTTTTCTATGTACATTTTCAGAGAAGTTGCAAATAATATGGATGGAAAGAGATATAAATTTGTGTTTCTTTATTATTTCATTACCAATAAAACAAGTCAGCAAATGCAAAAGAACAAGAACACATAAAATAATCAATTTGTACAGCAGACATGCACTTGATTTCATCTTGGTAAGTTCTTTTGCCAGTTGTCCTAAGATATAGGTCATATCTAGCTGAAAACAGTTAAGTCAAAATATCACTTTAAAGAGAAGTGCTAGCAACACACACTCGTGGTTAAACGCACTCTAACACACACATCCCAACACACTTTCTTCTATTGGGTATGGAATGTGTGTGTTAGAGAGTGTGTTCCACCGTTCCTACCTCTATTCCACTTTAAGAAATTGGAAGTTTTCTGTAGTATGAGTTATCAAATGTGATCAGTAGTAGCTGAAATAAAAGATACTACATAAGGATTAAGGTCAACCGGATTTATTATTTCGTTGCATGTATTACAAAAATAAGAAGACACCAGTTATACATTTTCACTTAACCCTCACCACAGATTAAATAAAAGTGCACAATAATTTCATTACTAATATTTTCAATTGTTGAACAAGATTTATTTAATATAAAAATCAATTTTATGTATTCGGACTTCAAAAAAATGAAAAGCAAATCAACACATGTTGTTACCAAATCAAAACCTTCAGGACCCCAACCAAATCTTAGAAAAATGCCCAAAAGGCCAATCTTAATATTTTTAATAGAGGTGATAAGGTTCCCCATGGATTAAGGTAAAGGTCATGTAAGTAAGCACCAGAACTTCTTTTTTAATAAATAATCAGTTCCCACAATACCAGAATATGTCTTTCTATGTATTAGAACTGGAACCAGAATACAAGAGAGAGAAAAAGAATGCAACAGAAAAATGAAAAGAATGGGCTCTATTTCTCTTTGCAATGACTGAAACTGATAAAATACCACACACCTAGGTAATTCAAGGAACCAGGAGCCTCCCACCCTAATTCTCAAATTTGACAGCCGCCCTACCTCAATTCTATTCTCCTATTTACAGCCTCATTTCTAACTAACCACTAACAGAGAGCATTCTTGCATCACTTCTTTGGCCGGACATATCTCACGGTACTTGATATTTTAATGGATGCAGCAAAGCTGCACACATGAGGTTGATAATAGATATTCCAAATCCCAATTTATATCATCCGAGAGAATTTTAATCTCCACAATCTTGAACATTCTCTTCAGAAGTTATAACTGTTAAATATTTTTCTTATCCTTGATTTATATCCTAGGAAAGTACATTATGGCATGCTGTGGCCATTAGCTTCCCTGGAGAAGACACAATACTCCTTCGCATGAAAAATCAATGCCAACTGATCTATTTACAAACAAATCAATCTGAAGATATGGCAAGCTAGAATGAAATCAATAGTCACCTGTCGGTTTAAACCATCCCAATAAAAAAGAATTGATGCATGTGGATTTTCAGATAACGCACGTCCCTTTTGACTTTCATAGTTTGTGAACCTGTACAAAACAATTGCAGTAGGTGAACACAAATAACAATTTTCCTAATAGTATTGCCAAAGAAATTCTAACATTAAATACTGACCACACAAATCCATCCTTGTCAAAGCCTTTTAGCAGTACGATCCGTGATGAGCTGCAGCCAATTGAAGTACATTAATTTGGAAATGTTCCAATATTACACATATTATTCATATAAACTCGAATTCAAACACAGAATTAGGAAAATATGACAATTGATCATAGTTCTTATTACAATAATACACCAGCACACCGGGTTTACCCCTAACTTCAACCTTCGTAGTTCAAACACTGCACAATTTCTCTAAATGCATATATTTAACTACATATATTTAACTACACAGGTAGCTTCCATAATCACTCAAATAACTACCGCACCAAATACATGCTCATCATACAACTAATAAAAACAAATAATCAGACCTTGCTAGACTGGGTACAACTAACTTACATAACCAATAGCGCAGACACAAAATTAGGAAAATACGGCTAAAATATTCTGGTACAAATCAGAGTTAAGCTCTTACTACAATAACAAACCAGAACACAAGGTTCCCCCCTACAAGAAGTTTCCTCATTCAAAGACTACACAAACTGTAAGAATAAACACCCCCTATAATTTCTTTACATGACTATATCTATAAGTTTATAACTACACAGATAACTGCCACAGCAAAAACATAACTATCCTGCAACCAATTATAAAATAACTAATCAGGTCTACTAGACTGGGTCTGGCTCTTATTCTCCTAAAATACACCAATAGTGATCTATCACTATACAAGAGCCTAGTGATCTTGAAGACAAAAGGTATTTTAACAAAATAACAGAGGCTGATCTTACGGTTTTCCATCCTTTCCTACAGTTGACAAGGCCATGGCATTTGGTTCCTTCAAACTCGCAGCCAACGCATCATCAAACCATTTACGGAACTGCGGGTAATAAATACAACAAATTTAGATTGACAAGTGGTCATAGCCGTTAAAACCATAATACTAAAAAAATACTCGAAATGAGAAATTGAACTAAATCATACTCAAGTCATTAACTACCAACAGGGAAAAGGAAGGGCTACAACAACTCTGTAACAGAGTATGTTTTACATGAACATTACCTGGTTAATGGGGTCTGCCTCCACCTGGCCTTCAAGAAATTCTGGAGAGATATAGTTCTCTCGTAGAGCCGAAATATCAATTTGAGGAGGCTTTCCAATTCGGACACACATGGATGTTCCAGGATATGGTGGAAGTATAAGCTTATACTTTTCAGCAATAGCAGGTGGGACAAATCTACCTCCTAAAAAGTGGTGAGGGCCGCCAAACTTCTTCGCACAGAATTTTGGTGCGGTCAAAGAGATCTACAAAAGCTCGGTATATCAGTGGGTCGGTCTCTCATTAGAAACACAATTTATAGTTGAACGAAATATCTTAGGATGTTATATCTAAATTCCAATGTTTAAATAAACAAATAATGAAACAGATATATGCCCTGGATACGTACCAACATATCAGGTTTAATTCCTGTGCCATCAACATCTCCCTCTTCAACATGCCACCCCGAAGGAATATCTACAGAGACTATAACCGATTTTTTTTGGCCAATTTGATTATGATTATTATGCAAAGAAATAAATCTTTGGATCAAATCATCAAAGGGAGGCCTTGGAGAACCTGGACAATTGGAAAATAACAAATTCAAATAATGTCAGATGAAATTTTTTGTTCAAAAATTTACAAAGTAGTTCAGAATTCAGAGCATGTGTTGATAACAGACAAAACATGTTGATTTAAATAACTTTGTGAAATGAGTCCAAAATTTAAAAAAGATTTGGAGAGATTGTTTAGAGCTATCGTTCATAATTAAACTAGCATTCATATTTATTCATAATTGTACGAAGCATGAATAAAAAAACCGATAAATAGCACATTGGTGAGAATGAAATAGATATACAAGGATCACAAACAATTATGCATAAATATAAAAGTACCATGAAATGAGAATCCAAACATGGCATCTACTAGAATGTCAAAGTCCTTGGAGAAATCTGATGGTAGATCTTCCACCGACAAGAAAGGGATCGACAATGCTTCAAGCTACGTATAATATCAATATCTCGTATAAGATTTTCAGCTACTTATTAAACCAAAAGAAAGAAATGGCAAGGTGATATAAGAATGATTCTAAATCTTCTCATAGTACCTGAGTAACTAATCCATCATATAGAGGCTTGGGGGTACGCTTTGGGTAGCAGACCACGGGCTTATAACCAAAGTGATGCAGGTGACGGGCAGCCACAAGACCATCACCACCATTGTTACCAGGACCACATACAGTAAGAACACGACTATACTCGCCCGGTTTGTAAACCTGTAAAAGAAAAACCAGTCAAGAAACTTCCATGATTGAATTATATTAACGGCCTATTTGGATTGTCTCATTTGAATTTCTCTACTGACATAAGCAATTGTGAAACTGTGGAGACAACTTATAACATATCCATCTCTGAAGGCCGGATACTCCAAAACTGCCAAAGTATCTGTGTCTGGCATGTATCACAGAAGAATCCGGCAATTAAATTTTAATTTTTCGTAAGAAAATACCTCGTATATGGAAGCAGCGACGCTCAAACCAGCTAATTCCTGCAATTACAAATAATGCAGAAGGAATTAAAATCGAAAGAGCATATAAAAAAATGAAGAAGTAAAAAATGTGATGGAGATGAATTAACTAACCATGAGTTGGTCGACAGAGAAGCCAAGAGGACCCATAAGAGTTTCATCAATCTCAACGGCTTCTTGTTGTTTGAGATAAGTTACGGAGTGAGAATCGAAATTAGACATGGTTTTAGACGATGATCGAATACCCTGAAATGAAACTAAATATTAAAACTTAATTGGTTTGATTAGTGATAATTAGAGGCAATTAGTAAGAGAGAAATTAGTTACGGAGAAGAATTGAAGAAAGGGAGGTTTGTGATTGTGGTTGTGGTTATGAACGAGGGAACGTGAATTAGTAATGTTGTTGTATGGGGATATGAATGGCAATGTCAATATCATGCTTCTTCTTCTTCCATATAATTGTACCATCAATGAAAGCATCTCTGCTTCTGCATTTCATCACTATGTACACCTTACTAACACCACATTTTCCTTCAATTTTACTACCAGAAACAATCGCGTTTTCTCGATTGCCTTGTTGGCCTTTTCTTATCCGTCGACAAATTTACCCAACTTTCTTAACAATTTTAAATAACTTGCTTAATTATTTTAGGTATATTCTTAAATGTCATGTTTTTTTTTAGATGTTCATTACTAATTAATTGGTTATTGAGATTGAATATCAAGCCTTCAATAAAAATATCTTTTTTAGTTGATGGCTACAGGTATAACTCAATTTATAAAGACAATACATTATAATATGCAAATGTCGAAGTTTGAATCATAAACTTTTCACTTATTCGTTTTAAGAGATAAAATTCTAACTACTAAGTTGTTTGACAAAAAAAAAATTGATTTAATTGATGAAGTGATTGAGTTAAGGAATAAAATAATAAAGAGGTTGAATGTTCGATCTCGACATAGGGTAGAAGTAGAATTTCAGTCTTCTTTATCCTCAACAATGAGATAAAGACCTACATTGATGTTTGGTTTGACAAAAATAAGAAGAAAAAAAAAAAAAATTTTACTTATAATAATTATCAGAGGGTGTTTTATCTTATTTTTACCTAACTAACTAACATGCTCATATTTAAGCGGGCAGTGTCGATAAATTTTAATACTCCGTAGTCTACAACATGAAGAAATATTTACTAAATATAGTTAAATTTGTATCAACAATTGATGATACTTTCGTTCCTTTGCCCTAAGGGTTCAAGCAATACTGCTAAATAAGATAATATAATGCACATATAAATTACAGTGACAGCATCAAACTCTCAATAATCTTTTTACACAACGACAGCAGACAAAGAATAGAAATTACACAAATAAATATATCACCCTTTTACAACTTTTGCCTAAGTAGTAACAAGAAATTAATTTCTCAGAATAGCACGAATGCAACAAAAAAAGTACAAATACCCGCCCATAAGTCATATTATTAGAAAGTTGCCAAAAAAATAAAGAAACAAACTTGCAGAGTTAGTAAGATTTGGCAAAAATAGCCACTTCTTCAGCAGGATCTCCTGTCATCAAACATCTTTTAATCCCTTGTGGCTGTTCAAATGGAAAACACCTGATAGTTGCTCCAGTTTCCTCTTTCACTTTTAACTCATCTTCATCGCTGCGACATTGCAAAACTTGACATTAGAGTTGTTAATCATGGTCTTTATGGTTACATGTTAGTTATTTGACACCAGTATAACAATATAAAAATATAGGATAGAATTAGAAACACAACCTAGCAGACCAAGGGCCCCTTGCCCATTTGCCTTGTGATATTGCAGATTTAAGATCTTCGTATGTGCTCACATCTACAATATTACTGCAAAAAAAAAAAACGTGCATCGGTGCATGTCAATTTGCCTGTTTGCCGGGAATGGTTCATGAGTGCAATGGGAAGTGCACAACTTGATGACCACAAGGAACTCATTCCAATTGATTTCCTTTTTAATAGAGATTGGAATTATTTTTATCACCACTAAAGCATTAGAGACAGTTCTCATTCACATTTATGTATTACATTATTTCAAAGAGTGCACTTGGTTTGGTCAGAACAGTGAGTATACAACCTAGAAAACTATCTCAAAACTATTTAACTAGGCTAAACTCTAGAAGACTAGAGTATATCATTCAGGATTCACTACTAAAATTAATAATAAAATAAGGTCCAGAACCAACAGTTAGATTAGTGGAAGATCCAAATATCTATCACAAGGAAAAAGTATCACAAAAGGAACGAACCTATCTCGAAATGCAATTGCCCTCTCCAAAAGAGAAGATTGTATCTCGTCCAACTTGTCTTTAACATACGCCTCCAAAATTGAAGGCTCCATAGAGATTCCAAACACTTTCCCTTGCTTCCCAGGAATATCTCTCCTGGATATCACCACACTTCCACTAGACACGTCACGGGGACCAATTTCAATTCTAAGAGGAACTCCCTGAAATAGGAAGATAAAAATAATGTGAATATATTCAGATAGTCAAATATGGAAACATCCAGCAGCATAAACAGAATCAATGTGTATGATTTGGTCCCAAAAATGAAATCTATCCAAGTTTAAATCCGAACCTTCATTTCCCAGAAATTGAATTTCCATCCAGGGGTTCTTTGATCTGAGTCATCAAGTTTAACTTTAACACCAGAGCTTTGAAGAGCTTCTTTTACAGACAATGCTGCATTAAGAACTTCCGTTTTTTCATCATCCTTCTTCCAAATTGGCACAATTACCACCTAAACCAGGCAATGCACAGCATGATCTTGTCAAAAATGGAAGAATATTATTTTTTTTATAATAAATTACAATAAGAACATGAATGGAAAACTATCCTATATTTGGATGTAGAAGTTTGGAGTGGAAAAAAGAGATTTTGTTTCATTTCAAGTAAGCATTCCCTTCAAATGAGAATCTTATAAAATGAGAGGAATGAAATGAAAGAGTATCATGTAACCTGCTCAGCATTCTTTATATTTTTGTAAAGATTAATAATTCTCTAAATTTAGAATTAAAAAAAAATGGCTTCATCTTCTGAAACTCCTAAATATACTCTAACTGAAGTTCAGTTATCCGATGCATGAATACATTCAGTGAGATGTTACACTAAGAATCAAGTCACATGTATAAATAAATAAATACCTATAAAGAGAATGATTTCATGGAAGAAAATGAATTGAGGACTAAAAAGATGACACTTAAAGAGACTATCCAAAAGAGACAGCTTTCACTGTGTAGAAATCAGACAGTATATCACAATATTGAGATCCGATTTTGAATTGAGTTGAGTCTTATCGGATGTTATGTATGAAATCATTCAGCAAAAGTAGCAAACTTTACATTACAACAACAACCAAGCCTTATCCCACTAAGTGGGGTCGGCTACATGGATCAAATGACGCCTCAATGTTCCATCATATATAATATCTCTATCCAACTCATTAATCTCTAGATCTTTCTTAATACTTTTTGTTATAGTTTTTCTAGGTTTCTGCCTCTAGTGATTTGACTATCCTCCATCTTATCTACTCTCCTTACTACAAAATCTACAGGTCCTCTGTACATGCCCAAACCATCTTAGCCGAGTTTCCACCATCTTTTCTACAAGAGGCGCTACCCGAAGTCTCTCTCTGATGTTGTCATTCTAATCCTATCTTGTCTAGTCTTACCACACATCCAACGCAAGATCATCATCTCCTCTACGCTTATTTTATTCTTGTATTGGTTGTTTACCGCCCAACACTCCGTCCCATATTCTTGTGTAGCAAAGCTTACATTATTAACTATATTTGACTGATCAAGGTGCAAAGTATTCCAACCTCTAAAGAGCTACATTTAAACTAAAAAAGATGTCTACACATGATTTCGACACCAGTAGCAGCCAACCATACCTGTATTGGTGCAATCTTTGGAGGAAGCATTAGGCCAGCATCATCTCCATGTACCATGATGATGCCTCCAACAAAACGAGTGCTAACTGCCCATGATGTTTGCCAAATATATTCCCTTTGTCCATTTTCATCTGTGAACTGCACAAGCATACATTTTGAGCATCTGCATCCTCGTTGAAAGGATTTAATCAATACTTAAAAATAAAATAAAAAGTAACAGTTGGAAGAAGACCCCATAAAAGAAAATGGATAATATATCATATAAATGAATAAAAACAGAAGTGGGGAAAACAGAATCTGGATGCTGCAGCTACTAAAAGGTTCGCTTTAGTCTTTCAGTAAGCACTCATGCTTTTTATAGCTTGGTATTTAGTAAAAATGTTGAGCTATATGATATGGTACAATCAATATGGCTTGGATTTATCATAAGTAGGGCATTTATCAGTAGCTTACTTGTTTAAGAATTTTTGTATAAAATCATAATTTTCAATTTAAATTGGAAAAATATATAATTTTATGACTAATTTGGCTCAAATTAGTGTTTTTTGTACAAGTGATAGTAGGACTACTTGGATTTCCTATATTAGGAAGGATTGTTGTGTAAGTGTCATCCGAGTAATTGCAATTTGCAACAATTTTCACTCTCTTAATCCTACCTCCTCTTATTTACAGAAAAACAGCCTCCTTAATCCAAAATTAGCTGCAACCGGTGAAAAAAAAAATCTCATATTACTGAAACTTTGAGTTGACGGTGTAAATTTAACAGTAACAAGTAACAAATAAGAAGTTGCGGTTGCACACCATAACTCACAGAAGAAAAAAATAATAATGAAGTATTTAAAGAGACCGAAACAGCTGGCAAAATCAAGCTTGCTACTTAAAGTTCAAGGGCCTAAATAAGTAACTCAAAAAACATAGCATCTCACTGGCAATTTTAATATATGGAGCCATATATGATTCTAAAAGATGAACTGAAGGAAAAAAAAAAAATACTCCACAAGAATGAAGTATTTTGTGCTCTGTAATAGCATCAGACCTGTGTTTCAAAGGCACGGGAAAAGTTTTGCCCAAGGTTGTGGCTGGTTCCTGCTTGCAATGCTTTTTTGTCACCCATCATTGCCTCAATCGTGTAGGTCTTACAAGCGCCAGCAAATGTTTCCACTTTAGATTTTCGACCCGTAATAACAGGTATGGCAGCTTGTTCAAAAGCAAATCTGGTATAGATGTCAATCATTTGTTTAGCCTGCAATAGAGCAGAATATTTGTAATAAGTTTATGCTGTCATATAAACTTGTGAATACACTATAGTCTTGACGAAGAGAATATGTGGACCTCATTTTCTGCCTCTTCTGGAGTTGCATGAGCAGTATGACCTTCTTGCCAAAGAAATTCAAGAGTTCTAACAAATGGCTTAGTGCGCATCTCCCATCTTGTGACATTTGCCCACTGAAGCATGTTCATTCAACAGGAAAAAACAGGTTAGATTACAAATCATAGAAGAAAGAAAGTTTTTGCTTACAAACGAAACCAGGACATCGTTTACCTGATTAATCAAGAGAGGAAGATCACGGTAGCTATGGATCCACTGAGTAAACATGTGATTCACAATGGTTTCACTTGTAGGTCGGACCTGCCACAGCCTCAAGAAATGGAAAAATCAAAGACAAAACCTTAGGTCACAGCTTTTCAACGAATACTGTAGATGACTAATTTT
>Ga0209282_1001202_pt1 | contig 13976 bp, 8 predicted proteins | sample Mtrugardesep15_FD_187529 | JGI IMG/M metagenome (GOLD analysis project Ga0209282, IMG submission 187529) | Root nodule microbial communities of legume samples collected from California, USA - M. trunc garden sep15 (SPAdes) (version 2) | ecosystem: Host-associated > Plants > Roots > Nodule...
AAATTAGAGGGTAGCCAAAACAGCGAGTTCAAGGTATTCATATAAATGTATTCTTATCCTGTATTTCAGGTTGATGGTCTGTTCCGGACAAGCATTCCTGGAATATTTGCCGTTGGTGATGTAGCCGCTTTCCCTTTGAAGGTATACTATTAACTTGTTGAATTGAATTGTCTCAATTCATTCTTGATCAGACATTTCTGTTTCTGGAAAACTAGGCAGATCTTTGAACTCAACTCATTCTTGATCTAATATATGTGTTTCTTAAAATTGGACAGATCTACAACCGCATTTCTCGAGTGGAACATGTAGATCATGCTCGCAGATCGGCACAGCATTGTGTGAAAGCATTACTCAGTGCACAAACTAACACGTATATTGGATCAAGTTTCCTGCAACGTGGAATTAGTTGTTTTTTTTTTGTCCCTGTCAATATTGCTGAATTTCATTGGTGATTTTCAGGTATGATTATCTTCCATACTTCTACTCAAGGGTTTTTGAATATGAAGGAAGCCCTAGAAAAGTATGGTGGCAGTTTTTTGGAGACAATGGTAATTATTAATTCAAAATAATTATCATTTACTGACCTTTCATTTCATTATTTTTTTCCTTTTTTCTTTCTATTTTCACCCCGTGTTCCTCATACTAATTTTTCTATGAACAGTTGGAGAAACGGTTGAAATTGGAAACTTTGATCCTAAAATAGCTACTTTTTGGATTGAATCCGGTAAGGATTGTTTGTCCTTCCTTTTGTATAGATGTCTGGACTATCTCTAAGCTTGAGGGGAGATGTTTCCATGCATGTGTAATATGTTCGTGTATATTTGTGAGTGCATGCACCATGCTTGTGCTGATTTGATCCTGGTTATTTACTAATAGTGTACTATTGCCGCACAGGTAAGCTGAAGGGAGTTCTTGTTGAAAGTGGGAGCCCTGAGGTAATTTCCACTATTTTTCTAGTGTAGTAAATAATAGAATTAGATATGTTCGTTTGAAGTTCGTCGGTACTTGTTAATGTTATTAATAACTAGGCTCTGTCATCTCATAGTTCTATAGAATAAATTATACACAGTATTCTGAATTAGTCCTATGCTAACTTACCAATCCTGAGAGCTGTTTTTTGAATATGTGTATCAGGAATTTCAGCTCCTGCCTGAACTTGCCAGAAGACAGCCTCCGATTGATAAAGCCAAACTTCAAAACGCAACCTCAGTGGAGGAGGCCCTAGACATTGCTCGGGAATCCTTGCAAGCCGCTGTCTAGAACAGATTTCAGTCAGATCATCCTGTAATTTATCTTTCAAGACTAAAGATCACCCGTGATTATCTGTCATCATCCCACTAGGATTGCTTACCCCTTAGGAGAGCGAATAAATTGTCTGGTATTCACATTTTTGTTACGCGGCATTATGTAGAAGTATTATGTAAGAATGGTTTTCAATAAAAATAATTGAGCAGTGTCTTTTATATTATATTATTATATTATTAATAAAAAAGAAAAAAATGAATATGGATTTTCTGATCTAGTGCCATCTGGCGTCTATGCAATTTCTTATTAGTTTAATAAACCCTTTGTATGTACTTGTATATGTTACCTTTCTTGTGATTTGTATTCTTGATTGAGGACGTCTGAAAGGAAATTATGTTTGTTATTAGGACATTTAATTTGTTATTATCTACACAATAGCTAATTAATTGTAGATGACATAAATGGTTAGACATTCCGCACATACCAATTGTGACTTGGAACTCCACAATCAGTAGATTATACGAAAATTTCTTTGTAAATTCTTAAGGAGGTTGATGGATCTCTCTGATCTTTCATGAGGGTGTGTTTCTCTTAATCTAAATTTTTTATATCAAACAGTTTCGCATAAAGACTTCTCAAATGTTACTCACATAGTTTTATAAATAAATAACCTCATCGAAATATTATGAGACAAGTATAAAAAAATGTTTTTCAAATGTTAAATAATGCATGCTAGGTTATTTGAAGGGTTATATAATACTTGAATTGGATATAATTTATTTTTAAAAATATTTTATAGTGTCTTTAATTTTATTTTTAAAAGTAAGTCCTCCCTCTCTCTCAAAATCTAACCCACAAACAAAACCTATTGGAATAACTTTGTAAAAGATTTTCTCTTTGTAAGGGAGGAAAGTGTTTGAGTTTTGTAAAGTTGAAAGTGGCATGTTACCCGAACATCAAATAAAAACATTATATATAACACCGTATTTGACGTCAAAATTAAATATCAAAATATCATTATTTCTCAATTTGAATACACATGAAATTATTCATATCCAACCATCCAAATTGATTGACAGCAACAAGTCCATGATTTATCAATGCTAGACCAAAGAAACAAACAGTAAAAAAGAAAAGTATTTGCTTGGGCAAGGGCAGTTGTTGAACTGGTTCCTTGTTGTGTACGCTCATAAGTCATAACAAGTAATTAACTAAGAAGGCACTTGTTTGACTTGTTTTGGATTATGCTAAACGTTCTCGTGCCTCAGTTTTTCTACATATTGTCCCAACACGAAGTTGCATTCCATCTTTCTCTGCTCCTTCTACACTTCTAAACATTCAATATTCCTCCCTCTCTTAATTTTCCTATTCACACCTCCTTCGTCAAATTACATATCAACACTTGACAACTGATCTTCAAAACTTTGGACTCAAGTGAAAATGAAGGTGAGATTTCTTGCTCTAATTTAAAGGTCACTTTCCTAAGCAAGAGCACACACTCATGTTCTGTTTTCTCTGTTTTTTCCTTTGATAAAATCTACACCACTTTCTTCCTCTTAATTTCCTGCTTGTTTCATATCAATTCTAATAAGCATGGTCATTCAAGTATACAATATTTCTTTCATTAGATTAAGATATTTATATTCACCACCCTCCTCAGTTTTTTTTCTTTTCAGTCTCTAAGATGAGTTTATGCTTCTCTCTTTGGCCCCCAACATTAATTAAACTATTATAGTTGGTGCATCTCAAACTAGTTGAGATCATTTTCATTAAAATGAAAAGTAAAAGAAGTTGATCATAGCATGTCTAAACACGGTTTAATAGAAGGTTAAGTCTAATTGATTGGTCTAGACTCTAGACTACATCTTCTGTTATTTCTTAGTAACCTGCTTTATTTTTTCTATACCTGATTAAAGTCTCTGATTTTGTTTAAGAATAATGATTTCAATTCTTAGTGACTTTTTTTTATTCTTGTAGAAAATAGTGGTGAAGTTGGATTTGCATGATGACAAAGCAAAGCAGAAAGCCATGAAATCGGTTTCCAGCCTTTCAGGTACTCACTAGTCACTACACTACTAAGGAAAAATCTTACTCCATTAATTTAGTAATAGTAAATTAGCCTGTCCTTTTAGTACAAATTCCATTTAACAATTTAAAACTCAATATACATGCAGACATCAAATCTTATGAATTTATATTTTAATGAACAAAATAGAAAATCATAATTTATTGAATAAGTATACAATTGGACGTTTTATTTTGTAGCTACTCACAGTAATGAACCTTTGTTAATTAAAATGGACGGCCAGCAAATATTTATTTATTAATTATTTGGTCATGTGCACTTATTTAACCATGGAGTGATGTTATTTGAACTTTAAAATATTTAACACTGCATTTCGATATCATAAAAAAATAAATGTGTTATTTAAACGACCATTCATTTTGGGAACAACTTTATGCGCAACCGACTCATATGTAACAATGTGCGAAATGATATCGAAACCAAAGCAAGCGAAAAATCATATAAAAAATAATAAAGGACCTACCTTGTAGTTGTCCCATTTAGTGTACCAAAACATGTCTCAATCGGACATATACAGTGTTGAACAAACAAAATAACTAATGACTTGAATGCAGGCATTGATTCTATCGCCATGGACATGAAGGACAAGAAGCTGACAGTGGTGGGTGACATAGACCCTGTTGATGTTGTGAGCAAATTGAGAAAAACTTGGCACACAGAAATTTTGACGGTTGGGCCGGCAAAAGAGCCGGAGAAGAAAAAAGACGAAGGGAAAAAAGATGATAATAAGAAGAAAGATCCAAATGAACAAATTGCTGAGCTTATTAAGCAATACAGAGGATACAATCCCTACATGACTCAATACTATCATGTTCAGAGTGTAGAAGAGAACCCAAATGCTTGTGTTATCTGTTGACTCATCATGATTCACGCCTTGATTGAGAAAGCATAGAATAGAAGATTTGGATTTAATGTGGTTAGCAATTCACGCATTCACGCCATCAGGAGCGTCAGTGGTCATTGAATCGAAATTGGACGATTCAAAATTCAACGCATATTTTGATTTTAAAAATAAAATAAATAATAAGTTTGGAATTAAGACCGTGTGATCTCGATCTAATGATCAGTGACATCTCTGACTAAGTGAATGGGTAGATTGTTAATTGCATAAAATCTAAATCCTTAGTTGAATTGGTGAGCTCAATGAAATTGGACATGAACAAATGTTTGCGTGTAAATTATGAATTTGGCTGATATATTAATATTGTTATTAGATTGAGACGTCCTGAGGGTTAATGGTGTATTAAAGTAGGTTATGAAGGCTTTGAGTGAATAAATTGATGTGTACAGTACACAATGCACACATCCAGGACTTGTTCATTGTGCCATTTAAACTTGTGTTATCATACTTTTCAACTTGGTGATTTTGTAATGCTATTTCTAATGAGAAAGTCAGTTGTAGTACTTCTTGCAAAAGTTATTACTTATGGGGGTATAGTAGTATTTTTTTTGGGGAATGTTAAAAGTGTCTTCAGAGATATTAGTTAAGCATTCAAAATAAAAAAAATTCACAAAAAATAATGTAATCATTATTTAGTCAAAAATAACATTTTATATGTTCAAGACAAAAAATTTATTCATAGATTCTTTCATCAATGTTTCAGAGTCACCTGTTAATAATAAAAAAAAAAAATGTAATCCACAGTCTAAAGACATGCTAGATCCTTACTTGTCTTGGAGTAGTATTTGTATATGTATATATACTGTGGATGTGGATGACTGTAGCATTTGTAATCATCTTATTAGGATAAGTTTGAATTGATGTAGACAAGGTTATGACGTTATGAATGAAAACAAAATTGTGATGTTCTTGTCACACAAAAAGAAAGGAACATTATTTTAGGGAGATTGAAATGTTAAATCGTGGTATATAAATTTGCTTGCTAAACCAGGTGCTGTGCTGATGGCGACCTTTAAATACCATTGCCAATTGGCATAATATTATATCAAAGGTTGCTTGTAATTTGGAAGAAACCACTGTAATTAAGACTAGTAAGAGGTTTGGCTATTGATACTATAAAATTATAGGTTCAAATTTTCCAATTTTATATTTACGCTTGTTATTCCTTGTAGTTTGCAAAAAAATATACTTGTAGTTCGAAGCATGTGTTTCTATAGTATAAAAGAAAAATCATGTAATGCATCTTAATCATATTGTAAATCAATTGCAACAATGTTACGTATGATTTTTAAAGTAGCTAGATCACCCATAAAAAAAATAGTGATGATTATAGTCGAAAATAATTGTTTATAGGAGACCATTATATTTAAAGCGTGAAACAACTTTACCAGTTGCGTCAAGGTTATCTCTCAACTTTATTTCATTATATATTTGTAAAATTATTTTAAGAATAATATAACATAAGTGGCATAATAGTATATATTTGGGTTAACATCATCCCTCTCCAATAAGCCGGCCCTAGTTTTCTCTCTCTAGATTTTTTCTTCCAGCTTTTTCATTGAGGGGGTGGTTTTGGGTCAATTTTTGACCTGAAATCACCCCTCTTCATCTTTTTCTCTCTATTTCAATCTAAATAAGTGATTTTTCACATAGATCTAGGTTTTTTCCTTTGTGATTTTATCACCTAAGTGGTGGTGGTTTGTTGTTTGTCGTCTTGTGCGGCGTTGTTTGATTTCCCGTCTTCTTGCGGTGTTCGTTTGATTCATATTGAAAGATCGATTATTTAATCAAAGATTTGGGCGTCAACGTTACAGATCCGGAGACCATGGATATTCCGGTGACTTTAATTTTATCATATATTTTTGTAGGCATTATTCCGTTATATGCTATTAACTTGGATGTTGTGAGTTTGTTCGCAGATTCATGTTTTACGTTTTTAGCGGTGTTGAATGAGGTAATCTCTTAAGTTGAATGAATAAATATTATTTTGTTTTTGTAAAAAAAAATATATATTTGGGTTCATATAACAACATTTTCCTTATAAGTATTAAAAGCATTAACTTGCAGCAAAATTATCAATTTCAAGAATCGTAATATTTGAGTTCAATTATAAATTATCAATAAAACTTGACAAAAAAAAATTGTCAAAAAAATTGTCCTGTAAATTCACCTTAGTTGATGGCTGCAAGATCGTTGAATTTGATATGCAACGATTTGTGTTCGAATATTTAAGGTGTGTTAATCTATTTTTTTTATCAATATCAATTTGCACACTGGCCCTATAAACAAAAAGGACAACCAATTGTCATTTTCAATGTTAAATTGTACTCCACGTTTACACATGTGATATTGACATGCTCCATTTATGCATGACTTTTTTTAATTACATTTCGTATATTCATGGTTACACTTTAAAATAGCAAAATTATTCTTTCATAAAATTTGATTTTTAAAAAATTTCTTCCTTCTCTCTTGCTTACACCTCAAAACCCATTTTTCTTAAACTCGATTTAAGTAGGTAATGTAAACTTAGTTTAAGTAAGTCATGTAAACTGAGTTTAAGACACTTAAACTCAATTTAAGTAGGTCATGTAAACTTAGTTTAAATAGGTCATATAAACTGAGTTTAAGTGTACATATCAACTTTGTTCAATGATTCTACGTAATCTTATTTTAAATATGTACATGTAAACTCAATTTAAGCAGGTCATGTAAAATGAGTTTAAGTAGGGCATGTAAACTGAGTTTAAGTAGGTTCATGTAAACTGAGTTTAAGTAGGTCATGTTAGTTAAACAGGTTCTTGTAAACTTAGTTTAAGTAGGTCATGTAAACTGAGTTTAAGTAAGTCATGTAAACTAAGTTTAAGTAGGTTCATGTAAACTTAGTTTACATGAACCTACTTAAACTGAATTTAAGTTAACCTCAACAATTGAAACCCTCGTACATTACATTACAGTTGAAAAAGAAGAAAAAATTGAAACTAGCATTATTGAAAAAGAAGAAGAAATTCATTTACTTATATGCAATCGAGTATGGATGAAAGATATTTGGATTCACTCTTTAATCTTCCATATAAATTGATTGAACATCAGGTTGTTTGATCGTTTGTAGGTGAAAGAGAGTGAAATTCACTGACAATGAATAAAATCAAGGTTTTAAGAAAATTTATATAAAAGGACAATTTTGGTATTATAAAAAACTTTTAAGAAAATTTGGGTGTAACCAGAAATATATGGGGTGTGAATAAAAAAACTCTTGTTAAAATTGTTGCCTTCCAGGTATATAATTTATATTTGTAAAAAATAATGAAAAAGATAATAAAATATCAAATCCAATAATAAGGGCATAGTCCTCGTGACCTTAGTTCAGTTGGTAAAACAATGTATAATATATGTAAAGTTTGAGGTTCAATTACCACAAAAATAAAAAAAATTTAAAAAAAAAGCATGAGATATGACAAAGAGGGGAATAACATGAGTCCTATGTAAGACTCCAAAAATAACAAAAATATAGCCTCAACACCAATCACCAATCACAAATCAAAGAAAAGCATGGCCCCATTTGGATTTGACTTATTTTTGAGTTTATGTAAAATAATTTATACAAATTAATAAATTTTTATGTTTTATTCAAAAGATTGTCATGATAGTTTATGAAAAAACAATTTATGAAGATATAATTTTTGTCAAAAAAATTTATTTTTGCTAATGAGAACTTATGAATTAACATAGAAATTTATTTATTTACGTAAACTTGTATTTTTATAAGCTCATAAATAATTCAATAAAAAAAATCCAAAAATGAAAAAACATACACAACGCATCATTTCCTTATATAATTTATAAAATCTAGATGGAGTACTTTTATTATGTTTTAATAAAATATTTTTAGTTAAAACAATTGTTTACTATTCCTAGTATTGTTACTAAAAATATTTCCAACATTCTATTATTTACCACACAAAAAAGAAAAAGAAAAAACAGTGTTGTTTACATGAAGTTTTCTAAAAATAAATCCTAAATCATTTTCATAAGGCAAGATCCCAAGAAGAAGAAACAAAATTATAACGTGAACTGATCAGATTTATAGTGCAGAATCATCAGGGGACCTCTACTTGAAGACTTGGAAAGTGATTGAGCAAAAAAAATAACGTTACATCATAGCAACTGTTTAATTTATCGCATCATTGAAAAAAACTTATGTGAATTTGGGACCATTAGATACCTAATAATTGGCTCATATACCACATATAAACAATCATTGTTGGCTTTTCAAAATTCCACTAGCTATATAGTTGAAACCAATTAAATAAATTTAACTTTATATATATATATATATATATATATATATATATATATATATATATATATATATATATATATATATTCTAATACCTTGCTGGAATTTGGGACCAACTTTTGTAATGTCTTCATTCTCTGGTTTATCTTATCCCTCCTTTTCTGAAATTCCAATAAAAGAATGAACCAATCAACAACTAATCCTTGATTTTATAGTTAATAAAATATTATATAATTTAAAGTACATTCTATGTTCTTACTTACCCTTTCAGATTGGTTGTGTATAGCTGCAGCTCTACTCCTTTTAGTGGAGACTGATGATTTTCTATTTTCTCTCTTTTTCTCATCCACGTCAGCTTCCTCCCTCTATTATATATAATCACAAATCATTAAATTAACATGAAAATTGAGAAATCAAACAAGTGGAAACATTCAAGTCAACCAAACAAGGGTTGCCGACAATTATCCAATCCATATGATTACTTTATATCTAAAAACAGCTAAAAATCTAACTCAATCTCAACTACTAAATTATTCTGTAAATTAAAACCAAGAAAATCTAAGTTGATGTTGTTAATCATTTGTGAGTGGGAAGTTCCAAATTAGATTAAAGAATATATATTGATCAACGCATATGGTTAGCGGATTCATATCTTTATTGTCTTAAAATTTTAGATGAAGATGTAATTTTAACTCGTTTGTGTGAATGTTTTTAGTTTAATATAACGATTCCAACTATATTAGTCTCTATTATAAGTCTGAACAGATGTGGTATACAATCTCTTTGTGATCCTACTCATTGATTTGGACACTCTCCAAACTATCTAACCAGTGATATCATAAGCCTGGTGGTACGACTTGATGGAGCACGAGAGTGGATACTTGTATTAAAAGTATTCTTGACGGTGTAATTAGAAGACGTGTTATGTTGGTAATAGCAAAGTTGTGAGTATAAGATGTTGGAGACTCACTCTTAACTTAATATGATGATCTCGCGTATTTCCCACTTCCTCTAGATTTAGGCATATATATTGCAAAATCTTATTAAGAATTAACACAAAACATAGTATAATTTATAATGTTGGTGCATAGAGATTATATATAATATATAATAATGTTTGATACTAATTATTTTATGATAAATAAGTTTAACTAACTATTAAGGTTTGATATCACTTTTCCTATATACTTAAACATGAACTTGGCCACTTTATATATAAAACCAATCAATGATCATTCATAATCATACACACAAAGCACCATTATACATGTGAGTGAGAATCTTACCGGTGGTCTACTGTGACAAACAGAATCATGGTCGTCTACGGTGGTGGTCCTGGTGCACTGCTTCTCAGAGCTGGTGTTATCCATAGAAGCTATTGAAGTTGAAGTGAAACCAGTCATACCAAATTCCCTTTCGTACGTATCTAGTGTCACTTGCTGGCTCTGCCTCCCAAAGGTTACACTGCCGCTCATACTTTGGTCCCTGCCGCTCCCCGCCACGTGTGCCACCCTCCCACGCTTCGCCGCTGACGCAGCAAGGATTCCTCCTTCGTCCTGCGTTGTGGCCACGACAGCACTGCAGGATCCTACAGGTGTATGGCCGCCAACCATGCATGATCCAATCCCTGATCTAGGGATTGGATCCATTGCATGGGTTCTCTGCTCCTTATTGGTATTCGAGCAGGGAACCAACGCATCCACAGCCATGCCGTTGTTGGCGGCTGCGATGGCTGCAGCTTGTTGTGGGTCAAGCCATGGTACTAACATGTTTCCATAAACACCACCACCGGCAAGAAAGGGTGATTTTCCGCGGTGCGGAAAGCTAGTGGCTTGGTTCACTATAGACTCCAAGGTACCACTACCACGAGGCTTTTCCCATGTTTCCTTGGAATTAGGTGTTGTACCTGCGGATGATGGATGTTTATGCTGCACTTTCGGTAACCCTAAGCCATGCATAGAAATTTGTCCATTTTCCCATGTCAATTCTGCAACATCATACCTGAATTCACAAAACAAACGTACAATTCAGTCATCAACACTGTTCATGTGATTTTATACTTTTTCGTACTGTATTTGATTGGTAGTCGTGGTTATCGACATAATTCATGCATATTTGGATTGACGGTAAGTTTGATGAAATCAGATGGCAATGTCTTTGTTACATCCCATAGGTGTAACTTTAGCCAAGATTACGACTATCCATCGTAATTTTGACAATTTCATCGTCAATCTAAACATGCACACAATATCTATCAGGTCACAACCACGTATCAAGAATTAAATAAAAAGAGAAAATAGAGGATAGTAAGCTGACATGGGAACATCATGAGGGTTAGTTGAATTAGAATTGGAACGAAGAGAGACTGATCTTGGAGGTGGTTGAGGATTTTCGTCAACATCCCAACTAGGAACACACTGACTCATTTTAGGAAAGAGTTGAAAACAGTTGTTCCTAACTGTGTTTGCTCTTTTTCACATATTAAGGAAAGAATGCATAGTTTGGAGAAAGAGAGAGTGGAAAATATTGATTGATAATTATATGATACGATATTTGATCTTAGTTGTGAGGGCCCATATATGAGAGCAAGTAGTGAAAGTAGCTTGTGGAGTTCATTTGGCTACGTCAAAGGGGAGAATCTAGTCCATATGTATTGGAGTGACAAGATTTGTGTGTGGACTCAGTTCTGTTTTGTCGTTTTAAATGATTAATTTTAGATTTGTTGAGTAGTGTCTTTCATACTTATACGCATACAGCATGTATTACTTATACAGATACATAAGTATAAATAGGGAACTACTTGGAAATTGATTTAACAATATATATATCTTATATGCGCGTCAAATGTGGTCCCTATAAATGGATAAAACAATATAATTTAATCAAAATCAGTTTTATTGAATGATACAAATTAAACTATAGGCTTTTGCTTGGTAACAAATAGTGAATAAACTAAACTACCTAATGCAAAATGGAGATTAAAATATCTCCATTTTCAGTATGTTATAATGATACTCATGTTTAAACATGATATCATTTTTGTAATTAAGTGTAAAATTTCAAACAATGAATGATCATTTTTAGTCTAGTTTTACATAAAACCAGCTTAAAATGGTGCAAAAAATGGATTAACAAAACACCGTTTTAAGTTGATTGTAACAATCCCTCAAAAAAAAAAAAGTTGATTGTAACAAATAGCTTAAAATGTATATGTGGTGCCAATTCGAAATTAAGTTGAAAATGTTATACATTGAAGTTGATTATTTAGACATCCAACTTCAGATTTATTAAACATGATTAAATTCGTGTAATTTTGTTTCCATACTCTATTTCTCAACTCTCGATTGCAAAAGAAACCCTGGTTCCTGCCATCGCCTTCCACCTTTTTTCTTTTCGCCACCCTCTTTTTCGTCTTTCGTTGTCTCCTTGTTCTCTCTCTACCTTCGACTTCTTATATATCGCCATCGCTATTCTATAAGTTTCACTCACTTGTTTTTCTTCCTCATTGTTTGCGTCGAGCTCATTTGTAAGGAAATTGTCACATATGTCTCCCATTTTTCATTCCTAAGTTCATTGATCATGTTTAAATATGTTCATTAGTTAGCCTAACAATATTAAATATGTTCTGGTTTTTGCGCAATACATTTTTTTTTTCATGTAGTTGACGTGTTCGATGAGCAATGCTATTTTTCTTTCTGATTTGGTATGACATTCTTCTAAATTTATTTGTTCTGATATTCATTTGATGTTTTTGTCATTTATTATTTTAGTTTTTATTCTAGTACATAATGTTATATTTTAGTTCTTAAAGCATTTTATCAAGAATATCATTATAGAGCACATGAGGTTTTATGGCTAGAGGATGAGAATGGAAATCGACCTACAACACGTTTAAAGAGTGCAACTACTGATAGTGAAAATGATTAGGACATATATGGTCGGTCGACAGAGTAGAGCATTAATTTCTTTTAGTCGATTCAAAATTCATAATTCCATGAACAATGTAGAAGCGGAGAACTATGGTATAGATAGGAAGAACAATTGAAAAATTGTTGAGAGCAATGGAGAAACAGTTGAAAACATTAATGAAAAAGAATAAGAGACTAGCCAAATAGAGGATTCTATATTCATGAATATCCATGAACTGGTGATGATGAATCCTATTGATAGAAGTTTAGTATAGGTATTAATCTTTATGGAACTCTATTATAGTTGATTGATTAATACTCATATTTGATCTTAACTATAACATAGTTCAAAAATATTATAACTAAACTCTCTTGTTGAGTTCCCTTTCGTTGGAGATACTTGTTGCAACTTCTATAAAATAAACCCATTTCCTAATCACTTGAGGCATCATTTTCTTTTTCACTATTATCCATACCCGAGCCTTGAACATTGAAACCTTGAGTGTAATAATAATCTTCTTATCTTTTTCATTATCTGTCTCATTATACTTGCTCAGTTTTTCCTCATGCTTAGCAAGACTCATTTATGAGCTATTTTTCATGTTCTTTTAGATTTCCAAATAGATCTGTAATAATTGTTATACTTTGACTTCCATTCTCTTTTAAGACACCTTAAAACTTTATTAGTAACCTCTTCATTTGGAATTGTCTTACTTATACCATCTAGCTTGTTCACTAGAACTGTGAACCTTTTCTGCATTTCGGCAATGGTTTTACATGTTTCATTCATATATTACGTTTATTTAGCTCTTACCTTTGCAAATAATTAATGCATTTAATTGTTTTATAAAGTAAAAACACTTGAATAAAAATAAATGTAAAATTTAATTTATAATATAAAAGGTATATTAGATTCATAAATTTAAATAACTTAAAAAAATAATTTAAATTACAAAATTTTAAATACTTGAATATGAATTGATATAAATTTTATTATGAATTAAGAATACTCTTTTATGTCATTTTACATTTATCAGTTAGTTGAACCGCTAATTTTACCAAACACTTCAATTAGCTTATCAGCTATCAGTCATCAACCATCAATTATACAACAGGTCATTACCTATCAACTATAAGTTATCAGGTCATTAGCTATCAACTATCTGTTATATTTATCCAACAGAGTCTATGTGTACTAGAGAGACATTCTGAAGTCCATATCATGAAATATAGAGATTTGGAAATGTGTCAAAAAGGGGCATTTTGTGACTAATCTTGAAGTTGACATAGATGTTCAAAACTAACCGTATGACGATTGGAAAGAACAAGAAAATAAGAAAGTGTAGGACGATTGGAAGGCACATAAATATTCTAATCTCTTCTTTAGGAGTTGATGATGAGTACTACTATGGCTCTCACTAAAAATGTGAAAGTGAGGGGGGACACTTAGAAAGTCATATATGACGGGACAAAAAGGTTAATCAATCGTGAGTCAATACCTTGACACAAACAACTTTTTTATAGGTATATTTAGTT